>Ga0123354_10011021_pt1 | contig 13947 bp, 10 predicted proteins | sample TergutLab28metaG_2_FD_97872 | JGI IMG/M metagenome (GOLD analysis project Ga0123354, IMG submission 97872) | Labiotermes labralis P4 segment gut microbial communities from Petit-Saut dam, French Guiana - Lab288 P4 | ecosystem: Host-associated > Arthropoda: Insects > Digestive system > Gut ... | reverse complement strand
CTGAAAAAACAGACGCTTTAAAAAGGAAGAAAAGAAGGCACAAAAATGAAATTTTCGGAAATGTTTCTGCAGGGGGTTCGGAACAGTATATCGAGCCGTTTTCGCATCATCTCGATTGTCGCGATTCTGATTGTACCCGTACTCTATCCGTTGTTCTATCTGCAGGCTTTTTGGGATCCCTACGCGAATTTGGACAAGCTTCCGGTCGCGTTTGTGAACGAGGACAATGGTTATAGCGGAGAGAATTATGGGGAGAAGCTGGCGACGGACCTGAAAAAATCAGAGGCTGTAGACTGGCAGTTTGTGAACCGCGCTAAGGGCGACGCGGGGCTTTCGGATAAAACGTACTACGCAGAATTTGTAATTCCTGCAGATTTTTCGAAAAAAATGCAGTCGGGAAACAGCGACGTGCCGCAGGCGTCCATGATCGAGCTGTACACGAACAGCAAGAACAGCTTCATGGCTTCGCTGCTCTCGGAGAATGTGGATAAACAGATCCGCGCGGAGCTGGCGGGACAGATCGCAGGCGCCACGGTGGGCGCGCTTGTCGATACGCTCGCGAAAAACGCAGATGATTTGAACGCCGGCGCCTCGGACCTGAAATCAAGCGGCGAGACCCTGACGGATGCGGGCGGGCAGCTGAAGACGGACGCGCTGACGGACGGCGCGCAAAAACTCCGGCAAAACGGCGCCGACCTTGTTTCCGGCGGCGCGCAGCTCGATACGAACGCGCTTCGGCAGGGCGGGACATCGCTGACAGACGGCGCTTCCAAGCTCGACACCGCCGCGCTGGAGAAGGCCGGCGCACAGCTCAAGGCGGGCGCCTTCGCGCTCGACAGCGCTTCGCTAAAAGCGGCGGGCACACAGCTCACAGCGGGCGCCGCGCAGCTTGATTCCGCCTCGCTTCAGACGTCGGCGGCGCAGCTCGCGGCGCTTGCGGGCAGCTTGGCTCAATCGGCGCAGGCAGCAGGGCTCCCGGATGCGGCGCAGCTCACTCAGCTTGCGGCGGGCGCGGCCCAGCTCAACGCGGGCGTGGATACCTATACGGGCGGCGCGGATACGCTGAAGAGCGAACTCGGCGCCTATGTCTCCGGCGCGGATACCTATGCAGCCGGCGTGGAAAGTTTGAAGTCTGGCTTGAACACGTATGTGTCCGGCGCGGATACCTACGCGGACGGCGCGGACAGCCTCAAATCCGGCGTGAATTCCTATGTCGCCGGCGTGAATACCTTCGCGGGCGGCGCGGACAGCCTCAAATCCGGTGTGAACACGTATGTAGCCGGTGCGAACACTTTCGTCAGCGGTGCGCTCGCCCTGCAGGACGGCGCGTCCGCCTACGCGGACGGCGTGGAGGCCTACGTCTCCGGCGCGGACAAGCTCGCGGACGGCGTGAACACTTTCCAGAGCGGCGTCACGTCCCTGCAGGGGCGCGGTCTGAAAACCTATCTGACGGATCCTGTACAGGCCACCCAGACCGATCTGTCCGACGTGCCGAATTACGGCACCGGCTTCGCGCCGTATTTCTGCTCGCTCGCACTGTGGATCGGCGCGCTGCTCACCGCGCTCGTCATACCCGCGGCGCTGGCAAAGAAAGACGGCAATGAAGAAGGCGAGCGGCTCCCCGCGGAGCCGGCGTCCGGAGGCGGCGGGCCGCTTCGTCCGACGCGGGCTTTTAACCTCGTTGTGCCGCATTATCTCCTCTGCGCAGGCATCGGCATCCTGCAGGCCGCGCTCCTTGTGGTTGTAATCTTCGGGCTCGGTATCCATGTCGCAAGCTGGCCGTGGCTGTTCGTCGTCTTTGTTATGACTGCGCTGACGAGCAGCGCGATTATCACGACGCTGGTCGGCCTCCTCGGGCGCGTGGGGCAGCTGCTGTCCATGATCATCCTGATCTTCCAGCTCACGGCGAGCGCAGGCACGTTCCCGCTGCAGCTTTCGGGCGCGCAGATGTTTACGACGCTGCACCCCTTTGTGACTTTCACCTATTCGATAGACGCGCTGCGTGAAGTGATCTCCGGCCGCCCGCCGGATCTTGCAGTCGTGGGGCATTCGCTGCTCGTGCTCGGATGCGTCGTGATCGGCTTCCTTGCGTTGCGGGTGCTTCTGACGCCCCGCATGATTTCGCTCAAATCCCGCGGGGAAATCGAAGCGATATGAGAAAATATAAAAATGACGGGAGCGAGGCAATATTTTTATGAAAACGTTTACACTTTCGATGAAGGACAGAGGTCGGAAGGGGTTCCCATCCGGATTTCACGTTCAATACAGCCCATATGCAGAAAATAGTGCATTTTTCAGCACAAAAATCCAGTAGTGGACGATTTTTATTGATAAATTTGCTGTTTTCCTCATTTTTTGGCCCTATTAGAGAAAATATTCGTCCACAACTGCCTTTTTGTGGTACTGCTTCTTAGCCACAAAAAGAAATAACACCGTTTGCTTAAAAGCGATGCCTTCATAAACCTGAGAAATTAGTTTCTGTGAAGTATCCGCGCTACCAAAACGGCAATCTCACGATTTCATCATGGCAAATATTTCCCCTGATGCAAGAAATATTTTCCGGAAAACCATGATATGATAATTGAGTAGATTTTTTGGCGCAGGAAGGAAAAACGAATGGCATTGGCGGAAATAGATTGGAATGACGAGGAGCAGCGGGGCGCGTTCCGGCATACGGCGTCGCATGTGATGGCGATGGCGGTGCTTCGGCTTTGGCCGGAGGCGCAGCTTGCGATCGGGCCGGCGATAGCGGACGGGTTCTATTACGATTTCGACCTGGAGCACCGGTTTTCGGAGGAAGATCTCGCGCAGATCGAACGCGAGATGAAGAAGATCGTCAAGCAGAATATCCGCATCGAACATTTTGGCCTTGCGCGCGGGGACGCTCTGAAATGGGCGGATGAAACCGGGCAGCCGTATAAACGCGAGCTGATCGAAGACCTGCTGGACGAGAAGACGCTTTCTTTTTATAAGATTGCGGAGTTCACCGACCTCTGCAAAGGGCCCCATATCGAATCAACGGGACAGATCAGGGCCTTCAAACTGACGAGCGTCGCGGGCTCCTACTGGCGCGGGGACGCGAATAACAAGATGCTGCAGCGCATTTACGGGACATGTTTCCCGAGCGCCGAAGAGCTGAAGGCGTATCTGGACAAAATCGAGGAGGCAAAGCAGCGCGACCACCGCAAGATCGGGCGCGAGATGGAACTGTTCATGCTCACGGACGAAGGGCCGGGCTTCCCGTTCTTCCTGCCGAACGGCATGATTATCAGAGGCGAACTCGAGCGGTTCTGGCGCGAGGAACACGCAAAGCGCGGCTACCTCGAAATCCGTACGCCACTGATCCTGAACGAGGAGCTCTGGCACACGTCAGGGCACTGGGACCATTATAAAAACAATATGTATTTCACGCAGATCGACGAGGTGAATTTCGCGGTGAAGCCGATGAACTGCCCGGGCGCGATGCTCACATACAAGCGGCGCATATTTTCCTACCGCGAACTGCCGGTGCGGTACGCGGAACTCGGGCAGGTGCACAGGCACGAGCTGTCGGGCGCGCTGCACGGGCTTTTCCGCGTGCGGACCTTCACGCAGGACGACGCGCATATCTTCATGCTGCCGGAGCAGACGGAGAGCGAAATCGTCGGCGTCATCGAGCTGACGGATTATGTCTATAAATTATTCGGGTTCCGGTATCATGTCGAAATCTCGACGAGGCCCGAGGATTCGATGGGTACGCAGGAGGAGTGGGACCAGGCGCAGGACGCGCTCGAATCGGTGGTGAAAAAGCTCGGCATCCCCTATATCATCAACGAGGGCGACGGTGCGTTTTACGGGCCGAAGATCGATTTCCATCTCGAGGACAGCCTCGGGCGCACCTGGCAGTGCGGCACGATCCAGCTCGACTTCCAGATGCCGCAGCGCTTCCAGACGGCCTATGTCGGCAGCGACGGGGAGAAACATATCCCGCGGCTTATCCACCGCGTGGTCTTCGGTTCGATCGAGCGCTTCATCGGCATCCTGACCGAGCATTTCGCGGGGAAATTCCCGCTCTGGCTTGCGCCGGTGCAGATCAAATTCCTCACGGTGGCGACGGAGTGGAACGATTATGCGGCGGAGTTGACGGAGCAGTTCCTTGCGGCGGGCATCCGCGCGGAATACGATCCGAGAAACGAAAAGATCGGTTTCAAGATCCGCGAATCCCGAAACGCGCGCGACGCCTATATCGTCGTGATCGGCGAGAAAGAAGCGGGAAGCGGCATCGTGCCGGTGCGTTCTTCGAAAGAGGGGGAGCTTGGCGAGATGCCGGTCGACGCGTTACGCGAGATGCTGCTCGAAGAAATCCGCAGCAAGCGGATATGACGGACAGGAGGGCGTCTCTCATGGATCCGATAAAGATCGTGGTTTTGGACGGATATCCGGTCGTGCAGGAAGATCTGGACTGGTCTTTCCTTAAAGCGGTCGGCGAGACGCGCGTGTTCCCGCGCACGCCGCAGGAACGTGTGGCCGCCCGGATCGCTGACGCGGATGCGATTATAACGAACAAATGCCGCATAGACGCCGCAGTCATGGACGCCTGCCCAAAGCTGCGTTATGTCGGGGAGGCGGCGACCGGATACAATAATATCGACGTCGAGGCCGCGAAAGCGCGCGGCGTCGCCGTGACGAATGTGCCGGGCTACAGTACGGATTCGGTCGTGCAGAGCATGCTGGCGCTGCTGCTTGAGCTGGCCTGCCGCGTGGGCGCGCACGACGCGGCGGCCCGGTCCGGCGCGTGGCGGCGCAGCGAGGATTTCTGCTTCACGGTGGCGCCGCTGACGGAACTTGCCGGCAAGACGCTCGGCGTCGTCGGGTACGGGAATATCGGCCGAAAGGCCGCGCGCGTCTGCACGGCGCTCGGGATGCGGGCGCTGATCTATACGCCGCATCCGCCGGAAACGCCGGAAACGGGAAGCGAAATCTCTTTCGTTTCGCTTGACGCGCTGCTTGCGGCGTCGGACGTGATCTCGCTGCACTGCCCGCTCACGCCCGAAAACAGCGGCATGATCGGCGCGGAGACGATCGCGAAGATGAAGGACGGCGTGTGGCTCATCAATACGGCGCGCGGCGGCCTCGTGCGGGAGGCGGATCTCGCGGACGCGCTGAAATCCGGCAAGGTCGGCGCCGCGGGCCTCGACGTCCTCACGCAGGAACCGCCGGACGCGGACAATCCGCTGATCGGGCTTCCGAACGCGGTCATTACGCCGCATATCTCGTGGCTGACAACGGAGGCGCGCCGGCGCCTGATCGAAACAGCAGGTGAAAATCTGCGCGTCTGGGCGTCCGGCGGAAGCTTGAACCGCGTGGTGTAGGGTGGTATGGGACGATGAATTCTTCAGCTATTACGGTTCTTGCGGCAGTGGGTATCGCGCTGCTTGTGAGGATGTTGCTGCAGAAAAGATCCGCCTCGCAAACGAGGAGTCAGCGAAAGACGGTTCCGATAGAACAACTGCAAAAATGGCATGAAGAGGACGAGCATCAGAAGATCGTGGACGAGATCGAAACGGTACCCGAACAGGAGCGTAGTTATGAGCTGACATCCCTGCTTGCGCGCGCGCTCAACAATCTGGATCAGTACGGGCGCGCGATGAACCTGCTCCTGTCCGTAAAGGCGGAGGGCGAGGCGGATCCGCTGTGGCATTTCCGCGTCGGGTACTCCCTTTATTATATGGGGAAGGAGGCGGAAGCCGTCCCGTATTTCGAGAAGTCGATCGAGCTCGGCGATCAGGAGGAAAATACGCGGCTGCTCCTGGGCTTGGCAAAACAGGAGGCTGCCGAAAAGGAGAAGCGCAAGGCGCTGCGCGGGCAGATGCAGCGGCATTGAGGCGGCATGCGGCCGGCGCGGTGAAAGAATAAGGAGACAGATTGAAAAACGGACTGAAGGGACAGGCAGGATTATGAAAATCGTAAAAACGCAGGACGCGGTCGGCTTGGAGCTGTGCCATGATATCGTGAAAATCGTTCCGGGGGTATTCAAGGGGACGGCGTTCTTCCGCGGGCATATCGTGCGCGAGGAGGACATCCCGGAACTGCTTTCGATCGGCAAGGAGAATCTCTATGTGTGGGAGCCGTCGGACGACGCGTCGGTGCATGAGGACGACGCGGCCGCTTTTCTCGTCGAGCTGGCCTGCGGGGGGATAGAGCATATGGCCAAGACGGAACCGGAGCAGGGGAAAATCGAGGTCCGCGCAAAGACGGCGGGCGTCTTTCGTTCCGACACGGAATTGCTGTTCCGTCTGAACGCCATCCCCGAGGTGGCGATCGCGGCGCGCCACGATTTCATGCCGGTGCGCGAGGGCGACCTGCTTTTCGTGGCGCGCGTGATACCGCTGACGGTCCCGAAAGAGGTTTTGGAGATGGCCTCCGCCGCCGCAGCGGGCAGCGGGGGGCCGGTTTTCCGGATTCAGCCCTATACCCGCAAAAAAGTGGGTATCGTCACGACCGGGAGCGAGGTGTATAACGGCCTGGTCCAGGACGGCATGGCGCCGGTGCTGCGGCGCATCCTGGCGCCGTTCGACCATGATGAAATGGGCCAGGTGATCGTGCCGGACGATCCCGGCCAAACGGCGCAGGCGATCCTGGATTTCGCGGAAAAGGGCGCGGACCTGATCTTAGTCACGGGCGGCATGAGCGTCGACCCCGACGACCGCACGCCGCTCGCCGTCAAAACAACGGGGGCCGACATCGTGGTTCACGGCCTGCCTATCCTGCCGGGTTCCATGTACCTGCTCGCGACGCTCGGCGCCGCGACGATCATCGGCGTCCCGGGCGGCGTCCTCTACTCCAAGCGCAGCGCGTTTGATCTGATCCTGCCGCGCGTGATGGCGGATATCCCTATGACCTATGACGATTTCGTGAAACTGAGCAACGGCGGCCTGTGTTATAGCTGCGAGACCTGCATCTTCCCGAACTGCGGCTTCGGGGCGCTGTAAGCGAAAAACAACGGCAGTACGGGAAAATACGCTCGAAAAAGAATCTTTCTTGAGTTTTCACAAAACGCAGGCACGAAAAGAGCATAAAACATCCGATTGTCACAATAGAGCGTGAAATTCGATGTTTAGTGACAATTTCTCCTGTTCCAGCCGTGATAGTTATGGAGTTTTGTCACTATGGAGTATGAATTCCGGTGTTTTGTGACAATTTATCCCGTTCCGGTTACTGTAGCTATGAGATTTTGTCACCAGGGGCGTGAAATTCGATGTTTAATGACAATTTGCCCGATTCGGACATCTAAAACGGGCACAAATGGAGAAAAATTGTCATGGTAACCGCTTTTTATGAAGATCGTGACAAAGCCACAATATTTTGCGGAAACTCAAGAAATCTTTATATTTGATTTTGCATGCGAGTATTGTACAATCATAATATATATTCGCAGGTAGTCTGTATAAAAAACGGGGCATGTGGAAAGGGTTGCGCGATGGAAAAAATCCGAATCGATCCTGAGGAAATACGGGAAATAAGCCCGATTCTGAAGGGAATTATGAATTTGGCGTTTGACGAGTCGTGCATCATGGACAAGGATGGCTATATCGTCCACTGTTCGGATTCCTCGCCGCTCATATGGGGGCGTCCGAACGAGGAAAGCATCGGGATGCATATTTCCGAACTTGACTCCGCCTCCCCGTATCCGGAGTTGTTGAAAACCGGGGCCGCCGTTTTGGGGAAAATCCACATCATCAACGGGATGACGTGCATAACGCATATGATTCCGTTGTTCGACAGCAACGATGAGATCATCGGCGCTTTCGGCGTGATCATTTTCAGAGGCATCGAGAAGATAAAAAAACTCGTGCGCGAGAACTATATCGACAGCAAGTCGTCGGAATTGTACGACCAGCTTTCCAGGGCGGAAGCCCGCTATTCGCTCAACGATTTGGCCGGGCAAAGCCAGAGCCTGAAGGATGTGATAAAACTCGCGAAAAAAGCGGCAAAATACGAATATCCCGTATTGATACGCGGCGAGACGGGATGCGGCAAGGAAATAATCGCGGGCGGTATTCATACCGAAAGCCACGGAAAAGAAAAAAAGCCGTTTGTGCGGATAAATTGTACGGCGATACCGCAGGACCTGCTGGAATCGGAACTTTTCGGTTATGAAAAAGGCGCGTTCAGCGGCGCCTATTCCACCAAACAAGGCAAATTTGAGGTCGCGCTTGACGGTACGATCTTGCTTGATGAGATCGGCGATCTGAATCCTCTGCTGCAGGGGAAGCTTTTGAGGGTAATTGAAGAAAGCGAATTCGAGCGGCTTGGCGGAAACAATCTGATCCCCCTTCACGCGCGGATCATCGCCTCGACAAACAGGAACCTTGAGCAATTGATGGAGGAGGGGAAGTTCAGGGAGGATCTGTATTACAGGCTGAGCGGCATCGAGATAGAGGTGGCGCCTTTGCGTGAGCGCAGGGAAGATATCATGCCTCTTGTGAACCATTTCTCCAAGCAGAACGACAACGATCTGCAATTCAGCGACGAAGCGGTCGATATCCTGCAGAATTATAACTGGCCGGGAAACGTCCGGGAACTCAGGAATATGATTGTCAAGCTTTCCGTCATGTATGAAGGGAAGATTATAGATAAAGAGCTTCTGCAGCGGGTGCTGAGGCTGAAAAACGACAGTGCGTATCCTTCCCCGCACCGGGACGCCACGCTGTCGGAAAGCGTGATAGACCTTGAAAAAGAACGCATAACAAAAGCCCTGGAGGTATCCGACATGTCCGTATCCGGCGCCGCGCGGCTGCTCGGGGTCTCCAGAAGCAGCCTTTACAACATGATGCACCGGTTTAACATCACTTTGGAGCGCCATGTTAAGTAAGTTTTTAGTTTATTTAAAGGAAACATAAAAATAAGGCCTTCACCGTTGAACAATATTTGTACATTTGTCGTACACACCCGTATAGGTTTATCGACAAAACAGTGAGGGCTCGGGGATCGATGCGCTATAGACGGAGCCGTCCGGATTGCTTTCCCTCTAAAAATTTTCGATAAGAACAACCTGTTTTTACAGGATTCTGAATTCTTAAAAGAATCTTTATTAATTTATCCATGTCACTTTTTTTATTATTGGCACGCTTCTTGCATAATTAGTAGGTATGCGCGCAGCAAAATTCGTTATTGGCAGATTTATTATGGCAATCAGTTGACTCAGATTGGTAAAGAAAGGAAAACGTCGACATGAAAAAATATCCGTGCATCATAAAGGGAGTTGAACAAAAGATCCCAAACGTCCCGCTGGGTACGCCGATTTATGCGAACGCCGTGGTAGTGGACAACCTGGTCTTCGTATCGGGCATGACCGCGCAGACATTTGAGGATGGCAATTGCCTTACGTCCACAGCGCATGACCAGACAATCGTTTGCTACACAAAACTGAAAAAAGTACTGGAAGAAGCCGGGTCATGCCTCGAGAATCTTGTACGTACGCTCGTGTTGTTCAAGGATATGAAGGACTATCCGGTTGTGCGCGCGGCCGAATATGAATTCTGGAAAGAACATGCGCCGTCCCTTATCAACGAGCCGCCGGGAAGCACCGTGCTTCAGGCCGCCTCTTTGGCGCGGCCTGAATTCCTTGTGGAGATTGAGGCGATTGCCGTTTTGAAGAAAGACTGAACGTAAGGGCAGGAGCACGGCCCGCTTCCTACTGGCTTTTCTATGTGGATTATTGTTTTTCTTGTAGGGAAAGTAAAGGAGTTCAGATATGGCATTTAGAGATCTACGTGATTTTATCGCGAAACTGGAAGAAGAAGGCGAACTTCTGCGCATAACAGAAGAAGTCGATTGGAATCTTGAGATAGGGGCTGTATCCCGCGGGCTGTGCGATCTTGAAACAAGAGGAATAAACGCTCCGGCGGTTCTTTTTGAAAACATCAAGGACTATCCCGGCGGGAAGTTTTTCACAAACTCGCTTTCAAGCTTTCGGCGCTATGCCATTGCGCTGGGAATGGACAAAAGTACGGATAGAATGGATCTTGTCCATACTTTTGAAGACAGGATCAACAAGCCGATCGCTCCTGTCACGGTTGACAGGGACAAAGCGCCTTGCAAAGAAAACATACTTCTTGGCGACGATATTGATGTAACGAAATTCCCCACGCCACGTTGGCACGAGTCTGATGGGCAGCGCTTTATCGGAACGTTTCACGCCTCCATATTGGAGGATATAAACAGCGGGTGGGTGAACTGGGGTATGTATCGCTCTTGCATCCATGATGAAAAAACACTTGGCCTGAACATTCCCGCGACTGTTGAGCTGAAAAATGGGACGCTGATTCACAGCAAATACATAAAAGAAGGCGAAAGAATGCCTGTTGTTTTGGCAATGGGGGATTGTCCCACCCTGCCAATTACTGCGGCAAGTATGTTCCCCGTGGGGGTTTCTGAAGTTGAAATGGCAGGCGGCCTGAGGCAGCAGGCTTACGAGCTGGTAAAAGCCGAGACATGCGACCTCATGGTACCGGCCAACGCCGAGATTATCATTGAAGGATATATTGATCCGACGGAAACTCGTGCGGAAGGGCCGTTTGGCGAATATACCGGCTATTACGGCGGTACGGAAAAACCCAAGCCGGTTATTCATGTCACGTGCATCACTCATCGCAACGATCCCATATTGATAGGCTCGCAGGAGGGCGTCCCGTTTGTAGACGACCATTTTATGTGTGCAATATCGATGAGTGCGTTGGGAAGAGATCAGCTATGCAATAAACTGAAGCTGCCGGGAGTGAAAGAGGTCTTCTTCCACCCGGCCGCCAATTGGAACTTTTGTGTCGTTTCCGCTGACAAAACGTACGATGGCGCCGCCAATACGATCGCTTTTGGCCTTTGGAGCAGCAAGCTGGGATATCAGTCCGGTTATGCGGATTGGGTCATCGTGGTTGACGAAGATATAGATCCTTCAGATATCAATCAGGTCTTGTGGGCCCTGGTGACCAGGTGCAACCCTTGTGACGACATCCATATCGTTCGCAACAAAGGCGGCGTTAATATGCTCAACCCGAGCATATCTATGGGCGACCGCGTCAAGATGTTGTCGGCGTCAGGTATATGTATCGACGCCGCGTGGACATTTGCAAGAAAGATGGAAGGCGGTATACCGCCGGTTTCCAATTGGGATGACTGGCCGGAACACGTGAGAATAAAGGCGTTGGATATTATTAAGAACAGTTTCGGCAAAACAAACGCGAAGGAGGCAAAGTAGATGGATCCAATTGTAATCTCAATTATCACTATCATCCTCTTTCTGGGGTTGATGTTCCTGGGAATGCATGTCGGTCTCTCACTTATAGTGGCGGGGTTTGCCGGATATATGATCTTGAGTTCCGGAGAAGTGCATGATATGAGTCGGGCGTTCTCAATGAGTATATTGGAGATAAAGACGATTTCTTTCACTACCGCCGGAAACTTTACGATGGCGGTCATCCCGCTGTTTATGCTCATGGGAAATTTCGCGATGTATTCAGGCATCACGGCGGAGCTCTTCGACACCTGCTACAAATGGCTCGGACGCTTCAAAGGCGGCCTCGCCTACGCGGTGATCGCCGCAAGCTCGTTGTTCCACTGTTTCTGCGGCAGCGCGACGGCGACGGTGGCCACGATCGGTACGGTCGCCTATCCGGAGATGGTACGCTATAAGTACGACCCGGTTGCGTCCGCGAGCATCATTGCGTCGACTGCGACTTTCGGTTCGCTTATTCCGCCAAGCCTCGGCTTCATCGTTTACTGCACGATGACCCAGACCTCCGTCAGCGACATGTTTGCCGCTGGTATCGTGCCGGCTATCATCGTCATCATCCTGGCGCTGATCACTGTCAATATTCTCGCGCAACGCAATAAGAAACTTATGCCGGTCGGTGAAAAATTCAATTGGAAAGAAAGATTCATTTCGTTGAAGGGGCTGCTCGGATTCCTCATCCTCTTCATCCTTGTGCTCGGCGGCATCTTCTCCGGCTTCTTCAGCCCGAGCGAAGGCGGCGCGATCGGCGCGATCGGCGCCTTCGTCATTATGATCATCCGCCGGAACGCAAGCTTCGCAAACATTTGGCGTTCGCTTCGGGATTCCATCAAGACGACCTGCATGATTTTTATGATCATGGTAGGCGCGAATGTATTCGGGACCGCCCTCGCGATGACGCAGATGCCGGTCAAGCTCGCCTCGGCGCTTGCGGGCGGGAATATGTCCCAGTATGTCGTGGTATGGATCATCATTGCGGTCTATATCGGGCTCGGCATGGCGATCGATACGTTGCCGCTGATCGCGGTCTTGGTGCCCATCTTCTGGCCGATCGTGACCGCGTTTGGGTGGAGCCCTCTGTGGTTCGGCGTCATCATGGTCACGTGCATGCTGATAGGCGTGATCTGCCCGCCGCACGGCCTCATATGCTGTATCATGTCCGGCATTGCAAAGCTGCCCCTTTTTTCGCTCTTCAGAGGCGTGGTGCCGTATTTGGTTATGCTCGTTATCGCCTTGGCGATCTTTGTGTATATAGAGCCGCTTTCGACGTGGCTGCCCGAGGTGATGAGGGCTGCGCGGGCCGGAGCCGGCGGCTGATATTCGGAATAACGGAACCGGCGAAAGCCGTCTTCGTTTTCAAAATAGTATAAACAGTTAATTAATAATTAAGGAGGAGAAAGAAAAAATGAAAAAGAAATTGCTTTTCGTACTGGCGGCCGTCATCGCGGTGACGATGATGCTCGGCGCCTGCGGCGGCGGTAGCACGACAACGCCTCCGGCGGGCGGCGGCAGCCCAGCGGCCCCCGGCGGCAGTCCGACGGCCCCGACGCCTCCGGCAGCGACGCCGGAAGTCACGCTGATCCTGACAAACCACGATGCCGATACATCCACTCCGGGGCGGTACTGCCACCAATGGGCGGATATGGTCAAAGAAAAGAGCAACGGCCGCATCGAAGTACAGGCGAACAACGGCGGTGCGCTTGCGAAGCCGACCGAGTCGCTGGACAAAGTCAAGAGCGGCATGGTCGATCTCGCTTTTGGCCTTCAGTCCTTCTATCCGGGGCAGTTCCCGATGACGGATGGCCTCAGCCTGCCGTATCTCCCGTACACGAGTTCCTCACAGGCGAGCGACGTCATGATGAATATCTGGATGAACACGACTCTGCTGCAGAGCGACACGGGTTATCAGGGAACGAAGGTTATACTGATCCGTGCAAACTGTGACAACCCGATCACAACGGCAAGCAAGAAGCTCAGCTCGGTGGACGATCTGAAAGGGATGACGATCCGCGCCTCGACTGAGCCCGTCACCAATTGGCTGAAGATCTTCGGCGCGACTGGCAAAGGCTGCCCGATCAACGAACTCTTTCAGAACCTGCAGAACGGCGCATTTGACGGCGCTATCACAGACTGGGAAGCCATCTATTCGTACAAGCTGTACGACAATTGCGCGAAGTATTTCGCGGACGAAGCCGTTGTCTACAACACCCACTACTTCCTCATGAACCAGGCGAAGTACGACTCGCTCTCCGCCGAGAATAAAGCGGTCATCGACGAATGCAGCGGCCAGGCCGCGCTGGATCTCATGCACGATGATTGGGACGGCATGAAAGCTAAGGCAACGGACGCCATCGCAGGCGAAGGCGGCACAGTCTACAAGCTTCCGGATGCCGACCATGCGAAACTCGTCGCGGGGGCTGATCAGATCAAGACCGAGTGGATCGCCACCAACGGCGACAAGGGCAAGCAGCTTCAGGACAAGATCACCGAGCTGTGCGCAGCAGCTAACTAGAAGTGATACCCGGCGAATAACATCACAAGCAGCGTGCGGCGGGAAACGCCCGCCGCACGCAGGTATCGGTAGGAGGTAACACTTTGGCAAAGGCAAAAAAAATCATAGATTTACTCGATTTGAGGCTATGCAATATTGCAATGGTGACGATGTTCTTCCTGATGTG
>Ga0123354_10011020_pt1 | contig 13948 bp, 7 predicted proteins | sample TergutLab28metaG_2_FD_97872 | JGI IMG/M metagenome (GOLD analysis project Ga0123354, IMG submission 97872) | Labiotermes labralis P4 segment gut microbial communities from Petit-Saut dam, French Guiana - Lab288 P4 | ecosystem: Host-associated > Arthropoda: Insects > Digestive system > Gut ... | reverse complement strand
TTGCGCTGACCACGTGACACCCCTCTATCCGCTAAAAGTTGGCACTAACTTCGCCGACCGGCGGCGGCCGCTCTGTCGGTATAGTTCGCGTGCGGACTAAGGCCACGGAGTTTAGTTTAGTTTAGTGTAGACTCTACAAAGGAGTCACAATAGGGTCAGTGTTACGTGTGACTGTAATTCTGTTGATGTTGACAAGTTCAGGAATGATAAGTAAGAGGTCTGGGTTATCAGAGTTTTTATTACACAGCTGTGTTGCTAATATTATTTAAGTCTGCAGCAATTCTGTTTTTATTTCAGACATATATTGATATCTTCAGGAATATTGGTCAATCCAATCCTGTGGCAATTGGCATCTCTTTTGTGTCCATTCTGGTTTTGAGCTTATACAATGAAGTAATCAAAGTGAGTGAAATTCTGCACAACTGCTGAATCTCATATTTACTATATTTTTCCTCAGTTCTGCTGAATTACTTTCTAATTCCCTGCATTTTTGTGTGTTACTTATGTAATGTAGATAGACATGTCAGATTATTCCCATGCTACATATTTAATACCTGTCAGTAGCTCTCACTGCCTTATCTTCAGTTTGAGTGATACTAAATGTCAATGTCTGAAAGCTTGAAGGAAGGTGAAGAAAAGCTGACAGAAGTTTGTCATTGCGGTTTGTTGCATGATCTCAAATCTCAAAGTCTGTAGTGTTGATGATAGGGTGAGTGGTGAATGGTAAATTGGAGAGATTTGGGTAGAATTGGCCATTGTCTAATTGAGGCATTGACTTGCAGGACAGAGTGAACACAATGAATTTTGATGAAGGATAGTTAATGTTCTGCTAGAGAATCAAATCAGGCAACTCCTGAATGAAAGTCTAGAGTTTTACTCAGTTTGGTTGCCAGAATGTCACTTGCAGCAAATCTCTGCAGTGTTTCCACTCATCATCACTCCCCATATTGATTTTGGTTCCACCCACCTCTATCTCCTTCTTTGGGTACAAATATGTTTGGTAATTGATGCTTGTTGCTGAGGTTAAGAAGATAAAATGTAAAGTTGTTTCTGTCCTCACCATGAAGGTATGTAGGGGGGAGCAGAGGTATAATTCCACTCTTTCTTGACCATACCACTAGGTACCTAAACGTGAGTGGTTAATTTAATGTCCTGGCTGCTGTATCCATGGGGGAAATTCCTCCAGTACCAGTTGAGTAAGCTGTTGGGCAAGCCCCAGATCCAGCCTGTACTTTTTTAGAAGGAAAAAACTCTTGCCTCTGTCAGGATTTGAACCACAGATAATCCACCCTGTAGCCTTATCACTATACTGGGCTATCCTGGGCTGAGGTAAGACTCTATTGTGTGCTGCTGAAACAGGGGTAATGGTATTACATAGCATTTTTATTTTTTGTAGGTAACAAACTGGTTATGTTTGATGTGCAGGTGTCTTTGCCACTATTTGATGGGCTTGGACATGTCTGCCTGCCTGTTGTCACTGTCTCCCCACACTTGCTATGAAAAGTCTTACAGCATATGATAGATGCATTGTTGTTCAGAAGAGAGTAAACAGGTGTGGCATGGTGTTTCATCTGTTCAACATATTTTCGGAACCCATTTTGTTCTGAATGTCCACTGACGTCTTGTCATTGCCATGCCCATAATATCTAGCTGTAAATTGCTATCTTTTTAACATACTCTGAATGTCTACTGCACTGAAATATTGTTGATTTTTGTTGAAAATTGTGTTTTTATACTGACAGTATTGGTTCTGATGCCGTGAGAGTAACTGTGTATTTTGGTACATTTTGATGTTTTGTGGCATCAAATTTCAGTGCTCTTAAATTCCATTTACATTTAATAGTACGTAGCCTGGTCAGTTCGACCGGTCAGTCTACAAACTGTAATCAGATCTTCCACTAAACTTCACAGATAGAAATAAATCTGGTCTATGAAGTCACTGATAACACAAAAACAAACATTTCCTTATTTCTGGATTAGTTTAGTGCCATGGTCAGATATAAAGCTCAAATAGGTTGGTGTGTATAACACATTAGAGATGAGGCAATTTGACACGGAGGTAAGATGTCTGAGTCATGTTTGGAAAGTATGTGCTGAATTGACGCCATGACTGCAACTTGGCTCACAGGCATTTTTTTCTGGTTTTCACTCTTTTGAGGAAATACCAACACTTAGAACAGGTCATGATTACTTTTTTATTATTCTGTTTGAAATTCTATCTCAGGCTGTTGTTAGTATGTCTTTGTATCATTTATTCATTAGTTTTCACAATCCATTCCCACATTTATAAATTTTTGCTTTTTTGGGGGGGGGGGGACAAGAACTTGTCAGATTTTGGTCTTAAGCATTTGAACCCTGCGTAATCTCATAGGTGGATACCAATGTTTTGAGGGAACATGCTGCTTCCATCTTCAGGGCTGAAATATTTTTTCCAAGTTTAAGATTGATACTGATTTTTAATGTCAGACATGAGCCTAAACCTTCAAACCTATAGGTGGTGACAGTGTTTCACTCCAAGATGTCGATATCCACCCACAAAACTGCGTGGTGTCAGAACCCACAATACCAGAATATGAACATTCCATAATCTGTTTTGCCTTTATGTCTTTAAAAATAATAATTACGCTTAACACCATATTTTCTTGCTCCTCAACACTGTTACCAGTGTTTTGATGTTGATATTGATATTTTATTTACGTTCCATGAATCCACAATAACAATAAACGGGATATAGAACATGTCAAGAGTAATAAAAGTAATGAATGTTTGGAATCAAAGCAAGATGATTCCAAGTCAAGTACATGATGATGTTTAATACAGATAAGATCAAAACCACCGTGTTAAACAACAAAACACTAAAGATAAGGCTGTAGTTAACAGGCAGAGAAAAGTCAGTGTACAGACCACAAAACAAATACAAACAGCAAATTATACATATGAATAACATTAATATAATAGTGTCGTGGTGAACGAAACATAGAATTAAGACTATGTCTTGTGTATTTTCATCTTATGAAAAACGATTCATGACACATTATTAGCTTGTAATAGGTTTATACTGAAAATATTCTTCTATGGAGTAAAAAGAATGTGTATGTAGGAATCGATTTAAGTACATTTCAAATTTCCTGACATTATTGGATAGGTCTTGATACATACATATATAACGTAGACTGTAGATTATAAAAATGTAGATTTATATTGTGACTGAACTTTTACTCTTTCAGCCTCGAATCGCCAAGAAGTTGCGTGTCCCACTGCCAATAGAACTGTTTACAGTAACTGCTGGAACACTGGTGTCTATGTACTATACTCCCCTCCGTGAAAAGTATAATGTTGATGTTGTAGGGGAAGTTCCTACAGGGTAAGTACAGAAAATGTTGAGGCCATGCAGAGCAGTGTCAGCTCTACAGAATGTTGTTGTGCATAAAGAAAGAACAATAGACATCACATTTGTCAGGATCACTGAGCTGATGCACATGAGAATATGCCAACGACTACAGCCTTAACAGTCAGCAGTCTGTATATGGTGTGAATGATGTATATATTGATATTGATATTGATATTTTATTTATGTTCCATGAATCACAATAACAATAAACGGGATATAGAACATGTCAAGAGTAATAAAAGTAATGAATGTTTGGAATCAAAGCAAGATGATTCCAAGTCAAGTACATGATGATGCTTAATAGAGATAGGATCAAAACCACTGTGTTGAAGAACAAAACACTAAAGATAAGGCTGTAGTTAACAGGCAGAGAAAAGTCAGTGTACAGACCACAAACAAATACAAACAGCAAATTATACATATGAATAACATTAATATAATAGTGTCGTGGTGAATGAAACATAGAATTAAGACTATGTCTTGTGTATTTTCATTAGATGGGGATATTGCAATTGACAAACTTTTTAACTTTATTGTGTATGTGATGTGTGTGTAAATATTTTGAATAAAATGCCTTACAAATTTAATATGTTCTTTGCTGTTCTATCTGTGAAAATATGTACAAAAGGTAAAGGTAGAGCTAAAGTTGTCCTTTATATGCCATAAATATACAGAGGATGTAAAGGCATAACTGCACTCGGTCTTGATGTGGATGTTAGATGGAGGTTGACTGGCCCAGGTCACACTCTGGCCACTTTATCCCCATGAAAGAAGCCAGTTACCTATTCAATAGGATGCTGAGTGGGCCCCACTTAGTCTAGACATGTTGGGAGATGAGAAAATCTTTTGCCCTGACTATGTTTGAAGTCTGGTTTGTCCAGCCAATGTCCTACTCACTGTATCTTCTATGCTACCCTGGCCCCTACCAAAAAGTGTCATTGTATAATAAATTATTCTTACCTGCCTGAAATATTTTTATGACATTCGGTGCTGATTCATACACACATTTTACCTTGAAGGTAAGTAGTAAATTTTGCTTATCAAAGTTAGCACATGAATTTAAAGTAACATTTTTAATGATTGTAATACTGCACATATTTTGTTGCCAAATGAATTAGGACACTCCTTTCCCAGTTGATAACAGGTGCCTGTGCTTACATTCTACTGAAGTACAGTATGTGTATAAAACCCTCAACTCAAACATTAGGGAGAACTTCACTTCAGTAATGATGAAATGACTACATAAATCTGATGGAATTTCATTCATTTAATGAGAGTATATTCATTCATTCCATTCCGTTTGGCAAGTGCAGAATGCGACGATTCCTTGCTGTTCTCAGAAGCTTCTTCCATTCCTCTCCGTTATGTACTTTTTCTTGCCACCCTTCTCTGCCAACTATTTTTCCATCCCCTTTCACTTCATCTTTCCATCTATTTCTAGGTCTACCTCTCAATCTTGTTGTTCCCAAATTCATATATAATACTTTTTGGGGGAAGGTGCATAACCCATGCTAAGGTTGAGGTAACCAACCCCTTCGGCAGCATGGGTCACTGAGCAGAAAGAGCAAGGGGGTCTGATGAACCCAATCATAAGGGTCTATCAGATAGGGTAGGAGGGACCCTTGAGCTTGGTTGAAACCCTCCTAGGAGAAGGACACTCCAAAATCAAACCAATGGTAGATGACACTCTGAAAGCTGTGGTGAAAGCAAGTCGTATAAGGGAGTAAACCCTGATTAAAAATCCCATTCCTTCAGGTTGAGGGTTTTACGATGGGCTAACCACCCAGCTAAGTAAAAAATATATGGTTATGACTTTCTCGGAGGGAGAGTATATTTCTGAATAATATTTCAGGCCACATACCACATAAATATCTGTATAAAATTCATAGGTTATCTTTTTCTTGATATATACAGTCAAATGTTAGAACAGTTTTTGTAGAAATTAAGGCCCCGTTCCATGTATCGTAATGTAATTTGAGAGCTGATTATGGCATTTTTGTGTATAGTAGTGCTACAGTACCAGTCCATTTATCTGGCACTTTATCAGCAACTTCAGTCTAACGATAATTTCTGCTCATGGCATCTGTGTATATTGACAGGTCTCTGTTTTCCTGATAATTTCAATCTTCTGAGCAGTGTTAACACAATACTTTTTCTTTTCACTACAGTGTTATGATTTTAGAGACCACCTTTTCTACGTGTGTAGATTGTTACAAGATATAAACAAGCAAGGCCACTGATCTAACATACTTTTCTATCAGTGAAATCAGTTGATTGGCACACACTATTCCCAGATCATGCCAGATAACAAAATTTTACTGTGTACATTTCAATCTGTTGTGTTTATGTTAACAGCTCAGGAAGCTTTTATTGTCATAATGTAGCTTTGTTATGACTGTGATTGTTAAAATACTGTTTGTATTGAGAATATTCTAATGTGACTGACCATTATTTAGCTTTATATTTAATGCGTGTTGTAAACATGGTCATTATACCATGAGTTCAACTGTGGGTATGCTGAATTAACATTTATTTTGGTACTCTCATCCTGTTGTGCTTGTTAAACAGAATTTTTGTTTATTGTCAGAATGAACACAGAACAAGGCCTCTAACTGAGTAAACTTGTTCATTTATCTTGTTGTGATTCTAACCTGTTGATGGCTGATACATGTTGTAGAAGATAAATGAATGCATAGTGTTTAGAGGATTCTTTTTGTTCAGATAATAAAAACAGTGTTGATAAACATGTATTTCTCATATCCTGTATCCAGATTGTATACACGTTATGTATTGTGTGCAGATAAATGTTAAAATTTGATAAACTGTTTTTTCAGACTTCCAAATGCAGTTGCTCCACCGTTTGCCTTGATGCCCAATTTATTGGTGGATGGCTTAGTGATAGCAATTGTTGCCTTCTCTGTAAACATGTCCATGGCTTCCATGTTTGCTCGAAAGCTGAATTACAGCATTGATGCTAATCAGGAACTTCTTGCATCTGTAAGTTAAAGTGTTACTTTGTACTTGGTATTCAAGGTGTCAAGCCTGTCATGTTGGCACATGTATTACATTTGGTAATATGTTTAAAGTGTAAACAATAAAGCAATTGTATGTTTTCTTCTTTCATATGTAATCACTATACATTAAAAGGGTATAGGATTGTGAACAGAAGTTTATCATATATTCTACTTCAAAATATGGAGTTCTAATTGCTTCAGCTTTAGAGCCCACATTTGCAGTCTGGGTTATTGTGTTATAGTTTACATGTAGGAATTACCCCATAAAGGTTAATGAAATAAAGTAACGGTGACCCTGTCCACATCATTAGGGCATAGAGGGGGAATAGAGGTTAAGGTCAACTTATGCTTAGCCTTAGTGCTATATGGAGGCAAATGGTTCATGTTATGCCCTTTCCAGTTTACCCCTGGGAATGAACCTCGGTACTTATTGAATAGGAGGCTGGGTGTGCTCCAGAGCCATTCAGAATGTTCTGGAGAAAAGAAAAATCTCTCGGGAGAAATTTCTTCAGAAGAGGTTGTGGACTTGTTGCAAGATAGACTGTGTAAAGGTGATGAATAGAAGTAGGAAATATAGCCTTCTGCTGTTGGGATTTGTTTCTGCCTAAAACAGACAATAAAGATATTTTGACAACATAAATGTACAGTATGTCTTAACCCTGCAGCCCTGTCACAGCTTATTGCTGCAATCCGGTATCAGTTATTGGGTTACATAGCTGCTAGCTGTATATCATTAAATCTTCACATTCCTTACTCTAATATTATGACTTGGGTTTTCCATGTATTTTCATTTCTTAAAAGAGTTTCATTACTTTCTTACTATGTATAGTTTCTGTGAGTTATAATATCAATTTATTTGTCATATTAAGTTATGATGTCTTTTTAACTATCAAACTAACTAACTGCAAGGAGCAGAGACTTTCCTGAACAGCTGAAAGATCTTCTGCTAAGAACAATCACTGATGGTAACAGGTGATGCTGAAGTCAGATAAATGGGGTGTTGGTTCTTAAATGTACTAAACTGTAAATATGATCTGAAAATTGTCATATTTGGCATTTGTTAGTGAAATAAAGGAATGTGTTAGTGTATATTTGTTATTCTAAAGCACCCAGACTGGCTCTGGGGCCCACCCAGCTGATTAAATAGTTACTGGGTGCTCATTCCTGCAGGATAAAGCATGTGGGTTGCGAATCTGACCGCTTGGATTTCACTCTTTTCCTGAGATTAGTTATGCATGGAGCTATGCTTTCACTTCCCCATATGCCTTCCTGAGTTGTGTGTGGACAGATGAATTTAGTTTAGTCTACCATAATAAGTAATTTATTATTAAAATTAGTTGTATTAATTCCTAATACTTTTGTTAATATAAATATTTTGGACTGCTTTGGAGGTATGTACAGGTACCCATGTACCCATGTGTGTACACTGTAGAGTTAATCGATGAACAGAGGTGATAAGAATTTGTGAAATTTTTTATGGTGGAATTTGTGTGAAATAATTTTTGTGTGTCAACTGGTTCCAAAATTATGATAGAATGAAATGGAATTTACATTTGTAGAGAGAGAGAAGTCAGGAAATTTTAAGGTTAGGTATTACCTTATCTACCTTGTCACATTTTATGATCATTGTTACATGGTTTTATGTATTACAGGGAGCCTGCAATATTTTTGGGTCATTCTTTGCTTGCCTTCCATTCTCAGCATCGCTCTCAAGAAGTTTGATCCAGCAGACAGTGGGTGGGAAAACGCAACTTGCCAGTCTAGTGTCCTGCATTTTGTTAGTGTTTGTCTTACTGTTTATTGGACCATTCTTTGAGCTTCTTCCAAATGTAAGTTACAGGAACAGAAGCACACAGTTATTGTCTTAGAATTTTTCTTTGAAATGTTTCCTTTAATTTTAATTATTGGTATTGGCCATAATGATTATTTGTTGATGTGTGGTAAGAAAGATGTGAACTTCCCTTGTTGCTTGCTCATGTCTTGAGCATTTTTGTATATCATCATCATCATCAGCAGCAGCAGCAACAGCATCATTATCATCATCATCATCACCACCACCACCACCATCACCACCACCACCACCACCACCACCACCACCATCACCATCACCACCACCACCACCACCACCACCACCATTAATTACTGTGGCATATTTCTGACACATCAGTATGAGATTAAACCAGAGATATGTTGACACAAAATATATTTTGTCTATGTTTTTGTAGCAGGTGATTATTCATGCAAGTCTTTGATTCACGTACAATGTGGTGTAGTATTAATGTGAACGCGTGTTGATTGAACTTTTGTAATTACCCTTTATCTTGGTTTGTATATTTGTACATTGCCTACCTGATATTTGTGGTGGTGTTCCAGTCTGTGTTGTCATCAATAGTGGTAGTGGCCTTGAAAGGAATGTTCTTGCAAGTGAAAGACTTGCCAATGGCCTGGAAACAGTCCCCATTTGATGGCATGGTTTGGCTCATCACTTTCTTAGCCGTGGTCCTGCTTGATATTGATTATGGACTGGGCCTGGGTGTAGCTGTTTCTCTGATCTGGGTGCTTATCATGGGCCAGAGACCTGAAGTGTGTCAGCTTGGTCATGTGCCAAATACTGACATCTTCCTCGACATAAATCGCTATCAAGCTGTAAGTATTAGGCTTTAATGCTGATTTGTTACACGTAAATGAAAAAAAATGGGGAGGGATGGAAGTAGATTCATAGCTAGCTGTGCCTATGTTCTGTACTGCTGTTTATTGTGTTTAGAAAATGTCAGGTGCTAAGAATTTAATCTCCATATAATTATGAAATTCACAGCTGTCAGTCTACTTTTTTTGGTACAGAATTTCACATTGTGGATTACAGCATAAGTAAATGTGTATATTGAGTTGCTTCATCTGAGAGGGTTAATAGCAAGAGGGATTGACATCTTTTGGTTACATGTCTATATATGACAGAGAAGTAGTTGCATGGTTATTTAATGTCTATTTTTGCAATAGTGCAGCTGTAACACTGGGAGCTCATGATGAAATTAGGAAGTTATTGTAAGAAAAATTTATGATATTATTGTAATATTTTCTGCCAATCACATATCAGAATCATGTAGAGACACTGTAGAGACTGTCATAAAATTAAGCAGTTTGTATAATTAACTGATAAGATGTATGGTGTACAACGTGTTATTAAACAAATTGCAGAAAATAACATACTTGTGAATTCACTGAAAATTAAACTTTTCAAACTGGAAATGTTATGTGTGTGAAGAATAGCTTTCAGTTTATGGTTAGTGTCTGCTGTGTGTGTCAGGAATGTGATATATTGGAGTTTAAGTTTGATTATGGTAAGAAAGTGATGGAAAAGAATGGAGGACAAAGGAATGGAAAGAAGGAAATTGCGAAAGAAAAGTATGTATGCAAAGTTTGACGTTTTGGTGACCGTACATCTCAGTATATTTATCTCAGTAATTAACCAACTTGATGCACAAAATTTTGTTTTATAATAAGTTTATTTCATGCCTCTACATGTTTTGAGCACATGTGCTTATCATCATCATGAGGTCAAAATTGCATTACACAGCCTCTGGTATCATCACGCCTATAGGTGGCCGTCTCATGCACAGGTTGAGTCCTCTCTCAACCTGTGCATGAGACGGCCACCTATAGGCGTGTTGATACCAGAGGCTGTGTGATGCAATTTTGATCACCTGATGCTGAGCACATGTGCTCAAAACATGTAGAGGCATTAAATAAACTTACTGTAAAACAAAATTTTGTGTGTCAGGTTGGTTAATTACTGAGATAAAAAAGTATGTATGCAAGATTCAGGTTTGTTACACTGCATGAAATATATTTTCACAATTGTGATATATTTTTGTACAGACCATGCCATGTAAGGAATTTTTAAATTACTTTGAATGTTTGTACTTCAGTATGACGGAAACTGAAATTTCCCAATGGCAGTACTCTGGTAATAAATAAACCATGTCACTCTTACAATGACTTTATGTTCTTTGCAGGCTTCAGAAATCCCGGGAATTCGGATAGTTCAAGTGGCTGGTGGTCTACACTTTGCAAACAAGGACCACGTTCGGAGAAAAATAAATCGATTGATTGGAGGTGAAGCAGGAAATAAAACTGAGGTAAGATGAAAACACTTAAGGTGTTAACAGGTGAACTGTATCCTTTTGAAGTTCATGATTTGTTTCTGGCCTGTACTCAGCCTCCTTTACTGCTTGACACTTGCTTTCATGAATGAACTGTATCATTTATCAAACTGTTCCCTGATGATGAGGAGAGAGGTGGTCCTAGAGACATTGATTTACCCGCTGTTCAACCACATGATGCAGCTGCTAGCCGGCATAATGTTTTATTTAAATTGCTGCCATGTTTATGGTTATAGACTTATTTTATTAAATTCCACTACAAAAGAATATTGTTATAAACCATACTGTCTTCTGGGATGTTGTGACATGTATTCTGATTAGAAACTTACCAAAGTTTTGGAGGCAGCACACTTCACTGAAACTGTGGTATATTTCTACCAGACTGCAGGATGTTGCATAGCAGAAGGCAGGAGTCTTCATAGTCATGGTTATGTAGACCTCAAATGTTACAGATTTGTTATATGTAGTTAGAGAATACTTGTGAAGCCGTGCTAATCATGATACACATTTGTCTCTTGCAGCATGATGTGAGGTGCCAGCAGTCTACCACACAATGCAACAATGTTACAAATTTCCGTTTAAAATATCATATTGTAACAGAATGGCCTGGCTAACGAATAACCATGTTTGTTATTCGTCTTCTTCCTCAAGTCCTCCATGCTATTACAGTTAACACTATTCGCTCACCGTGTTGTCTCCTCGCACCTTACTTTAAACGCACAATTCACTTTACTCCACTGAATCACACACACGTGCTCTGACTGCTCTTCTTTCACCCGTCGCTTGCACGCACACACTGCTCCCGTTCCCACTCGACTGCCCTGCCCTTTTTTCCAGTTCATTCATTCATTCATTTATTTAGTATTCCAGAGATCCACCGAGGTGGATATAGAACTTGTCAGGTATAACAATAGATATAGTACAGAAAGAGTCATTACAATAAAATACTTGTGATAATAATACGGAAATAAGTCAAATCAAATTTATACAAGAATGCTATTTGCTCAGAATGTACAGTTCATCAGTAAAATACATAGTGTACTTAGACAGAAAAACATAGTAACAAGCCATGAACACTAACGTAATGTCCTATACAGAGTCTGAACTTAATACATACAAATATACCTACATACATATATGTTTACTTTCCATTAGATATTTACCGAACATGTTAAGAGGGTGTGCAGTGCGTTGTCATAATACCATTGGGGGTTAGATTACATGTGAGACAACAAAGAGTGGGACGTGTGAAATAATAAGTTTTGTTAGTAATAATGAATTTGAATGTCTTCTCCCACTCCGGTGCATGAGCATTCTCAAGGCATGATGTCACCAGACGTGCGGCAAGCCATGCTGAAAGGAGCAACAGCGTCATGTTACAATATCTTTGTCCTTATTTAACAGTGGTTTGTCACTTAGGCCACATTCACAGAACTGTATCAGTTTTCAGTTTTTGGTGACCGGTAGCGCAGACCACTGATGAGTCTGCAGAAGGAGGATTTTGCACAATACTAGTAATTTTACAAGGAATAGTGGCATTTCACAGCTTTAAAAATTCCATGTAAATTCCTTCCAGTCTTCTTCACCAGGCACATGAAACAATGCTGCACAAACTGCTTGAATTTTAGCTTTGTATCATTGAATTTAAGTATATAAACCTAGTCGTACTATGTCTACAAAATGTCAACACAATGCAGGCACTTAAAAACAAAAATTTTGTAAACTTAGTTGTCACAAATTACTTGCCCTTAAAGTGCTATTAATGTGTGATTTGTGAAATTATGTTGTAATAAAAAATGTGGATCTGTAAATTGAATGTGCAGTTGTAAATGAAGCTTACGTATTACTCATACGTCCGGAAGATGACAAAACAAATTCGTAACACAGAGAGGTAGATGTACCATGTCTCCAAGCTTAGGAAAATAAGATCTTGGCTTGTGTGGGTGTCTGAGCCAGTAACTTCCCTGTGGTTTCAGCAACTGGAATGTGAGGTGGGTGCCGATTAATGTTTTGTTAGTCATGGCAGGCAGGTGGTTACTATGCATCACAAATACAGTATAACTATTTGAACAAAAAGCATTCATTGGCAGTACTTGTGCAAAGGGTGAAATATTGAAACAAAAGTAGTGACAAATTTTTTTTATAAAAATTTGTTCATTATGTCATCTGTCTTTGGACAGGTCTGTAGCCTCTTTCAAAACATGTTCTCTAGAGAGTGTGATCTAGTGCTTTGCCTTTCAAGTTCCAGTATCTTCTCTTTTCCTTAAAGTCATTCAGCAGCTGATGTATGTCTTCTTCATCTTCTTGTCCCTTCTACCTCTCCTTCAACAGCATGCTTTAGAAGGCAGTTCCTATGCAAGACATGACCAATCCAGTTAGTCTTCCATCATTTTATTTTATCCTGCGTCAACTGTTCCATGTGAAAAAGCAGTATACAGAATAATGGAAAATTTTCAAATGACAGGTTTAGTGCTGGACAACAATAGCATACAAAAACTGAGTTGGTCTTGGATGTGGTATGATTTTCATAAGCTATAATATAGACAGCTAAAATAACCACAGTTTTCCAGAAGAATCCATGCAGTTCATAAAGTTGCTGCACATTATCTGAAACTCAGCATCTTGTGTGCAATGAGTGTGTTCAAAGTCACAGGTCTTGTCTCCTTATAGAAACATTACATTTCAGTTAATTTTAACTCTGTTCTTCAGGGAATTAACAGAAAAAGTGAAAATATATGTTTACCTTGTGCAGGATAGTTTCATGGCACATACATTAAATTTGTCAGTGACTGTTGTAGAAATGTTGTTTAATAAATGATTGATAAGTCGTGGATTGTGAATGTAGTGTTTTGGATACGAATCTATGTGATTATTGTTTGTGCAGGACTCTAAGAGAGGGTGTGTTTGAGCTATCCACATTCTTTCCAAGAACTGAAATACAGTATTTGGGGAGAAATCCATATATATTTTAAGTTTTAAGGCCTCCGTCATAAATCAGGAAATGTTATAATCAGGTACAAAACCTGCTGAGAAGTTCAAGGTCAGCATGTTGACTCTTCAGTAAAATAAGGTGAATTGAACTGCTGGAGAACAGTGGACCTGAACTCCTGAATTTGCAGCATGTAAAGTCTTCCTATGGGATACAGCTTCTTTGACAGCTCTCATGCTAAGTAGCATGATAGAAGAAACTCCCTGTAGTTTATGGTGACCTCTGTAGGAATATGATGGCTATTTAGCCTTGATACCAGTCTCCCAGGGGGGGGGGGGGGGGGGGGGACGGTTTCTATAATAACCCCGGGTTTGGTTTTTCTCGTAGAGAAAAAAAAATTTTTTTTCTCTTTTCCCAAAATTTTTAAAAAACACAAACAATGGAGTTAAATAAT
>Ga0123354_10011019_pt1:0-12500 | contig 13948 bp, 5 predicted proteins | sample TergutLab28metaG_2_FD_97872 | JGI IMG/M metagenome (GOLD analysis project Ga0123354, IMG submission 97872) | Labiotermes labralis P4 segment gut microbial communities from Petit-Saut dam, French Guiana - Lab288 P4 | ecosystem: Host-associated > Arthropoda: Insects > Digestive system >... | reverse complement strand
TTCGCTGTTATCCTTGAATGTCGACAGAGATATCTAATGCACTTTTTATCTTCAGCGGCACGCAATGTTTCGAGTTGTTTCGGGTTCAAAACTAAATTCCCTGACGCTAGTGAGATTTGAGTTTCCATCGCCGGCTTCTCTTAAGGATTTCTGAGATGTGATGGAATATAATTTGGTAGCTGGTATTATCATTTCGCAGGAACATGTAGCAATGTTTTTCTCTGAAACGATGATGTCTATCTACCAAACACGTTCCACAGTATCCTGGTATGGAAACAGTTATTTCTTCTGACTCTCGTTCATTGTGGCTAAAAAAAAATTTAAAAACTTTGACAGTTGGTGCCTTTTGAAATGTACGTCTTATAGCCTGGTAGAAGTGTACCGACGTTTCAAAGGTACCTCCGCCGTCGGGGTACTATCTTGCCAGACTACACGTTGTCACATTCCAGAGCCAACGCATGGAGAACCACGGGTGTATCAAACCAGACCTTCTTCTCTTTTCTGTTCATTTTTTTCCCCTTGTTTTTGTCGTCTTGCTTTGGACTTAATGCCTTTCTCTTTCCTCTCTTCACTTCTTTCCCGCCTCCTTCCCCTTCACCATTTCTGTCCTGTGCTTCCACTCAAGTTTAATCACTGGAGATATTCGTGGAAGGCAGATAAGAAACTAAGTACATTCCACTCCTGCCCATCTGGCGTAAACAAGAGAGAGTGGCAGGCTGATTAATCAAAGAGCTGTTTAATCATTAGATAAATAAATTAATCGTTATATAAATAAAACGCCATAAAATGCATCATACAGTGATAAATGAACATTGGCGTTTGCTAAATATAACATTACTTTATCAATTACAAATTCATTATACACTGCTAATACAGCTGTTTTATAGACGTTAAAATAATGTAACTTAGTTGCTAAGTACTGTTACTGAATTTTTATTGTCACCTATTTTTGTTCAAAATCAAGCTATTCAACCCGGATAACTAGATAAACTCTCGTGGGTTATGTGAACGTGAGAGGTGTGACAAATAAATAACGAGACTGCACGCGCAATTTCCGACCTTGACCGTTGATCGCCGAAGAATATATTGTTGAACTCGGTTATAACGATCTTGGTTTGTGCGACACCTCGTTTATAACGTTATATATTCAGTGGTACCAACTACTTTCCCATAAGACATTTTTTCCCCTTGCTTAGTACGACATACAGAAGAGTATCTACCTCGGATATAACGACGTTGTCAGTCATCTTTCCCAGTATAATTTTCCAAGAAGTGGACTATTTTGAGAATTCTAGCATCTCCTCGTCCTTGATAGGGAAAGTCCTTTACTCTTTCAGGTGGCTACACAAATTTGAAGCTTTGAAAATTACAATAGTAATGGTAATTCACTTTGCGCTTTCAGTTTCTCTTTAAGTCTCTACTACTGCAGTTAACAGGAGACTGGTAAAGTGATAACATGGCTATAGTCAGGAATAAAAGGAAATTTTAAACTCATGGTTCCGTGCATCGTAATTCAATGTTAATGAAAATCCAACCAGATGCAACAGTATGCAGATATTTATTTCCTGCAAAGTCACTCTACATGTTTCGGGTTTCGGGTGTCACAGCACCCATCAACAGGAGTACTAAAAACTGTAACCGCTACTTCCTTCCAACGTGGCCTGCAGGCCACGTTGGAAGGAAGTAGCTGTTCCAGTATTATGACCTGTACTGGAGGTTGCGGTTACAGTTTTTAGTACTCCTGATGATGGTTGCTGTGACACCCGAAACATGTAGAGTGACTTTGCAATAAATAAATATCTGCATACTGTTGCAACTGGTTGGATTTTTATTAACAATAAAAGGAAAGTTTTGAGCGCCGGAGGAAAAGTTAAAGTGATAGGACAAGTAGAAAATAAAAAAGTATGTCGGGAGTTTGGTCTCGTAAGTACCACGATCCAAACGATTTGTAAAAATAGAACCAAAATTATTAATGCGTCTAAACGGAACGGATCGAGAAATAAGAGATTTCGAAAGTCTGAACGTAGTGACGTCGATGAGGCGCTGCTTAAAAAGGTTTAAACAAGAGACGCACCAATAAGCTTTCCTCTTCTCATGATAATTTTTATTCATCCTAAATTTTAATTTTACGTTAAGGTATTGTTTAGCGTAAACGTGCATGAAAATTTACAATTACAGAAGAGTAATTTTAATAATTTCTAAATTTAAATTGCAATTTAAATATGAATTATATCGCAGCGTTAACTTCAAGTATCGTGCCTGCAGACCCATATTTTGTCTTGAAATATTTTTCCTTCACTTCTACCATACAGGTCCCTTAGAGCGACACTCGTTTATAACGACACAAATTATTCGGCCCTTTGGATTATGTTATAACCGAGTTCGACTGTACACACTACTTGTTGCTTAACCTTCTCCCAGTTTTATGCCAAACCACACCCAGTTACGTTGACGTACTGTTGAGTAATAAACTTTATCTTCTGAATTGTTTTTTAACTTCCCGTGATCGTGTTTATTGAAGAAGCAGCAATGGAATTGATATCAGATTTGTTGTGCAATTGAAGAAAACTGGCAGCGAACGTTCAGTTTTTCTTACACGAGCTCTCTGGAAAAGACAGTTATTAATAAAATGTACTCTCATGAAGTCACGGTTCAGGGGCATCCTTCGAGGCATGGAAGGCTCGTTTGAAGCTGTGTGTAACTAACTTCTGATGGAAATGTTTTCGAAGGGTTAGGATACACTACTTTCATTAATAAAGTACGTTTTGCAAGTACGTGTCTGTATGTAAAAGCCACACCTAACACTTCATAATCTTATAGGCGTATCTGGCATTGAATTCGGTGTGGCCGACTGCGATGCATCTGCTTGTACAGGAGGGCGATAATAATAGGATCGCACAAGAAAAGGTTACGTGATTAGTGTTTTATTAGTTTGTATTTTCTGCACAGTATTGTTCAACATTTACTACGTGTTATGTTTTCGTACTGACTAAGTGCATGTTTTTCGTGTAGTGCAGTATACTGCAGTGCGTTAGTTCACTCGCCGACTCGTTTCTTGCTTCTAACGTAGGCTGTATACTCGAACAGTCTGGTGGACTCTTACCGATGTTGTTTGCGGTTTTACTACACACTAAAGTCAAATGTTTGGGTAGTACCGTAATTAGGCCACGGCCACTTCTTTCCAAAGCCTTTCCAACTCATCATACCTTCTGCGATTATTCGTTGATGTATGGTGTGGGATTCTATTGACAGCTTTGTGAATGAAACCGCACGTAAAAAGTAGAAGTTTTATAACTGAGACTACTATTTTATGATGTGGTGTGCCATGTAGACAGGCATAAAGACATACTAACATTTTGAAGGGAACTTTTACCTCCATCTTCAAGGCAGAAGATAAAGCCGCGCTGGAAAAATACGGTACAGGATAGAGGGGAAATGCAGGCGTAAACTTTATTTTTGACACCCTGTTGTGTTTCTATAATAATCTGATATTTAATTCCGAACACTCTGTAACAACTACACAAACAATGCTCTTCCTAACATCACTAAGAAAAAAGATAATGTTTACGTCTACAAACGGAGGATTAATAATAATAATAATAATAATAATATTATAACATTTAACATTTGCCTTTCACAAGGAATACTGTTTTAATTTGTTATTTTAATGTGATAAATGCACGTACTTCTAATGTGAGCTGTAGATGTTTTGGCCTAAGTTCATCGAATATTTTACGATTTTATATAAAAACCCAAACTTCCTATGCGAAAGAAAGAGATCTCATTCTTAACCCAGTTTTCGTATTTATACACAAACAATTTTCTGTAAAGTATTTTTATTTTGATACCTGATGATGGCCCCTGCAGCGGAAAAATGTTGTCTGTTTGAAAATACGAAACAGCTTTAAAGAATGTTGTGATTGACGGATTATGTGATACCTTGTTCCTGGGGAAGGTTGGATAACATTGCGGGCAAGCCAGTATTTGACGGTTTCCTTAAAAGATGGTGGGGCGCTGGTGCTGGCAGATCAGGGGCAGAAGTTGAGAATAAAGTGACAAAGAAGATTAACATACAGGGTTCGTTAATTTGTGTGTACAATATTGATATTTAGTGAACAATTGCTGTAACTGTAATTTATGTTCCTGTCGCAAGTAAACAGGCACATATTTGCGTGGCGCCCTATAACAGGAATGAAGACAATACAATGTATTCGTCGGTCCTAACATTGCGTTTCCATCACGCTTGATTCTGCTTTGAAAAGCTTAGCCTTGATTAGTTGTAATACATTTATTTTAGTTAACAATGTTTCCTGACAATTACAGGTTTTGATTTTAAGTGACTTATTCCTCCTCTGGATATTCTACTTTCCTAGATTCGTATGTGTTCACCAGCGTCATGGAAGAACCTGCTATCTTCATCTTCACTACAAAAATTCCTCCAAAACTTTGGCAACTACCTACAGAAGTATAGTATCATAACTCTGTAAGCCACAGCCTAAATTCGCACCGCCCTGAGAATTTCAAATCTTATACCTTCTAATTTTTCTTTCACTGTAATCACCATTATTATACCGTTACTTTTCATTCCCGTCGATCCTGGGTAATTGCAATGCCCTTATCTCCCTACCCTCGGAATGAATGTCTTGTGTTTTTCGTCTTCAGTGCTTATTTCTAGCAGCTTGCTGTTACTCGCAACTTAGTTAAGTAACTGCACTGGGTTATACGCTACCATGAAGGCCACAGATCAGTCTGTGGAACATACCGATCTCTTATAAACCTATCATTGCTTCTGTATCAAATGGAATGTCGGGTCAATGCTGCGTGTACATAGCACTGCCTTAGCTCCTTTGGGCTCTGTGGTAACTACATGTTCACCTGCACTGACATTAACGCCCCAAAATTCAGTTCGCACCTCACAGAGAACACAGTATGTCTCAGTTTTTAAAGGGCATTCGACAATGCAAATTAGGGAAATCATGGCTGTTTGTTGTGAAATTCACATGAAAAATGTGAATACACCACGTTAAAAAAATGCAGACTTTTAATGTTGAACGTGCCTGTACATGTAGTAATCAATCAGCCTTAAATGTTTTATATCTTTTTTGCTCCCACGCTGTATGTGGGTGTTTAATATGATTTTTTTCCTTAAATCATTAACCAGTCTTTTCTTTGTAATTGAGAAACAGCTATTGTCTAAGTGATACGAATTTAATTTTTAAAAGCGACGTGTTCATAAATCTCAAGTTATAAATGATGTGCGCATCACGAATTGATTCGTCTGTCAATCCACGACCGTGAATTTGTCCATCAGTTGTTTCCGTTTTCTCCCTTTGATTGGAACATACTGCTGTAACACGTCCTGAAACATGCATTATGTTCTCCTGCAAAGTAACAAAATGTTACCATGATTTGATCGCAATAGATAAAGCCTTAATGGATGTTATGTATAGTTTATATTTGATTCATGCTTCTATCCGTTGTTAGAATCAGAACATCTTTTATGCAACGTGTAAATGGCCTGCAGTTCAGAGGATAGGCTGGCTAGTGACGTCATGTATCGTTTAATAACAGTGACTGTACAAGTCATATCCTAGTTAACCGTCACCCAGCGACTTGTCAGATTCTGTATTAATGAAGGGCGCAAATATGAATAAGGTAAATTTGTCCCCTTGTTTAATTAAGCAACACGCCATAAAACAAACCTACACACCTCCGTAAGCGGGAGGGCCGTATTGCTCCAAAGAAAACAGCTGCGGGCCGTAGTGGTAGATTCGGCGGCGGGAGAGTCATTACTTACTTACTTACTTACTCACTCCATGATGCAGAGTCCTTCTTGAGAAGCTAACTGGTTTGCAGCTGGTCAAGAAATTCCCCGCATTTCACGGAGCCCGAAGGTTCATTACCGCACCCACAAGCGGCCGCCATCTGTCCCTATCCTGGGCAAGCCCAATCCAGTCCATATACCCACATCCTATCTCCTGGAGACCCATCCTAATATTATCCACTCATCTAAGCCTAGGTCTACCCATTGGTCTCTTTCCCTCCGGTTTCCCCAGCAAGATCCTATACACCCCCCTCTCCTCACCCATACGCGCCACATGCCCAGCCCATCTTATTTTTCTCGATTTTATCACCCGCACAATGTTGGGTGAGGAGTACAAATCATTTAGCTGGGGGAGTCATTATTAATAATTATTTAATTAAATAAAATAATTACTTTTTAATTACTTTTCAGCAGAGAGCTGTTAAAAAATAAATTGTCGACTACAACATTTCATTTTCACTGTCAACTAATTGCAGTTATTTAAAAATAACTGTTATTTTCAACAGTCGTCACTGGCGGCACCGTGAGCTCCAGTGGTCTTACGTTGTGTCGGTCTGTAGGTGGCTGAGGGACTGGTTGTATACCTCCACGCATTCTTAAGCAGTGCAATAGATAGGGGTGTGTGGTAAGCTTCACGCTGCGGCCTCTTTACTCCCAGGACAGTGTCCCAGGTGCATACTGGGTAGGAGATTATGTGATCCTCGCTGTCGGTTCTTGACGCATTGGTTCAACGAAAGCCACGCCCCTGTCCTTAATCGCATTACAATCCGTCGGTCTTCCATCTTGTGAATAAAGGTCTTGGAAATTAGGCCAACAAGAAATAGAGGCTTTTAAACAGAGGGTGGAAGAAAACGTTCACCTGATGAGCCTAATGAGCATATGACAATGAGGGGCCGGTGTTAAGGGGAGGGAGAAATCACGGTTTTGCCATTTAAGCTGCGTCATTGCGCCATTCGTCACTTTCTTGTAGTTCTTTCGAAAGTAGTACGACGGGAACAGGCCCAGCACACGCTGATAAACGCTATAAAAATCGTGAAATACAAATTTTCAGGACATTTTTAATATTCTCCATGAAAATATAAGGTACTTCTACTCCTTGCCAAATTTTAATAGGATGGTGAGGCGGGCGTCGCAAGTGGCCCAGGCAAGAGAGGGGGACAAGAGCCTACGACTTTCTTGGGAAAATCTGAAGGAAAGCGTGTCATTTATTGAATATTATATTTTTGAATATTTTATTTTATTTTATAAGTATTTTATTGGCGATTCTTTATAATTGATGTTTTTTCTCTAGGCTTAGGTGGAAGGATAATATTAAAATGTATATTAAAGTAATGGGATGGCAGAATGTAGACTGGATCCTTCTGGCTCCGGCAACAGACAAGTGGTGGACCTTCGTGAACACGGTAATAGATTTTGGGGTCCATGAAGTGCGGGGAATTTCTTGACTAGCTGACGAATTATGGGCCATTCAAGTAGGACTTCGCCGCACGGAGTTAGTTCTTTAGTTAATGACGCCGGTAACTACTGTCCGTTCGACATGGCGTAACATTAAAGAACACCCGAGCCTCCATTTTTAAAACTAAATTTAAAAGCTCTAGAAGGAAAGTCACACAATTTCGAAATTAAATTAAACGACATCTAATAATATGAATAGTGAAGGTAATTAAGAAAAAAAAACTTACATTTAAAACACAGGCTTACTTTTAGGAATCGGGAGAAACGATTGTTATTACTGCTTCTGATCCTAAGAAAAACAGATAACCTGTATTTAACTGTAATTACATTGTATCGACAAAGTACTGCGAATGGTTCACAATATCATTGAGGATGGCGGAAAGAAAATAATTGAGAGCTTTATTGCTGAAGACTCCAGTAAACTCTCCAGTTTGTTTTAAAAGAAAATCGTGGGCCAGAGACAGGGATTTCCGCCAGCTACAGGTAATATAATTTGAAAGGAAATCTTAGGTATAGCGATTGAATGAATTTCTTTCTTTCAGTGTCTGATGTTGGTTACGAGTAAAGTTTGGTCATTGCCTCCACTTCCGCAGTTTACTCTTATCGCCATTATAGAGCAAAACTACAGGGGGGAGCAGAATTTACAAGCGTGGTGCAGGAAATAACACTGTTCTCACACTGCCCACAGAGCCAGAAACTGTGACGAATTATCACTAGATATACCTGGGTGTGACGGGATAGTGCAGTGGGTACAAAGACTAGAATATTGACTGGAAGACCGCGGAAACTGAGTTCGATACCCAGCAAGAACAATAGATTATTTTCTTGTCGCATGTTACCAGACCGACTTCAGGGCCCAACCAGCCTTCTAGTCAATGGATTTTTGGGCTCTTTCCAAGGCATTAAAGCAAGACTGGGCGTGTAGTTGTCCACTCATTATCATATATTGCCGACGTTAATAAGTGAACCCGTATTTCCACGTCCCCTACGCCATCACAGGGAAGACTGTGCCTTCTACGGTGACCATTCCTGCATACACTTACCATGAAGTACTTCAGCGTGTCTCGTCGTAGCTTCTGGCGCAGTCGCGGTAATGATTGGCAGTGTAAGGATAGCTTGTGCAGGGGTGCTGATAAGTCCTTAGCCCGATCAGGAAGGAAGCAAGCTAATGTTTTTGTCAGAATGGCTTGAATTTCCTTCGGCGCCTTGCCTTGCAGGAAAAAAAAACTTGATGGCAGCTCGCGTCTCGATGTTGTTGAAATCGCGCACGTCCCTCACATGCTTCCAAGCTTGTTTCATTCCTGGTTGGGCTAAGGACTTATCAGCACCCCGGTACTTGGTAGGAATATAGACTGGCCTGACAAGGAAGCTAACAGCATGTTTCCGCGCGCACTTGGAAGGTTCTGCTACTGTTACAGCAAATACCCCTTTTGGGGTCGTTTCCTGAATCTGATTAGCTGGTTTTCTGATTTAATCGAGAAATATTAATGGAGAAGACCGCCCGAAGTCCTAGACGTGGATGGGATGTTGATATCAAAATGGGTGTTAAATAAGATATGCGGCTGTGGACCGGATTCTGACGTCTTAGGATTGAGCCCAGCGGTAGGTATAGTGAAATAAAAAATGCGTTGAAGGAAGCGGTCGTGGCCTAATTGTAGGTGCTGTTCCGGGGCTTGCTTGGAGGAAATGAGAAAACTTACAACAGCTCACACACTAGTCCATGGGTCTCCAACCCGCGGCCCTCCAGGTTGTATTATGCGGCCCGCGACCAAATTTGTTTATTGTATGTGGGAAATGAAAATCAGCCAATAGTTTAGGCGGTTAGGTATATCACTCATTAATAATTTTTTCACCTGCGGCCCGCGTATCAACCAACGGTATTGGATGTGGCCGTTTGTCCTAAAACGTTTGGAGACCCACGGACTAGCCGGTGTTGTGGCTGAGAATGGAGCCTGGCACATCCCCAGTACAACATTGCTGCTGTAGTCATCTTTCACGGCGCTGCGTATTTTATTGATTTGCCCAAATTGTGTAACACTCTTTTTGGACACAGAAGGGTATGTAGCTCAGAAGTCGATAACACCATCATCTTAACAGAATATCTATATTTTGTAAGTTGTCCATATGCGTAATTAAGTACCATGCCATGAATACGCACCGGGCAGCGGAGGTACAGCGCCAGGCAATATTAACCTTTTTCCAACTTGCAAGTGAATGGGTCAGCTTGACAGCCCAGGCGCTTTATCCGCGGAAAAGATCCCCGATACTTTTTGGATAGGACGCTGTCTGGGCCTCAGGGGTGGTCTGGACGCTGTGGTGAGAAGTGGCTTGTTAGCGGTTTGACATTCTCAAGGCTGTAGCTTTCAGGACGTAAAGTTTCAGAAGAGCGTGCCGCAATCATCATGGGTCAGGTTCCTCTGAAACGCCGATAAGCTTTACCAAACTACATGGCGTCACATCCCAAAACAATATTTTCATGTTTATCGTCGTGCGATAACTCCGAAAATAACAGCTTTTTTTTTCACGACCTACTCAGCCGGTTCATTTTCCGGGAAAAGGGGGCGTTTGTATGGCCTGGTTACTGTGGGGGTGGATGTACGACCCTGAGGCCGCTCCGGATATCCGTGTCAATCTTGAAGTCTGAACAGTCGGCTACTTGTTCCTTTTGTCGATGAATCAGCAGGTGAGATCTTATCCGCCGCAGTCTACAGGAAGTACTGGATCTGTTTTCATTACGTCTGGGCGAGTCAGCCAGACTGCTCCACGCTGTATGAATGGCACACACAGACATCGTATCATATCACAGCACTAGCATTTCCAGCTTGCTGCTTCTACTGTCGAATACAAGGACATTTATTCACCAGTAAAGCGCCCTGAGAACGATGGGTACCTGACGAACATATGATGCAGGGCGAGGCTACACCATCCTGGTGCAAATTAGCGGCATATGATTATGGAGTTCATAGTCTTATTGTGTTCTTTCATAATTTAGTCATAATTTCTTAAACTTTCGTGTCATGAACTTCCTAAAAATTATCCGCCAATAAAATTTCACTTCCTACCTTACAGAGAACATATGTCGTATGTATTACAAAGACCGACCGGATAATACCGTTTACGGAAGGAATCGCTTTAAGAGCCGTGCGGAGTATATGGATACACCCTGTGGGCAAAGCATCGAGATTTGCAATGCTCAAGAAGGTGTTTAATATAGTAAGCATTAAGGGGTTGACAGCAAAACAGCAGCGAGGGACGGGAGTGTCAGACAATTCGACCCCCTGTTCGGCGTGATCATGGTATCAGGCTGCCGACCGGTGTACATGAGGTCTTCGCTCTTCTGAGTTGTTACGCAGCTTATGTTTGTAGTTAACCGACGCTTCGGGGCAGCCTGTCGGTCACATCCTTGAAGTAGCTAGTCTGTAGTAGTAGCGGTGGCGTCGTTGTAGTAGTAGTAGTAGTAGTAGTAGTAGTAGTAGTAGTTTTTGTTGTTGTTGTTGTGGTGGTGGTGGTGGTGGTGGTGGTCTTGCTGGGAATACGCGAGCCTGTTCATTTTGTTTCATATTTTATAACTTTTATTAGTCGGAATCTTTCTCCGCCGCAGCTTCAGTACACGCCTTCATGTTCAGGCACTCCAGACGCTTTGGTCTGTTTGAACACGACGGTTGGTGCTGGGTTATTTATTGATTAGTAAGTATAGCAGCTCGCTATGGGCTGGACGATCCAGGGGTCGAATCCCAGTGGTGGCGAAATTTCCCGCACCTGTCCAGACCGGCCATGGGGCCCACGCAGCCTCCTATACAATAGGTACCATGTCATTCCCGGGGGTAAAACGGCCGGGGCGTGGCGTTGACCACCCACCCGATCTAGCGCCGAGGTTGATAAAAGAGAAGGGTTATACTTGTAGTCCCCCTGTGGGCCTACGTGGCCTGATCTGTGGTGAACTTTACCTTTACCCTTGCCTTTAATTACCAAGGCAAACAGTCATACGGCTAGTGTTGAATTGTGGCAATAGATTTAATATATCTTGACATATTAAGAACGAGGGGCCTTGTACTGTCAACACGGATCGTCATGTCATTGCGTAAGTTCCTTGGTTTATCTCTAAGCCCAGTTAATCTAATCAGTTGTGCCCCTGAAGCTGAGTAACTGATTAATACCTAATGTCCAAGCGCACGAACGTTGTTATCAGTCACTTCTTTCATTGCAACTAAATACACATGTTAAATACATATACGTATTACCAATCGCATAATAAAAGAAAGGAGTCAACAGATATTAATGTGCTACAATTATGGATTTTAACTAACATTTTTAAAAATTTTAAGACATAGAAGGGCGAAATACATATTGTTTTTAACATTGTAACAGCATTGTAAATTTAAAAAAAAAGCGGGATGTATTTGATATTTTATAGCACAAGTTATGTAACAACATTGCCCAAGGCTATAATTCTTGAGCAAGTAACGCAATGGTCTCCCTGAAGACGATGTAACAAACACCGAAACATATAAGGAATTTTATATTTTGCTGACCGTGCATCCTGGTACAACTCTAGGTAAATGTTCAACTTGATGCACATTTACGATACATAATGCGTTTATTATTATAATCCTCTACGTGTTTCGAGCAACTCTGTGCTCATCATCAGGAGGTCAAATTGTATTAACCCTTTAAACGCCGAGTTAAATCTCATCTGCCATCTGCTGGCATTATTAGGAGCTCATCATATTTTCCACGTTAGCGTGTTAAGGGTTAATACAGCATCTGGTATAGTATTCTGTGTAAGTGACCGTCCGGTGTGCAGGTTAAGAAGGAACTTGTTCCTTCTCAACCTGCAACAGACATGTAAAAAGGAGGTAGCTGGTGATAAATATATTTGTTTAACATATGATGTGCATTTACTTGGAATAAAAGAAGTGATTGACTGCAAGAATGCACGGAGTGGAAAGCTTAAAAATAATCGATGCTCAACAAGCAAAGGTAATTAACAGACTTTGCTATGTTTAGCCACTTGAAACATAAATAGTCATTAAGAAGAAGGGTGAGGGAAGGTGGGGGAGGGAGGAGGAGAAAGACGAACATGAAGAATGGGAAGAAATGGTATAATGAGAGGCACAATTTTTTTAGTTTGGGGGGGGGGGGAGGGAGGAATTGACTCGGCCGTTGTTTTCACAAACCACACCCGCCAGTCTTATAAAAATTTTTAATACAAAGAAACGGG
>Ga0123354_10011016_pt1 | contig 13951 bp, 4 predicted proteins | sample TergutLab28metaG_2_FD_97872 | JGI IMG/M metagenome (GOLD analysis project Ga0123354, IMG submission 97872) | Labiotermes labralis P4 segment gut microbial communities from Petit-Saut dam, French Guiana - Lab288 P4 | ecosystem: Host-associated > Arthropoda: Insects > Digestive system > Gut ... | reverse complement strand
TCGAGGTTTGTAGTTGAGGGCGTGTTTCGGGAGTCTGGTGTTGTCCATTCTTTCAAGGTGGTTGATCCAGTTTTGTTTGTATTTGAGTCTCACGTCTTGTATTCCAGAGATCTCTATTTCTTTCCTTACGATTTCGCTTCTTATTTTATCCAGTCTTGTGTATCCCGTAACACTTCTTAGAAAGTGCATCTCTGCAGCTTCTAGGCGAGTCATGTCTCTTTTCGTGGTTACACACGTTTCGCTGCCATACAGTAGTGACGGTCTAACTACAACTTTATAAAATTTCATTTGGGTATCTGTACGGGTTTTCTCTAAGTGCTTTCAGATAGTGCCGCATATTCCTTGAAATCTGTTTATTTTTTTGTCAAAATCTGGTTCACCGTCTAAACTCAGTTCGCATTCCAAATAATTAAATTGTTTCACTTGTTCTACGTACATTAAATTCGCGTAAGTATGGATATTATATATTTACATTTATATATATATATTACATACACTTGTTTTGCGATATATATATAACTTCTACAGGTTGTGAGAATTGTAGATACATATTTTTGTATTATTGCACATTATATATATAACTTAGTGTATACAGCTGTGTAGGCTAATTCTTCGCAGTGCCTCTTGTTGATCAGCAGACATCACCCTGATGGCGGTCGGTATTGGTGGAAACACGTTGGAGATTTCTTAAGTAAAATGTACTTAAAACTAGTACCTGTAGCGTGGCGGTATTCACTTTTTTGCAGCACGTAAGGTGGTCCTACATGGCGAAACAAAGCCCTGAGAAAAGTTAATAGCTATGTGTTAGAATCCAAAAAAATGCAGCCAATATTTACAGCATGCTTGAACGAATAAGGTCAGTACAGAGATGGGTTACGAGTCGCAAAGGCAAGGGATTTTTCTTTTTGATATGAAATCCAGAAATTTTGCCATTAAAATTCCATCCAATGCCTTATCTTAAAGCCATGACTGACAGAAGGCCAAATCTGGAAAATGACCACTCACCTTAGACAAGTGTCAAGGTCCAGAATGCGTGGAAAATCACTTCCGCTTCTCCCAAGCACCTTCATGGTCAGCTGCATGGGTAACTTTACCATTAGTCGACCTGCCATACCCAAGTATTCTTGGTATTGTACCTTGTTCGTAACGTATGGTTTTCGGAGATTACTACTTTTTAGACATGAGACAATTAAATAAGTTATATACTTGGGAGTAGATCGGATTCTTTCTACGTTCTTACTTCATGCACTCTCCCAGAATAAATAAATTACTATTTTGTAAGCGGTTATTGCTGTAGCTTAAAATTGTATTGAGATATATATTGTACGTTAGGTAGGTTATAATTTTGGAAAACAATCCACATTTTCAGAAACAATGAATGCCATGGTTACATGTAACCATACGTAGGTCTATACACAACTAGGATCAAAATGAAATATCAGTTCTCGTTTTTCAGTTTATCTGCCAGAATAGGTTTCGGAGAACATCGTCTTCTGATACGTCCCGCAATCTTGTGTAAATGTGCCAGATTACTGCCCTTTTACCTTGAAGATAAATGCAGTAGGTCCTACCGTAACTTTAGTGAATTTCTAACAGACTACGTGCAGTCATATCTCAGTGTACTGTATTCTTCACATTCACCGCCTTGAGAATCTCACATCTAGCTTGGGATAATTTTTCATCGGTACGACATTCGTAGACAGATGTGAAACAGAAAAAAAGTAAACTGAATAATCTCTTCTAACTCTTTTCTTAATCCTGTTTCTCAACCTTTGTGAGACCGCGGCCAGGTAAATTCTTTTTTTATAAGATGAGGGCCCGGTCCCAACAAATTTACTAGCAAATATCTTTCCATTTTATTTTAAGTTCATACATTAAACTAACATAAGTATTAATAATTAATTATGGCATAATCATAAAGAGTATTAGTACATTTATGTACACGGTGTGGCATGTTGAAAAATATACAATTACATTTAAATTAGCTAACAATCATTGGAGTAATGAAATCTTGTATTTTAGTTTCCTCAGGCCAGCATCTGGGTCTGTGGTTTTCGACACATACACGAACATTGTTCTCCTCAGAATATTTTCACCATAAAACATTTATTCATGAAAATTGTTTAGAAAACTAAAATGACAAATTCCAGGAAAACCTCTCGCGGCCCGGTATAATTGATGCCAGGGTCCGGTACCGGGCCGCGGCCCGGCGGTTTAAAAACACTGCTTTAGTGAATTTCTAACAGGTTACATGCAGTCACTACTCAGTGTACTGTATTCTTCACATTCACCGCCTTGAGAATCTCATATCTAGCATTGGGTAGTTCTTCATCGGTACGACAGCCGTAGCCAGATGTGAGACAGAAAAAGAAGTAAACTGAATAATCTCTTCTAACTCTTTTCTTAATCCTACCCGCATATAGCAGTGCACTTATCTACGAGTCTAAAATCTTTACAATTTGAGACAACTTACGTCGGGCAATAGCCAAATTTTATGAAAATATAAGCCACCCTTTCAAGCACAGAAACCCTGCTGGGTTATTTACAAAGAAGAAAAGAATTTTCTTTAACAAATAATACAAGTATGATAAAGGGTTATTTTTAACAAAAAAACAAGATCTTTACATTTCAGTAACCAAAATTAAATTTTACATGAACTTAAAAGCACTTTCCGTTACAAGCAGACCGAAGCGCAATTGTGTGACACCACAATAGATACCTGCCAAATGGCTTTCCACAATTCGACCAAATCCTTGCGCCCCCTAGATGAAATATGCCTTAAGTACCTTTCCAACCCTAACTTTCTAGCCCATAATAACACCCTTTCAAATTATAAGGTAGCAGCCACAGCTTTCAAATGCACATTAGACCCTGGGCATGTGACCTAACAATTACAATTCACGCAAAAAAAGGGAGGGTCAGGCCTCTAGAAGTACAAGTAGGTCGACAGAATTGTGCCTGTCCGTTCCACCCTAAAAGCATTCCACCTCTGGAGTGGAGCACAATGTACATCAAAGTAAAGCAGACTAACTCCAAGAAGCATTCCTTCCTGAGAAGCGAACAGGTCATCAGCTAGTCAAGAATGTCCATATTTTATAAGAACCCGAAATTCCATTACCGCATTTACATACTTTGCCTCCTGTTCCTATTGCAAGCCAGGTCAATTCAGTCCAGCCCTCTCCAATCAAAATCCACTTCTTGAAGATACATTTTAATATTACCCTCCCATTTACGCCTAGGTCTTCTAAGTGGTCTCTTTCCTTCAGATGTACGCACCAACACCCTAAATGCATTCCTCCTCTCCCCACCATACGTGCACACGCTCAGCCCATTTCATTCTTCTCGATTTGATCATCCGAATAATATTTGATGAGGGTTAGAGAGAACATAAAGCTCTTCGCTGTGTGAAATAAGGAAGGCATGGGAGTAAATAATGACAGCTGGGTCCATTAACATACAGCCAGCTAATCAACTATCAAAGTCCACAGGGAAGACCCCTTCTGCCAAACGTATAGTTCTGTAACCACACAAGAAATTTCTTGCTTCTCAGAGTACCCGAAGGTGTATAATCGTGTTTGTAATAGTCAGCCACTATTCTGAGTCGAATTTATCGATTCACATCCACCCATCCCACTTACTCGAGATAAATTTCAATATTATCTCTATCTACCCCTACTGCTCGAACTGACACATGGTCTCTTTGCTTCCTAGATTTATAGGTATAGCACAAAATAACAGCCTGTATACAATTAAATCATCCAAATCTGAAAGAATTTTCAGTTTCAAATTTTTAAGTCCATGAACACCTAACAACACGTTTCATTATAAACAATTATTAACGCTTCTTTGTTTATATTGTGCCAGTTCTGTTTCAAGTTTGGGTTACCGTGTACAGATAATGATTAAAATCGCACATTCAGATATTATTTTCTGTGAATCCCAGTTATCTGAGAAATTGTATCATAAAACAAGTCACAACCGCTTTCATGTCCGTCCTTTCCCACTATTGGTAAAAGTTACTCCGTCTATCATTTTACGATACAAAAATGTCTATATACGAATAAAAACATGTGACGGTGGTAGTGCTGCGGTAATGCTGATGACGTGGTAGTTATAAAGACAGACACGTTTTGTCAGGCTCGTTACGAGCTGCTTCACAAGACGGCGATTCTTTCCGACGCTAGACGCACGATAAATACTGTGATCGCAGTAAAAATCTGTCTGCACGCCACAATATTTGGTGTTGAGAAGAAGCCCTGACAACAGTACTACAATAAATCATAAATACAATGTAGTCGACATAATTACATTTTTTAGAAAGACAACAATTTCTTTATAAAACCCTAAATGTTTCGACATTTACGGGTCATCGTCAGGTGTGAATATGAGACAAGGCAGAGGTAAAGTTCAATCTACAAGAGACCGTGAAAGCCAAGAAGTGGAGTATGGGTATAGATCTACTCTTTCTTTAACCTCGCTGCTAAATGGGGCTCAATTGTCAAGGTCACGGCCCAGCCGCTTTGTCCTCGCGAAATAGACACTGTACCCATTGTACAGGAGGTTGGATGGTCCCCAGGACCGGTCTAGATAAGTGTGGAACACCTCGCCCCCTCCTGGATTCGATCCTCGGACAGTCCAGCTCGTAGTGAGTCGCTATACCGACTACGCTGTCGCGACCCGAATATGTAAGAAGGATCGCATTTAAAGGCTTTGAATTGTCATTCCTAAGAAGGAGAATCCTTCTTATAGCTTTTTGCTACAATTATATTATTGTATATATTTCAATTTCACGCATTTTAGTTACAAAATATAAAAATATTTTGTATATTACGTTATTACATCAGCGCCTGTGTTATAACATTGAAATTACACCTAAATTTTCAATTTAGTGTCATTAATATATTTACTTTTCTGCAATATTAATTAATTCATATTCGTTTATGTACATTATTCTTTGTTGCTGATATTGTTAGCTATACGTTGACTCATACGCAACACACGTAAAATGCTGACAACAGAAAATTTAAGAAAGTCTGAGCCTAACAAATAACTACAAGGTTCGCAAAGGCCAATTAAACACTTCATTAAAAAACAAATAATAAACCCACAGAAAGAAAAGAGTACCATCGTCCGATACAGTTTTACTGTAGTAAAGGAGAACATATCTCAACGTATTTGCAGATAAACAATTAAGTAAATTAACGATATTGATGCGAGGTCAACGTACCTACTTTATACACAATACAAAACAGTTGTACTTCAGCGACAACGACAAATAAAATAAATAAAAGAAAGTAAAATATTTCGTATTAGAATAAAGTAAAAGTACAAGAATTTTGCCAGTTTATAGTAATCCTAAATTTCAATTTTTTAATGTACTTCACTGCTCTAACAAACATAATCTCGTAACAACACAGATATATGTAAAAAACTTTTACACATGAGCGAAAGTATGTGAGGTTCATTTGTAATAGAATAGTATAACAGTGGGAAGCGAAGTTGTAAGAAGAAGCACTCTTTTATACGAATCACATTTCAAAGTATCTAACCAGCATCTTCTTATATATTCACCCCTTTGATTAGTCGCAAGAGATGAAACACGTAGCGCTCCGCTTAATACAGTTTTTCTCTATTACTTGTTCGTAAAATACAACCAGATGTCTTCTCTAAAGATAGTACTATATTCTTTTGTCCTATTTGTAGATTGTATGCTATATGACGGCCAAGTTAGGGTTCTTAAAATTGCTGTGGGATTTATTGTAAATAATTTGGACAGACTTTTTTACAACTTCTTTCTTTTTCCCCTGTCAGCAAAATTCTTCCGACGCTCCAAAATCATATTTCATTCACTACTGCCAATGCTAAATAATATTAGAAAATGGTATCTTCGTTAAATACATTTATTTCTCCCTTTCTCTAACTAACTTTGCTAGTCACTAAGCATCACCACTTCATCCTGCATATATGCACCAAAGTACACAGTGAACGAACTCCTGGGGGCTTGTAAGCATTAAGCATGGTCATGGGGTACAAATTTGAGACGCGAGGCTGAAAATTGAATCGAAAATCAATCTCATCTCTAGAGGGGAAGGGGATGATGACGACAGAGCCTTCGTTACCCGGTCTCCAATTGAGTTGGCTGCAGCCAATGAGAGGACACGACGTAACTCGGTAAACTGGGCCCGTCTCCCTTCACGCAACGACGCACTCCATCATCCGCGACAAGATACGCTGGTTAGAATTGCTGCAAGAAATATCCGCTCAGAAACGTAGAAAACATTAGACACATGCAGCACCCAGGGGCCGACGTTAGGGTTAGACCACTGTGGACGTCATGATATTGTATTTGCTTTCCTTGTGTATAATTTCCTCCTAGTCCCTCTGTGCGTTATGTGGTTATTTAAACAGATATGTGCAGGGTCAACAGATCCATTACATTAGTCCCCCAGCTCTTGTGCCAGAAGACGAGAACAGAATCAGCCTCTACAAGAGAGGTAATAGGTATAACGCAACATTAAGGAGCTTAGGAGCAGCCCTTGTTACCTAGGAAATCCAATATGTATTACACATTCTGAGTGCGTGTATGTATTCATGCCTTAGTTATTTGGCATACAACATGCATAGGCCGTATTATGTTTTCTTCTGTGTCCTATCTAGCTCTAAAATATTTATAGGCTCCTTTCGCAAAACTGCGAAAAGCGACACTTACTTTTGTCATGTTTGTTTGTCTGTCTGTCCGTCCGCATGGAAGAACTCTCTTCCACTGAAAAGAATTTACATGAAATTTGATATTTGAGGAAATTTTCTAAAATTCAATGATCATTAAAATATTACATAAAATAACGCGTGCTTTGTATGTCGTGGGTACAGTCATGATAATATTTCGCCGAACTCTGCTTAGAATTAGAAATATTTCAGAAAAAAGCTGTACAGAAAATAAAAATTTATTTTGTGTTAAATATATTTTTTTTCCCCGAATATTTTACCGTGTACGAGGTAAGGTGCACAAATGAGGTAGAGCCGGGAAGGCCACACATGAAAATATGGCGCATGCGCATTGCACGCTGGGTAACTAAGGCGAAGGATACACACTCAGAATATGTAACACTAACTTCTATCCTACTGCAAAAGTGGGTTAGGAAAACGAGCCTCAATATCACGTTTATAATTACATTATTAGTCTTGTTCACAATCCCCTCAAAAATGACACGAATTCCAACAAAATTTATTAAACATAAAAGATGTTTAAAAATAAGGTGAAATTCAATAAGACTGTATTCAACATTCTGTTTCACTCCGTGGCATCCCACAAGTTTACAATAATTATTACAATATAAAATTTATAGAACAGTAAAATACTTATTGTAAACTAGCTGGCGGTTGTAAAATTTTATCTTATTACGATGCATAGTGGCAAAGTTAAAATATTAAGTTTTAAAGTAAAACATTTAAAATAAAGCGTGTAACTTTTTATATTTATATATAACTTTATATATATATATAAAGCAGTCCCATTACAGTCCTGGACAAGTCCAGAGGGTTCCAGGAAGTTAAATTTCCCAGATTTCGTGACAACGGCACAGGATGGTAGTAGGTTGTCAGACTTACGCACCGGCCACATTTACCCCCAGGAAATGCTCCTGATACTCATTTCTGTTAGAGGCTGAGTCGACCCCTGGACCATAGCGCGAGCAGAAGGATTTTATGTCAATGAAGAATCCACTGCCACCAGCTGGGATCGAACCAGCGACCTCCAGAATTGTAGCACAGCACCTTAACCACTGTGCTACCGCGGTCCCCCCATATATATATATATATATATAAATTACCAGTCATGTCGGCTACGTGATAGAATGTGCAACTGTTTGTATTGTGTGTAAATTACGTCGGAACAGTGAAATTCGCACTTTAAAGATGTTTGGATGTTTTTGTTGATGTCATGTAACCGCCTTTATCTTGAAATGTGTCATTTTATTTGAAATGTTTCATACGTGCAGATCTCATGAGTGAGCAGTGTTTGTAGCTAGTTTTGAAGTGTTCGCTTTTCGCGTAGCACGTGACGGCTTGTGACTTGACCGAAACATGTAACCATATCCAAACAAAGAGAAGTAGTTGTGTTCGACGGATAGTAAGAGATTTGTTTTTGAATGTTTGACAAATATATCGGGGCCTTTTTCTACGACATTTGTCGAAACAATTCTAATTCTAAGATGAATTCAGCGAAATAACATAAATTTACAGAGAAATTCATGTAAGTTACACTTTATTCTTCTCCGATTTTAATGAAAAATGATATTTTTTGACAGACTTTAGAAAAATACTCAAATGTCAAAATTCATGAAAATTCAACTGTTAATAAAAATCCAACCAGATGCAACAGTATGCAGATATTTATTTACTGCAAAATCACTCTACATGTGGCCCGATCGGGCCACATTGGAGGGAAGTAGCTGCGCCAGTATTATGACCTGTACCGGAGGCTGCGGTTAGAGTTTTTAGTATTCCTGATGATGGATGCTGTGACACCCGAAACATGTAGAGTGACTTTGCAGTAAATAAATATCTGCATACTGTTGCATCTGGTTGTATTTTTATTAACATTTGAATTACGATACTCGGAACCATGAGCTTAAAATTCATGAAAATACATATACTGGGAACTGATTTGATCCCTGTGGGCAGGCAGGTAGACAGACAGACAGACAGACGGTCGGACAGACGGAGAGAAGGACGGACTTGGCGAAACTAATATTCGCTTTTCGTAATTTTGTGAATACACGTAAAAACCTTACGTCTTTAGCACGAGCTGCACAGCAGACGACGGGTAATGTTCCAGCTATTAAAACAGATCGCAGATTATGTGGGCTGAAAGGGCGTAATGGGCTATTTCATAACTTAATAAGTAGGAGAGAGTATGCATGTAAGTGAGCAACTAATCTGATTACACATTAGATTACTATCCCACTTCACACTCATAGTCTCCTCCTATTTTACTTTCTCCCTAAGCACAAGGTTGCTGGCTGCTTCCGGGAGCACACATTTAACAGATATTTAAAATCGTATACAATTTTGCGGCTTTTGTTAGAATGTAATGAGAAATGAATTACGCACACTTAGTAGTGTTACTGATTATCCTGGTTCGAAACCAGATCAGAGATATGCTTGGCAGAGAGACAAGCAAATTACATTCGGAAAATTAAGTATAAATTCAGGACTTCAAGCAAAAAGAATTCGAAATTTTTTCAGTAAGCTGGTACAGTGGGAAGGTGCAGACTTCAAGGTGAGGTAAATTCAGACAAAAACACAACTATGAATATATGGCTAAATGATGGGTTTTATTAGCGGTAGAAAACTACATGTTTCGGCCTATAGCGGCCATCATCAGGTTTTGACAACTTTCTTGCTGTAAGAGTTATATATAATATGCATAAACCGTGTGGCGATGTTGAGATCTCATAATCATTATCATTTGCGCGCGTTTGTTAAGCTAAGTTTGGTGGGATGTCTATTACGTGAATGGATTTATAGGTAGCTGGGTGTGGATTCTTTCGGTTAGTTAGGAGTGGAGTTGGGAGGAAACTGTGATTACAGGTGTGGTATCTTATATGCTCCTATGTTGGGGAAGGGGTGGTTTTTGCCGGATTGGTTAGTCTGACATTTTCTCCTTAATCTTCGGAGCTACTTGTTCCCGGCGGGGGGTTTATCTGCCGAGGTTTTTTGTTGTAGAATTTATGACAGCATTTGTCGCGCGGAGAAATTCGGCCTACACTTAGCTAAGTCAAATTCTTAGCTAAGGGTTGTGACCGTATAACCCCTCTGACCCCCTGTAAACAAAAACACTCTCTGAAGCTATCGGCATACATCAATCGGTCAGCTGTTTATGCATGATCAGGGATGAGGCCGTGATGCTAGTCCCAAAATGGATTCGGAGACAATTTTTGACTGGCACTCGTGCGAGCAAGTTAAAAGGGAATACGAGAAAGATAACAAATAGGTGTATTTTGTTGATGAATTTCTAGCAGTGTCGGACACAAATACTTTAATTGTGAATATTGAACTTACAAAAATAAAAATAACTGTGGTAATAAACTTGAAGTGGCCTCACCTGGATTATCCTTGTTAAATAGTCAGTAGGCCACACGTAAACTTTCCTGTGACCACCAAACGCAATATTCGCTGAGTGGAGTTCGTGTTCACGACTACGGGATTTGGCCAGTTAGAGTAGCAGACACGAGAAGGATGAGAAATGCTTACAAAGTTTTATCCCCAGAACTGCAATGGACGTGACCACTTAGTAAATAAGAAAAGGTAGGTCTATTTTACTCGTAACTAATCTTTGAGACACAAAATTCGAGCGTGTGAACTAAATTTAACTGGTTGCGAATAGGCCCCCAATCGCAGAATTCCATGAATATAATCATGAAAATTAAATTTGCGTAAATACGAGAGATTTTTTCACATTGTGATTAACACTTGTTTTATCAATAAATATCCGAAATAATGTAGCAAGATACGTAGATTTGAAAGGTTAAGATCGTGACCTAAGTAGAGGTAAAAGGCAAAGTTATGTCGTTAGAGGCCCGGTGTGGCCCAGAGGGTAGGTAGAGGTATAGCTCTTCTCTTCCATGACCGCGGCACTAGAAGGGGGTGAGTGGTCAGCAGCACGACCCGGCCGCACTTTACTCCTGGGAAAGACCCGGTGTACCATTTTACAGGAGGCTGGGTGGGCCCCAGAGCCGGTCTGGACGGGAGGAAAATCTCGTCCCCACCGGGATTCAATCCCGGACTGTCCAACCCGTAGTCAGTCGCTATACCGAATGAGTTACCCGGTCCACGACCTAGGAAGAGGTACCACAAGATAATTAATCGGGAATTGCAAATGACAAATTATTTGTACATCAATGGTGCTAGCCAGATCACAGGAAGAAGTTCAAATTGAATATTTCTGTGACGTAATTTTCTAGCTTTATTTCTGAATCAGAAGCAAGACTGTGGTTAAATCGTCATGGTATATAGGCTGCATGTGAATAGTACAAGAATAAATATACTGAACGTATAAATGTAACAATGAGGCGCCTTCGCGTAATCATTATTACTTTGGAAAAGCGACCAGGATTACTTATTCTGAGTTTGTGTTGGTAGCCTTAATTATCCAGTGTGCAATGCAATGTATGTTATCGTCCGTGACCTCTCCGGCTCTACAACATTCTTCCATATTTTCTAATAAACAGTACGATTTTCGGAAAAAGACATTTTTGAACATAAAATAAGATTTCATTCTCTCTACAGCTCTTGTCTGAAACATTTCTCATTTGACGAAGAGTTCGAAGAGACATTAACATGAATGTGCATACGACATGTAAAGTACGCGTTATTTGTGTAATATTTTAATGAAAATTTAATTTCCTCAACAGATTAATGAAAAAAATTCAAAAATCAAATCTTACGAAAATCCTTACGGTGGCAGCCGAGTTGTTCCCTGTAGCGGACGGATGGACAGAGAGACACGACGAAACTAATAGTCGCTTTTTCGCAATTTTGCGAAAGCACCTAAAAATTTAACTGGAAAATTATGACAGCGTTTTTACATTATCACGATAACATTGGGATGTAAATTGTACAGCTGAGGAGCATGTGGGTCTGGAAGCCATAAAGTTGCAGGTAACTTCATGCTGTGGACAACAGTAATATCTGTTGGAAGAGTGTGACAGAGAACCAGGCAAAATACCATGCAGACAATTAAAAAAATAATCGTGTCAGTTGACAAATCTGAAATCTGTCGAGTGACATGAGGGGCCAACCAGGCGTGCTGTCATGCAGTTTACCAACAACCGTACATATTAAATGTCTGATAATAACGAAGTGAACACTGCTGACAGGTGCGTAACAAATGGATCTCAGGCAGCTAGTTACCTGCCGGTTGGCCGATCCGGTCGAGCATGTTATCTGATGAAGACATGGAATTATTATTTCAAAGACAAGAAAACAAAAAATCTCTAACTATAGGGACATTTTGCGTTGTTAGTATTGTGGGACTTATTTAAGAGTATAATATCGGTTAAATAAAACTTCCATTTAGTTTAAGATATTAGAGTAGGCGTATGTATGTATGTTTGTATGTATGTATGTATGTATGTATGTATGTATGTATGTACGTGTGTATGTATGTGTGTATGTACGTGTGTATGTATGTGTGTATGTATGTGTGTATGTATGTATATATGTATGTATGTGTGTGTATGTATGTATGTATGTATGTATGTGTGTATGTATGTGTGTGTATGTATGTGTGCATGTATGTGTGTATGTATGTATGTATGTGTGTGTGTATGTATGTGTGTAAGTATGTACGTATGTATGTATGTATGTGTGTATGTATGTATGTATGTATGTATGTATGTATGTGTGTATGTATGTATGTATGTGTGTATGTATGTGTGTATGTATGTGTGTATGTATGTGTGTATGTATGTATATATGTATGTATGTATGTGTGTATGTATGTGTGTATGTATGGATGTATGTGTATATGTATGTATGTATGTATGTATGTATGTATGTATGTATGTGTGTGTGTATGTATGTGTGTATGTATGTGTGTATGTATGTATATATGTATGTGTATATGTATGTATGTATGTATGTGTGTATGTATGTATGTATATATGTACGTATGTATGCATGTACGTATGTACGTAACTATGTAAGTGTGTATGTATGTATGTATGTTTGTATGTATGCATGTATGCGTATATGAATGTATGTATGTGTGTATGCGTGTGTATATGTATGTATGTGTGAGTGAGTATGTATGTATGTATGTTTGTGCGAATAAACCTATATAATTGGCTGCAAACAGTTGTAAGACCTTTCAACTTCAGCGGGAAATCCAGGTGGAATCATAGTAGGGACTTTTAACATGTTTTAAACACCAGCATTCTATTGAATTTTTGTGTATTGGCTAACTGTTTGTTTTTGTGGATGTTTTGCTGGAGGGATGGAAAAGTACCGGCATTGGTTCCAAGTTGGCAATAGAAGAGATATTGGCCGTCAGCACTGATTTGCATTCGAATCTAGAAATAAACTGAACTTGTTGCTCTTAATTTTATAACACTTATACACCTTCTCAACACTGAAGGTAGTTATGTCCCTAACTGCGATTTATCGAAAAACAAACTAATAACTCCACTGCACTCCACTCCACTGGAATCGATTGAAATTTTAAGAATTAAAAAAAAACGACGTAGGATAGATGTAGTGAAGGCTGCATAAAAATATTTTCAAATAACTTTGTTAGTAAGAAAACACTATTGCTACATCAATTTCCATGAAATAAGAAGAAAAACTACCACTCAGATTTAAGACAAGTACTGATAAAATTTAATATAAATTACCAGAACTACGTCACATTCCTTTCAAATTTGGATAAAGAGGAGCTGCACATGGGTGGGTTTAAACAGAATGCCAATTCGGTCTGGAACCGCTTCAGACTGGTAATCATTTTTCATATACAGGGTGTCCCAGGAGAAATGTGCCAGACTTCGGGAGGGTGTTCCTTATGTTAAAGTATACCGATATAACCCAAAACACCTATGTCCAAACTTGAACGGTTACGGAGATAATGGCCAGAGAAAAGTGTGGTCTTCTTGCGGATCAACACACTGTACCTGTCAGCTGACAATCTTATCCATTTCCGTCCTTGAGTGTGGTGTCATATGACGGCAATTCAGCTCACGCTAGCCACAGAACTGCACGCGTACTTCCTTCAGAGTGATACGTCACCGCTGGGCATTCTCATGTATAGTACTTGGAACCCTAAGGACAACTATGACATGAATGCGAGTGTTTTTTTAGCTCAATTTAATGGCTTTATGTCACTCACAAGTTAGTTTGATGTTAAGTACAGATATTAACATTACAGAAACCACATATTCCTGCCAGTTTTAATATG
>Ga0123354_10011013_pt1 | contig 13953 bp, 13 predicted proteins | sample TergutLab28metaG_2_FD_97872 | JGI IMG/M metagenome (GOLD analysis project Ga0123354, IMG submission 97872) | Labiotermes labralis P4 segment gut microbial communities from Petit-Saut dam, French Guiana - Lab288 P4 | ecosystem: Host-associated > Arthropoda: Insects > Digestive system > Gut ... | reverse complement strand
TCCCTGAGGATGATCCCATAGAGGGATTGAAACATGTAGGAGATATTTAAATCCATTTTAATCCAATAATGTGGTTTTAAATGGTTTGACAAGTATGTGCAATTAGTTGGTTTTAATAAATATTGTTATCACATTGCACGGTAATAAAATGAAAATACTTTTCAATTACTTTACCAGCACATGTATGGGAAGAAGTAGTATGCCATTTTGAAACATTACTGTTGAAAATTGTGTGCTGCAAATGTAAAATTATTGCTGTTGCCTGAAAAATTAATTGTACGAAGACTTCTGTCTTGTGGGATGTGGCACCATATAGGTTGGTAAAGGTAAAGGTAAAAGTAATTTTACCCTAGAACAGGCCATGCAGGCCTGGTGAGGGAGTAGAGGTATAGCTCGACTGTTTTTGTTAACCTTTGCATTAGATGGTGGTGGGTGGTCAGTGCCACACCCTTGGTGCTTTATACCCTGGGAAAGAGACCCAGTACCAGTTGTAAGGTTGGTAGATGGGTACTAACATTTCAGAAAAGTCTGCTGCCTCCATTTTTACCATAAAAGAGCTTTTTATACCTTTAAGTTGAAAGCAGCTCATTCCTCCAAAATGTTGGTACCTATGTACCAAACTACATACACATCATCTTCCAGAAGACAGAATTTTTCACAGTGACCACTGCAGTGACATAAGATCTTGCAAAGTGTTTGCATTAGGCTGGATTTAGTGTTGATACTGTGGCTGATCATTTCCAGGTAAACATAATGCAGGGTTTTGGATGTATCTTAACATTGAAGTATAGCACAGTTTTGTTATAGATGGACTGACATCTCAAACAGCGTCATCACTGCCAAATCATTCTTTCCAGCTGCATGGCTAGAAGGCCAAAATGAATTATTAGATACATATTTTTCTTTTGTTCAAAGGCATAACACACAGTTTCACTAAAATAGCTTATCGAGGTTATGGTCTTCTGGCACGTGAGAGGATATAGTTTGATGTATGGTTACCAGCATTTTGGAGGAATGTGCTGTCTCCCTGTTCAGTACAGAAGATTCTTGTAACCTAAAGATGGAAGCAACTTTGAAACACTAATGCCCATCTACTACAGCTGTTCCCACACTCTCATTTTGTATGGTTAAACTGTATGATGATAATTCCCAGGTTACAGTAATTTTGACACTGCTTTAAGGGCATCAAACCTCAAAAAATAATTTGTTGTAAGATAAAGAAACATTTTACAGAAACTCAGTTTGAAAGGTATAATTACTGTGCACAGGAACCTGTCATTTCTGGAGCCACTTTGATAGTCTCCCCTGCTTCCATCAGTAACCAGTGGGTCACAGAAATTCAGAGACATGTCAGTCAAGACAACTTCAGTATCCTAGTATATAGGTATGTCTGAAACCTATTCCTTTATTGATACCAAGTTCTCTGCATGCCTTCTTTAAAAGTCTGTAGTGAATTATGTATCAGTGAATCACTGTTATCAGTCTTCAACTTCCATGCTACTTGAGAGTTTAACTCTGTGGACATTACATTGGTAGTCTCTCTTTCAGAAAATTCACAGCCTTCTGAAGCATATTTATAATAAAAGCTTGTCAGTTTAGATCATTGACACAGAGGGTAAAGCTGTGTTTAATTATGAGGGGGTGCTGATAAGTCCTCAGCCCAACCTACTTCCCAATGTCATAGGACGAAATTGATAGTGTCGTTGGAAAGAGGGGTCTGTTCACGTGCCGAATTGCAAGTCTTTTCTTGTTACAGAAGCTGAAAGGAAGCATGTAAGGCAATGCACGTGATTTAAAATACATGGAGACATGAGCTGTCGTCAAGTTTTTTTTCCTACAAGGCAAGGTGCTGAAGGAAATTCATGGCATTCTGACAGAAACAGTAGGGGCACATGCACCATGGTATGCCACCATCAAAAACTGGGTGGCCCAATTTAAACGTAGTGATTTTTCCACCTGTGATGCGCCTCATCCTGGGCGACCCAAAACCGAGATTATTGATCAAATTCATGAGCTAAACTTGGAAGACTGGCAGATTTTGGCTAAATCAATAGCTGAGCAAATGGGCATCTCATGTGAGCGGGTTGGGTCCATTGTTCTTGAAGATTTGGACATGTGGAAGCTCTCTGTTAAATGGGTCCCGAAATGCCTGAACGCGGATCAAAAACGTCAATGGTGTCATTCGTCAGAACAAATTTTGGAATTTTTTCGGCGTGATCTAAATTATTTCCTGTCGCGATTGGTGACTATGGTTGAAACCTGGTTACAACACTATGACCCAGAGACAAAGCAACAATCAATGGAGTGGGGGGAATAGCAGCTCACCCCACCCCAAAAAATTCCGAGTGCAAAAATCCACTGGAAAAGTTCTCACCTCAATTTCTTGGGATCAAGACGGCATCCTCCTCATTGATTATCTTCCAAAGGGCCAAGCTATCAAACGGAGTATTCTGCTGGTGCAATCGACGAACATTTTGAAGAAAAAACACCGCGGGAAGGTCACCAAAGGGGTCTTGTTCTTGCACGACAATGCCCTGGCTCTCTGGGCACTTGCACCCCAGAAGAAACTGGCTTACCTGGGCTTCCAGTGTCTTGATCACCTGCCCTATTCTCCAGATGTGGCCCCATCAGACTACCACCTGTTCCCTGGACTGAAAAAACAATTGAAAGGTCGCCATTTTTCGTCCGACGTGGAGGTCATTGTTGCCGCAGAGACCTGGTTGGATGGACAAGCTTCTGAATCTTTTTTGAGTGACTTGCAAAAGTTAGAACAACGGGCTAAGAAGTGTATTGAGCTTCATGGGGAGTATGTTGAATAAATCCTGAGTTTGGTCTTTGTAGCTTGTTTCCTTCATGGCCAGGCTATGGACTTATCAGCACCCCCTCAAAAGTATCACCTTGTTGACACGGTTGAGGGGAGGGATAGCTCCATGCATTCTTAACCTTGTTGGTAGAGGGAGGTGAGTAGTCACGTTTGTGTTGTGGCTACTTGATCCCTCCAACATGGTCCCTGGTAACCATTGTCTATGTAGTTGCGTGGATCATAAAATCAGGCTGGACGCTATGGAGATGTGAAATGTTGGTACCTGCCAAAGTCTGAACCCTTGTTCTCTATTCATTTACCTATAACCTAGTCATTGTTATAAAATTCACTGTGAACTCTTGCCATTGTACAGAATAGTAGCTGTGACTGTTAAATTTATGTACTACTACTACAGTAGAGATTTCAGATGGGATGCTAATCATTCTGTGTCTTGTAACAATGTTGGAACCACTAAATGAAGCTTCATGTAATTGTGTTAAATGGAATTTTACAAGAAATTGTCTAACCATTGAAATTTTGGTTAACGTCAAACATAATGGACACTTTATAAAGACCTGTATGAATGTCTGTACGTCTTAAGTACACATAGGCCTATCTGTCATTCCACACAAGAAACAAAAGTTTCTTGATTGCTTTTAGACTGTACTGAATTTGATTTTTGTTTTATTGTTAATTATATGATTAAAACCTATTTTCTTAATTTGGTTATTACTTCTTGTTTAAAATTTTAGCTGCAGTGTATTATGGTGTGATTAGAACATCAACTTTGCCTTGCGCAGATAGTAGGTGCTTCCATTTTTAGTGTGAGGTGAAGTACACAGCTATTTGTGATGATACCTTTGTGCAGCTAGGGTTAAAGAAATACAGGTATGAAGTACTGGGATAGTGCCTGAGGATTCTCAGTGAATATCATATTTTGCAAGATGGTATGTTTGATATTTTCTGTTCCCCAGGGGAGTACACAAGGATGGTTTCCTTCAGCCACATGACCTGGCTAAATATCATGTAGTTCTTACTACCTATGAGACACTGAGAAAAGAATTGAATTATGCCGATCTGAATACAACAGATCGACATAGGTAAGAAAATATATGATGTATATAATGTTTTGCACTCTGAGGAAGTGATTGTATGTCATGAACTTAAATTAGGCTAATATTGGAATGCATATTCATCATCATCATTATAAACTCACTGTTGATGTGTATATTGTGTTGTGTGTTTTGTTCGATGCTGTATCAACTACAAATTGTATATGTTGCCAAAGTGATGGGGAGTAAGTGGTCACTGCCATTTCAAAGTCACAGCATGTGTTTATATGGACTGAGGGAAACTCAAGTACTGTGAAGTAGCCACTGCCCAAGGGAAGCTTTGAGCTCTGACTTGTCTGGTTGATTGTTGATCATTATGTTGCAAAGCTAGGTTTTGGTGCATTCACCTAGAAAATTTGTAGAAATGCACCTATTAGTTTTCTTGTTAATAAACCAACAAAATGCGCAATGCCAAACACATATAAATAGCTGAGACACTACTCTTATATATATATATATATATATATATTTATGTATTTATTGTGCATTTTGTCAGTTTGGTAAATAAGTAAATAGATCCAAAATGTATGGAATGAACAAATAAAAAAAAAAAAATGCACCTCCTAAAACACATGGAGAGCTCTTGAAAAGAGTTTTCATGAAATTTTATGCCTGGGAGTTTTACTAGTATTTGGTGATATATTCCTCTTTGGTTACAATCAGGCAACAGTAATAGGTACCCTGCTTGAATACGGACTACATCTTTCTGTTTGCATCCCAAGTGTAACTAGTTGAATGCTGGTGCAAAAGACGTTTTTGACGAAAATTGCGGACGTAAATGGGACACACATTTTATTTTCAGTACAATTTTTAGTAAGTCTTACAGTTATTGAGATAAGTACACAGAAGAAGAAGTAGTATTAGTAGTTGTTGTTGTTGTTGTTTGTGCTGCACTGCTGTTGTTGCCATCATTATTGTCATTGTCTGGAGACAATAACAACCAGCGCACCAGAATTGTTACAATAAGAGTAACTTGTTTGTAAATGTAATTAAGGTTCATTGCAACAGACAATAATAGTGTGACGAACTCTGCATTGAGATAAAGGTGAAGTTATCCCTCTGCTTGCCATAAAGACATATGGAGAAGTGAAGGTACAGCTTCACTCATTCTTACAGCACTAGATGATGGTGACTGGTCACCTTCATATCATGGCTGCTTTGCCCCTGGAGAAAGATTCCTCAGTAGCCAATGTATATGAAGCGGGGTGGACGCCAGAGCCAGTCTGAATATTTTGAAGAAGAGTTAGATATCTTGCCCTGCTGGAAATTGAATGATAATTTATCAAATGTCCAGTCCATAGCCTAGTCACTACAGTGACCACACTATACTGTCTGCTGGCTTTGAAATTATATTTACTACTATTTGCATCACAACTTTGGTTGTTATATCTTGCAGATTAAGACACGTGAAACGGTTTCTTGCACCTCCTTCTCCTCTTCCTTGTGTTCAGTGGTGGCGACTGTGCCTGGATGAAGCGCAGATGGTAGAATGTACAGGCAGTAAGACCGCTGAAATGGCACGGAGATTAGGGGCAGTTCATCGCTGGGCCATCACAGGAACACCAGTCCAGAAATCTGTGCACGGTGAATCTATTGTAGCATTTTATGTATTTATTTATTTATTCACTAAGTTGCCTTCTAATCATGTTATAGTTCTAACTCGTGTGTTTTGCATGTTGATTTCCCACTTCATTTTTCTGGTTTATAAACATGTACTTTATGTCTTAATGTTTCTAATGATGTAATTTGTACTTAAATCTGTTGAAAGTTCTTACACTGCTAAGAACCCAGTGTTTTCCTGTTCCACATGCTTTTAATTAATGCATTTCACCCAGTTTTAGTAATTATGGGTATTGTCTTTTCTTGTTTGCTGTCTGGACCCAAGAATCACCAGGACTGTTTCAAGCAGACTCCCCACTCCTGCAGATATGAAACTTCCATGGAAAATAAGTGCACTAAAATTTTCTCCAGTGGTGGTTATATTTGTCATTATTGTGCAGAAAATTTTTCCTAAAAAAGTAATTTGGTTTGTTGTGAATGTTATTACGTGTATGGAGACTACACACGTATAAGCATGATACTTTTCAAACTGAGCATGTTATTTCAGCAGTATTGTATACCTACTGAACAGGTGGCTCAGATGGTGATGCTTCTGACTTGTAAGTGGAAGATGATCATTTTGAATCTCATATGGGATGCTGACTTTAGTGACTGAGGTGTTCGTGGTCTTTAGTCTCTCCAAGCAGATGGCAGGGTAATAATTGACATTAGGCCACTACCCTATACTTATGTATCCTTTTGTCTTTTGCAGTTAATGAATTTAACTACCGTATATTCTCGAATCTAATCCGCACTAGTTTTTGCTGATTTCTTAAACGAAAAAATGTTAGTTTGCAGTTCTAATCCGCACCTTTCCTTCAACCGCCCCTTGCCTACAAGGCAGACTGATTGAATAATATTGGATATTACCAATGCTTTAACTGTTATCCGACTAACACACTGTGTGTGAAGTGGTCATTTAACTGCCAGCGATACAAACCCACCACAGCTGATTAGGGCTGCACCCATTTAAATGCTTCATACATTTGTGTAGATGATGGCGAGTCTGATGAATAATAAATTATAAATATTATGTAATATATTATATAATATTATAAATAATAAATAAAATCTCTACCATTTTTCCAAAATCCAGCTCACAACCACGAATCTAATCCGCATGCGATTCTAATCCACGTCTGATTTTTTAGCCCTCTGAAACTGTAAAAAGGGTGCAGATTAGATTCGAGAATATACGGTAATTACTCTGCCAGTCCAGTGCTATAATCTGAGGTACTGATACCAGTAGAAAGTAAACAACAGATAAAAAAGAACAACTTGGTTGACTTTTAAATTGTAAGGTCACTGGTTGAAATCCTTACCATGTATCAGCTGTTCTGTAATGTTTGTGTTTTTGTGTCACTGCCTTGCTAAATAGTCAATAGATTAGCATATCTTGGAGCTTGGTATATGATGCTATAATTTTCATATTACTGTACACTTTTGTGTGCAAATTTGGAATTGCTTTGGTTTCTTTCCACCTGCAGATCTGTTTGGCTTGGTGCAGTTCTTGGGAATTGATCCTTGTAGTGATCTGCGGTGGTGGCAAGATCTTGTGTATGGACCTTACTGCCAAGGAAACTGCACACCGTTGTATGACCTGATGGCCAATATAATGTGGCGTACAGCAAAGAAGGATGTCCTGCATCAGGTATGTATACTTATTAGCACACTTATGTTTTGTTGATCATGCATCTCGTTATAATCTTTGTAAACAACCAACTTGACGCACAATGAAATGCATGAAAGTTGGTTATTTACAAAGATTATTAGCACACATTTTAAAATGCTGGAACTATGTACTTACTTCAAGTTTTATAGAATTTATCATGTTTTGTCATGACATTTTAATATTACTGTATTTATTGCCATTGAACACAACAATCCTTTATTGCATTTATCAATAATGCGACATGTTTCGGTCCTGCTTATGGACCATCATCAGGCATAAAATACATATTTAAAACACAAGTATGTATGCAAGAGAATATTAGGTATGATTTAAATATTCACTTGCATACATGGTGTGGCTATAAAATAACCAGACTGATGTTAGATAATTTTTTATTAAAAAAATTACACAATAGAAATGTTGTCACCCTTAGTGTACTCCCCTCCTCGATCCCTACACCACTCCGTGCTAATCTTCCACTGTTGGAAGCGATGCTGCAGGTCATCTTTTGATAGCTTATTCATGAACTCCCTTGCTTTTGCCTTCACTGCATCTATGGACTTGAACCTGGTTCCTTTTAACGCAGACTTGATCTTTGGAAATAAAAAAAAGTCACATGGGGCTAGGTCAGGTGAGTACGGTGGATGTTCCAACACGGTGATCTTGTGCTTCGTCAAAAACGTCTTGACAGACAGGGCGTTGTGTGCCAGCGTGTTGTCTTAGTGAAGAACCCATGAGCCAAACTTCCACATTTCAGGTCTCCTTCTTCTCACCTGTTTATGAAGGTTTGTCAAAACCTCCTTGTAGTAGACCTGGTTAACAGTCTGACCTTCAGGCACCCAATCCACATGAACAATACCTCAGATGTCAAAAAAAAAAAAGGATCACGAATTCTTTAAATTTGGATTTGCTCTGCCGTGCTTTCTTTTGCCTTGGTGAACTTGGGCTCTTCCAGTGGCTGGATTGGCGCTTACTTTCTGGGTCGTATTGAAAAACCATGATTCATCACAAGTTATTACGTTCTGTAAAGAGTTTGAGTCATTTTCAATGTTTTGAAGAATGTCAGCACAAATGTTCATTCGAATTTCCTTTTGTTCAGGAGTGAGGAGTCTCAGCACCTTCTTCAAACACACTTTTTTCATGTCAAAATTGTTACGTAAAATCTATCGAACAGTTTCCTTGTCAATGTTAATTAACTCAGCAACTGCTCGAATGCTGAGGTGAGGATTTTGTCGAACAATTTCACCGACTTTTCCGATGTTAGCTTCTGTTTTTGATGTGCTGGGACGACCAGGGCACTGATCGTCTCCAATCTCTTCCCTTCCCGTCTTTAAACCACTCAAAAAACTTGAGTACAAGATAGACACTCATCACCATAAACTTTCTTCAACAAATGTATGTTTCTGTAGCAGATTTTCCAAGTTTCACACAGAATTTCACATTGATGCGTTGCTCCACGTTAACACTTAACATGATTCCGACGGAGAACAAGAACACGATCCACTTCAAGCAAAGGCTACTGCCAAACTGTTTGCTGCATGACCTTGAAATTGTAACCGTGAATGGAGGGGAGAGCACAAGCCAATACCACACACTGCTCACTGTTGCCAAGTTTACAGGGAGGCGGAGAAAAGTTAAGTGCGGTTATTTTATAGCCACACCATGTACATACTGGTGTTTTGAATATATACAAGATGGGACCCCAAAATTTCCGGAATTGTTACAAAAAACTTATTTAAAATATTCGTACGAGTTTGAATCTTTAGTCCCCTTTCAAGTACCCCCCCGCCCCATCCTCCCCCTTGACTGGATGCCTCCCTCTCAAATTTTGCTTCATCCATGGATACAAAAAAAAGTCGCAACAAGCGAGGTCGGGTGAGTAGGGGGGGTGGGACACAACCACCATTTTGTTTGGCCAAAAACTGCTGGATGCTCAAGGTTGTGTGGCTGGGGGCATTGTCATGGTGCAAGAACCAATCCCCACTCTGCCACTTTTCTGGATGTTTTCATCACAGGCTCTCATGCAATCATTTCACCTCCTTCAAGAAACACTACTGTTTGTCCTGGAGGGACAAACTCCCTGAGCACTATTCCATCAACATCAAAAAAAGAAATCAACATTGTCTTGACACTTGCATGAGCCTGCCATGCTCTTTTGGGTCTGAGCGCCTTTGGTGACTTACACTGACATGACTGCTGCTTTGACTCAGGGTCATAGCAGTAGCACCAACTCTCATCTCCTGTTACAACTTTTGTGAGAAACTGAGGGTCATATTTGAGCTCTTCCTGCAGATCACAGCAAACATTCACATGCCTGTTTGTTTGTTCCTCTGTAAGAAGACGCGGCACAAATTTTGCAACAACCTGTTTCATCATCAAATCTTCCATCAGAATGCATTGGCATGAACTCATGAATTCCGTGACACACCTGTTATTTCAGAATTTTCATCAATGGTCTGACGACGATTTGCAAGGACAGCCTGGTGAACTTTTTCAATATTTTCATCAGTTCTGCTCGTGGAAGGGTGGCCACAACTTGGTTGGTTTTCAACAGACATTTCACCTCTTTTGAAGCAAACAGACCACTCGTACACTTGTGTTGTACTCATTACTTCATCCTTAAATCTTCCTTGAGCATTGTGACAAATTTCAGCTAGAGTTTTTCCCAAAAGGAAACAAAATTTCACACATGCTCATTCTTTAAGATCAGCCATTTAAATTTTTTAAAAAAATCACAAGACACTCTTGCAAACATTAAGAAAAAATGCCAGAAAAAATGACATGAAGCACACACCACAATGTCACTTGGCATTCTAGTTCAGAATATTGTAGGCTCGTGGTACATAGTGGCAAAATTCTGAACTACATCTCGTTTACGCGGAAGATTCAAATTCTGGAAATATTTGGTCCCCCCCCCCCCATATTTTATGTATGATGATGATGGTCAATAAGAAGGACCAAAACATGTAGCGTTATTGATAAAAGCGATAAAGGATTGTTGTGTTCATTGGCAATAAATATAGCAATATTTAAATTTCATAACATAGCAGGATGAATTTGATAAAATTGTTACAGCTTGTCAAACACACATTGTCAACAAATACAAGAATTTAAAATGTAATGTATTACAATGAATTGCGAATATATACATTTGAACTTGGTTATAATGGCATCATAGGGACTGAATACATTGTGTTGATATAAATGAGTGTCGCTGTAAATGGGGTGTGTGGTAAAATTGAAGGAAGAATATTTCAAGACAAAATGCAGGCTTGCATGCATAGTACTGAATGTTAACACCATGATCTGTTTGAAATTCAGTTCACAATTCAAATTTAGAAATAATAAAAATTGTTTTTCTGTAATTATAAATTTCCATATACTCAACAATATATTAATTTAAAATTAAAATTTAGGAAGAATGAAAATTTTCATGAGCAGAGTACTACTCACTGGTACATTGTCACTTCTCTCTTGCTTAAATCACTTCACCTACACCTCGTTAATGTCCCTTCACTGAGGTCAGACTTTGCAACTCACTGCAGTCATGATGCATTCCATTCAAATGCACTAATAATTTTGGTTCTGTTTTTACAGATTGTTTGGTTTGTAGAACTTATGAGACCAAGGTCCCGATACATGTTTGCTCCCTTTTTCCATTTTCTGTTTGACATATCACTTTGACTTTTCTTTTGACACTCAAAACCTTTGTATCATTTTTGACTGTACCCGTGTTATTACGTTACCAGTCTCCTGTTAACTGGTGGGATAGAAACATGGAGTGCAAAATAGAAATTTAGAGGGTAACTTGACATACAAAATGAATTACCATTACTATTGTCATTTTCCAGGCCTGGAATTTATGTACCTACCTGAAAGTGTAGAGGGCTTGCCTTCTCAAGGACAAGGAGATGGTAGAGTTCTCAAAATAATCTATTTCTTGGACAGTTATATTATAAATGATGACTGACAATGTTGTTATATTGATGGTTGAAGCACATATATGAGGTTTGTTCAAAAAGTATCTGGACTGACCACAGTACATGAAGTAGATAAGGCTTATGGGGTTTTAACCCTAATTGTCTTCAACATAGTTCCCTTCCGCAGCTACACACTTCACCCAACGTTTCTGCCACTGTTGGAAACATTTTGCGAACTCCTCTTTTGGGATGTCTAATAGTGTCTCTGTCGAATTTCATTTGATGTCCTCTGTTACCTCAAATCGGTATTCTTTCAGAACTTTCTTAAGCCTTGGGAAAAGGAAAAAGTCACGCGGTGCATGATCTGGTGAGTATGGCGGCTGCTGCATCTGAACGGTGCCGTGTTTGGCCAAAAACTGCTGCACAAGATGTGAAGTGTGTGGGGGTGCATTGTTGTGGTGCAGGATCCAGTTGCCATACCGCCATTTTTCCGGTTAAAATTGCATTGCATGAGTCCACTAAGATCCCACAGTCATCCGCTATCTATCGTACTATCAGTCTCCTGTTATTGCGAACGATTGTTCTAACTTTAGCAATCATTTCCTCGTTTCTCGATGTTGACAGTCGTCCTGAGTGGGGGTCACTTTCAACGGAGGTTCTACCCTCTTTAAATCGACAGAACCAGTCAAACACTTGTGTACGACCCAGTGCATCTTCAATGTATGCTTGCTGCAATAATTGATACGTTTCTGTTGCGGTTTTTCCAATTTTAAAACAAAACTTGATGCAAATGCGTTGTTCAGTACTTTCACACGTCGTAAAAGTCGCTGTGACATAAACGCATGTGTTACTTTCATGACCTACTACAACCAACTGAGCAAACGCAGCCACTTGCAACTTGTGTCATGAGTTGCTAAGACATGTATGAACGTGTCAGAACTGGCTGCAAACACATTCCACCCAGTGAACAACCACTACATTTCCAATCCGGATACTATTTGAACAAACCTCGTATATGGTGTATTAAGTTAGGCAGATCAACATGTGCCTTCTCGGGAATTAGTTGGTACCAGCGAATGTATAAAACTATAGCCAAGGTGTCACACAAACTGAGGTCATTCTGACCGAGTTCAATTGCATATGTACCTAAACTTTACTTGCATATATACTTGTGTTTTAAGTATGTATGTTTTGCCTGATGGTGGTTTGTGAGAAGGGCCAAAATATGTGGTATAATTGATAAACACAATAAAGGATTGTTTTGTCCGATGGCATTGAATGTCGCAATATGTACTTCATTGTACAGTAAAAGGTAAAGGTAAAGCAGTCCCGTTACAGGCCTGGACAGGCCCAGAGGGTTCCAGGAAGTTAAGATTCCCAGATTTCGTGACAACGGCACAGGATGGTGGTAAGGTTGTCAGCCTTACCCACCGGCCACCTTAACCCCCAGGAAATATTCCTGGTACTCATTTCTGTTAGAGGCTGAGTCGACCCCAGGGCCATAGTACAATCGGAAGGACTTTATGTCAATGAAAAATCCACTGACACCAGCTGGGATCGAACCAGCGACCTTCCGATTTGTAGCACAGCACCTTAACCACTGTGCCACCGCTCATTGTACAGTAGGAAACATAAAACAAGAACCTCATACATTCAGTTTTTCCTTGCTTTTATTCTCTCACTGAAAGTTCCTTGATGTTAAATTTTCTCCATTAAGGTTGTCTTTACTATCATGTTCGGGTCCACTGCTTTCAAAAACAAACCTTAAATGGGGCTTCACTGTATTCAGAAAGGGACAAACATGTAACAAATTTAGGAGGAGTGGGAGGGGGAAGGATACCAGATGTTTTGTTTACAGTATGAAGTGATTATTTCATAGGCTACTAGGAAGATTTCAAACAAGTTTAGAAATGTGTGCATAGTCTAACAATTCTGTCCTTTTCATTCCCTTTTGTTTAATTTCCTTGAAAGAAACAATTTTTTTGATTGGAAAGCAGATGTAATTTTATTTTAATGAGAAATAAATTTGTATACGTATATTTTAAAAATTGAAGTTAATGAAACCTTTGTTAAATTTTTATTGACACTAAGAGAGTTTGGTAATTTTTTTTGTATGTTTAGAATGTTATTACTCTTTATGAATACAGAATTTTGGAAATTCATTCATAGCCTGAATTCTGGGACTTTTATTCCCTCTTTTTGAATTCCACTGAAAACGGTAACTTGTGGGAAAAGTGTATTGGACGTTATAATCTATGCCTTATTTTCTCTACAACTTTTCTTTGAAATGCACATATTTTTATCTGGTATTCACCAACTTATGCTTTAGGTGCTGGTAGAAATGTATATAGGCCTGCACATGCAGTGTCTGTTACATTAGTCTCATTTTAATCAAACTGCAAACAAACTGACAAATTATAATACAGCTTTCCAATATCAAATTTCAAGAAAGTCTGTTGGGTACTTCTTTCGTTTCACGTACGTGGTGGCTGAGAAGTCGCTGTACTCCAAGTAACGTATGTGGATCTGTATGTGCATGTCATGCAGTGTACCATGGCGAATGGTATGTAAACATAGGTCTACATGGTAAGTACATAGGGTTGCAGTGACTTCTCAGTCACTCTGTATAGGAACAGACAAACAAACAAGTTTAACCTTTTGGCGCCGGAATTATTCTTTTTTAATTTTTCACACATCCTGTATATAAAATGTGAATAATACAGAAACCAAATACGTTAGAATTATGAAACAAACTGCATTTTGAAGAGAAAGAAACGGAGAGTATATACCATGTTTAAAATATTCAGTACCTATATTTGTTGAATAAATATATAAAATGCAACTTTA
>Ga0123354_10011011_pt1 | contig 13953 bp, 6 predicted proteins | sample TergutLab28metaG_2_FD_97872 | JGI IMG/M metagenome (GOLD analysis project Ga0123354, IMG submission 97872) | Labiotermes labralis P4 segment gut microbial communities from Petit-Saut dam, French Guiana - Lab288 P4 | ecosystem: Host-associated > Arthropoda: Insects > Digestive system > Gut ... | reverse complement strand
TGTTCATTGTTCTTGTATTGTGCTGGTTCATGTCTTGTAGGGTGCTTCTGTTCTTGTATGGTGCTGTTCGTTGCACTTGTAGTGTCTTTGTTCATTGTTCTGGTATTGTGCTACCCTAACTGAAGTTTTTTCCGTGCTTTTCTCTCAGTTGTAAGGCAAATGCCAGGGTATAACTTGACAAGACGGGGCACGGCCCGCACTTCCCAGTTTCCCCTCACTAGGTATTTTATGTATGGTCTGTTTGTAAATGTGTCATGTAATGCTGCCACCAGGTGTCAACCCAATTGCGGTTAAATAAATATCATATCTTATCAAACTTTGGGTTCTACAGAAATTGAGCGGTTAGTTGACCAATCTAGTGACTGTTAGCTTCATAAGAAGGTTTCTTGCTGCATGCCATTACAAAAATTTCAGCATGTGCAGTGCAGTACTCCTGTTTCCAAAAACACCCTATTTTGCAGGCTTCTGCTGGGGAGTAAAACAGCCTTTCATTTGAGCATCCAGCACACCCTTAATTGATCTTAGTTGTTTTGTTCATTTAGACAGTTATTTTGCCCCTGTATGTAGTTAGGCACAATACATTGGAGGTGTATGGGGGGTGTAGGTGTAGAACCACACTTTCTTAACCTCAGTAGAGCATGTAGGTAGGTGGTCAGTGGTAGATTCATGCATGCTGCCAATAGAGAAGCCATCTGCTTGTGCTCTTCTGACATGATTAAGCCCACATTATTGTATTTACCATGCACATTATGTGTGTGATGCTGATGACCTTGTGTTTTGACTAACTGTGAAATACTGTGTGGAAGTGGTAGACATTACACATTACAGCACAGTATCATTGTTGTATCCAAAATTGTTGTCTAATGGTGCTATACAGTATTCATCTTGAGAATTCCTTTTTGTTTACAGAATATTCCAGCAGACACGGAGACTAAAAAGGAGGCAGGACACGGTGAAGCAGCCGGTTCAGACGAGGAAGGTGTGGACTTACTGCTGGGAGAACCAGCTCATCATGCTCGCCGACCGATGAACGCATTCCTCATCTTCTGCAAGCGGCACCGTGGCGTTGTACGAGACCGTTACCCACACCTAGAGAACCGATCAATAACAAAGATCCTGGGCGAGTGGTGGGCAAATCTTGAACCGCCTGAGAAAGCATCATATACTGAACTTGCACACCAGGTATGTCTGAGACAGTTACGTGTCTTTGATGGAACTTTTTTTATAAAATGAACTGCCCTGATTCAGATCTTATGTTACACTGTAGGTCCACCATGTCTTACTGGGAAATGGTTGGGCTGCACCTGGAGGCACCAGATAGACAGCAAGTGGTTTCTGTAATGGCATTGCCTTGAATCAGTGGGAAGGTTTTGGAAATTTTTAACCTTCCAGGAATAGCATTCTTGACAGCTAGAGTTTTCTGAGACATGACACTTTGTTGTGTGAGTACTTTACTGACATTTTGAGAGATTGTAGTGCCTTCATCATCAAGATCAAACAGTCCAAGAATGTCTGGAACTGTTTTACCCTGAAGATGAATGCAGTATTATGCTTTAAAGTGTTGGGAACCATGCACCCAGCAACACAGTGTCATATTTCAGAAGACTTAAATCACTACCAACACCACTGTGAGAATCTCAAATCTCAGACTGAAAGTCTTCAAGGAATCCTTTGAAGGATGCATTGTTTTGGGCTGATTTACATTTAAATGAGACTGCCAACCACTGTAGTGGTGACAGAGCCCTTGACACTGGTGAGTCAGGAAGTGGCATTCTGCCTTCTTTTGCATGTTTGTATTAACCCTTAGCCACCGAATGACATATATATATATATATATATATATATATATATATATGCCGTGCAGTGAACCCTTTAAATAGCCGAACGGCCATTAAAGTGGCCGGGGGGGGGGGTTTAATTCTGGCGTCAAAGATTTAATTTCGGCGTCAAAGGGTTAAATATGTGAACAACCAAGCAACTCAGACACCAAACTTTTTTTTTGTATATACTCTATAGAGATTATTGCTGAATTTTATGTAAGTATTGTTGGGATGTTTAATGTTGTGTATTCCCTGTATTTTCAGTACAAAGAAGCATTCCTAAAAGCAAATCCTGATTTCAAGTGGTACAAGCTACCTGCACCACCATTACGTACACTCGTCACACGTCCATCCAATCAAAACAAACCCCATAAATTAGAGTGTCAGTTAACCTGTGGTCCCATTACACCAGGCAAACTGGCAGGTGAGTAATTTTTTGTCCCAGACATTTTAAATGAACCCTTGATTTTGTTTGGAAAATTCATGAATACACAAAATGAATTAGTGTAACATTAATGTTTACTCACTATTATGTATGATGTTGTAAGGCTCTGGAACATATTCAATTGGCACAGTGCAATGAAGTAAAGAAATAACCAGTACTCTGCTTATGCTGTGTAAGTTCCTAGGTAAATGAATAACTGAAAGATTGTACTGAGATGACAGGAGGAATTTCCAATGTTTGCCTACCCTGTGTTTCTCTCTGGCCTATGTTTTCCAGCAAAAAGTGTTTGTCACAGTTGAAGATTATCACTACCAAAATTCATATGATTTAATAGTTAGGATTATACAGAAGTATACTACCAGGGACATTTAAAAACATGAGGAAGATATGGGGGGTTGTTGATCCGTGAGACTTCTCTCTGTGGCCTTGACATAGTGCAGAAATTCTGTATGGGTAATAGTACTTTTTACTGCCATCAGAAGTCATAGTACACACACACACACACACACACACACATAATAAAACTGATGTCCTTTCTCCAGATGTCTAGCATAAGGACACTACACTGCAGAATGTAAAATAAGGTGCAAGCAGTAATCACACCACCTCACAGAGTGGCCAGCAAGTGCTGCTGCCACCACTGCATGCACATGTAGGATCTAAATATCACACAGTTAGTCACTAACTAAATCTGATGAGCAGAGGTGTTATTCCTCACCTAGCCAAATTCTCCACATATGCCAGATTAATCCAGTCCATGCCTTCCTATCTATTTCTCTATGATCCACTTTAAAATTGTCCTCCATTGTGTGCATAGGTCTTCCCAGTTGTCTCTTTGCTTCAAGTTCCTGCCAAACAAATTATCGTTTCTTTAAAAAGTTAGCTGTGTGTGATATTATTCTTGTTTTTTATGTGCTTGGTCCTTTTATTGTTTACCCCAAATATCTGTAGGGGTGAATTCACATTGTGATTTTTATGAACTTATGTCCCTTATTTCTGTTGGGGCAGAGTTTCATAATCCTCCTGTCTATAATGCTGAAACATACGGTATGTATATTGTTTATCAGTATTGGGCTCTGTTATGCAGGAACTAAGTTACTGATTCCTAAGCTAAAATAAAGTATGGTCATGTGGGTGTAAAATGTCTGGATAGGTATGCGAATGTTTTGTCTCACCATCATATTACATCTGTTATCCAAAAACTAGCACCTTTACTGAGGTACGTCATAAGCATTGTCCAGAATGTATTGTCTTCTCATTTGCTATTTACAAATATAACAATTAAAATATAAAGAACTATAATTTTGCTTGATCTGTTATGTGGGTATGCAGCTTCATCTTTGATATCTCTTATGTTAAGGGGAAAACATACTGAGAATATAAAAGAGTAGGTGCAGGGAAGATATTTGGGCTTAGAGTGATGAGGTGACAGGAGGAAATTGCATAATGAGGAGCTTCTTGATTTTTACTGCTCACCAAATATTTTTCAAGTGAAGAGAGAGATGGGTGAGGCATGTGGCATATATGGGGGAAGGGAGAGGTGCATACAGAATTTCAGTGAGGAAACCTGAGGGAAAGAGACCACTTTGAAATGTAGGCATAGATGAGGGATAACATTAAAATGGATCATCAAGAAATAATATAGGAGGGTGTGGGTGTGGACTGTATTATCTGGCTGAGGGTAGAGACAAGTGGTAGGCTGTTGTGATTATGGTGATGAACCTACAGGTTCCATAAAAATGTGAGAGCTTTTCTGACTAGGTAAGGAACTGTTAGCTTTTCAAGAAACACTCTGCTTCTGTGAGTTAGTTGGTGACCAACATAAGCATTACCTTGACATACATATTTCAGAGCACACAGGCACAATCATCAGCATCTACAATACCTGCTTTGATTCTGCAGCTTAAAATGTGGCATTGTGGTAGTTGTGGGTTCTGCACTGTCTTAAGATTTTTTTTTAATGTGCATATCTTGGTCTTGTCTAAAATATGAAAGGTGTCAGAAATCTGTAGTATAGAAAATTAGTTCCTTTTGAATGTGTCACAGCTCTCGTGTGTAAGTATGTAAGTAATGTATTTTTTATTGTAATTTGTATTTATTTATTGCTGTCCTGAACACTGCATCTATTATGGGATGTCCCAACAGATGCAGGCTTTCTGTGCAAGAAAGCTGCCTTGTTTGGTGAGACAGTCAAAGAAAGACTGTGTAGTACATACCATAAAGGTACAATAATGAATGATGCTTTCTTAGCAATGTTTTATTTTTCTCCTCAGATGAAAGTCAGATGGGCGGGCTGAGTAGCCTTCTGGCCTCTCCCCCTTCCACACCAACCACTCCCACCACTCCTACATCTCCAACTATACCAAAACCTCCCAAGAAGCGATATCTGCAGGAAACAATGGGTCTTCTTGAAGCCAGCACTACTGTGACACCTCAGCAGTATACAATACAAGCTGATAAGGGGGAAACATTTGGGAATGGACCAAGTGAGACTTCCGCTTCAACCACCCTGGACTTCAGGTCTTCTTCTTCTTCTAAGTCCCTGTCCATGGGATTATCCCCAGTTAATTTTATGTCGCCATTTACAAAACTGAGAAGCCATGCAGCAAATCAGTTAAGTTCACTTCAAGAGAGAAAGACAAACTCTCGTAGGGCTAGCGCTGATTCAGTAACAAATAAATTGAAGGACACAAAACTAGGTAACATAAAGGAAAGTTGTTTTAAGGCTAAAGGAAGTCACAGCAACTCTGCTTTCGTTTCCATTGTGCCAAGTTTAGATCCCGTATCGAAGCTGAGAGATGTGGGTGGTCCTGCAAAGTTGAGGGGCAGGCACCATCGAAGTATGAGCCATAATAAAGATGACTGTATAGATGGTTCTGAAATGGTTTGTGCACCATCCACTGTGATCCGTCAGCATATCTCCAGTAAGAGGGAAGGTGATGAGGGACTGTCTGGTGTCAGACCTCATAGGAATCTGGAGACAACAATAAAGGCATCACAGCAACAAATCATTGATAGGGTAGTAGATAGGCTCTGTGGCTTCACAGATCATCATGCAAGATCACCATCACCACCTTCAAACTCAAGCACCGACTGCAATAATGCTTTTTTAATGGAAAAGTCGCAGCCTTCGGGGACCTTGCCTACACTTCAATCTCCATCCAATCAACAAAGAACTGTAATGTCCCCACCTCTGCACCTGACTAACAACAGTGTCATTTGTAGCAACATTGTTGTGCCTAAGAGTAAAGGCAACTGTGTGCCAACACTAATAAAATCCCCATTAACATTAGATGATCACAGCATTGCGACAGTTTCACCAGAAAAATTTCTGTCTGGCACAGAGAACTTGGGTTGTGATTTGAATGTAGATTCAAGTTGTCAGTATGATTGCAAAAGTATGAATAATAATGTGTATGTTAGTAATGATATTGCATCAGAAATTTGTAAAGAGAGCAGACTGGGGAACTGTAGGCCACAAGGTTGTTATTACAGCATTGACAATTATGACGCAAATCATGCTTCAGAAGTTCCAGGCTGTGGAAATACTGACAAGGTGGCTACTGCTGTGGAGACTGCGAATTGGAAATGTGACATCCAAAGTGAAAACCGCGTTTCATCTTCACCCTGCCTGTTGAATTCTAATAGGGTTGTAACCTCTGATCTTTGTGATAACTTAACCAAGACTGTTAATATGAGTGCAAATTACACCGAACCAAAGCCTACATGCTGTGAGTCTGAAAGAGGTTTCAAAGAACTGCCAAGTGTGTTTGATTTTTCAAGGACTTCTGAAAGAAAGGAAAATACTGGCAGTAGTGTACTCCAAAACGAAAATACTTCTAAACTGACTGATTGTTCAATGAACAATTGTCATGATAACAGAGGAGTGGATTTTATGCCAAAATTGAAAGTGGGGTTAGACAGTGCTGAGCAGAATGGGTTAGTGTTCCCAGCACTGTATAATGATGACAATAAGGTAAGGACAGTTACAGTTCACAGTCCACCGGGACAGAGCACTAAACCAGAAGAACACTCGGAGAGTCAGGAAGGGAAAGGTCTGCATATGACAAGGTTGTATGATTGTGCTGTGGTGAAGACGTTGGCAAGCTGCGGGTCAGCAGTAAGTGAACAGGAGCAGCGGACATCTCCCTTGTTTAACGAGTCATGTGCAACAAATAGTGATAGCTTTGTATCAGGTGATGGATCTGAAAATGTAATTAGAGATGAAAATGGTAGAGTAGATAGACCTCCAAAATCAGATGCTGACAATACTTTTAATGGTGTTCCTATGGCAGCTTCAGCAGACTCTGTTAAAAAATATGATCCTGCAAATTATGAAGTAAAAAATGGCGAAGTAGATGTAATCAGGGCAAAGCAGTTGATTCGCTGTTCACAGAACACTACCTCAAAATTATCCATACAAAAGTCACTGGAGCATATGATGAATGGCACAGATAATGTAAAAGAAACCTCAGGTGTTACCACATTTGATATTACATCTGCTCCAAAGAATTCTGAAGAAAGGAGAACTTCCCAAGACTCTTCCAACGAAAATGTTTGTGTATCACTGAGGCCAGAGACGTTAGGGTACAGTGCTGACACAACTACAACAAAATCAGATTCTGTGTTAAAACACACAAACAATTGGACCAGGGTTTCAGATGACGAATCTCCTGCAGCTGCTGATAATCCACAGCTGCTTCCAAGCCCAAGTGAAATACAGCGAAGGAAATCTTCACGTACCTGTAAAGGGCAGCGTTACCGAGAGTTTATGAGTGAAGGTCGTCTCGTACTCGGAAAGCGGACTCGGAGAAACTTGGGCAGTAGCAGTGAGAGGTAAATTATATTGTTTAATGTTTTTTCTCTGAATTTATCAATCCTTTTTATATACTGACAGACATTAAATATTTAATTTTATTTTGATGAATGTGCCTCAAAAATGGGAGCACTTTGTACCCCTGAAACATTCGTGGACAACTACCAGATTACTTGCTGGTAGTTGGCAAAAGGCTTAAGAGGCAAGCTGAAGAGGGGTGAAGCAGTTTGTGTGCACCAGCAATGGTTCCTGTCCATTTCAGAAATGTTGATAATAACTGAAACTATGGATGTACTCCAAACAGTGTAAAAGTTTCTGTGTGAGATGTGACACTGCCCGGCTACTCTGAGGTGAGCCTAGCAGCAGCCACATAGTGCCAACTGAGCTATGTATATGTCGGGGAGATCAACTAGCAAGTTATCTAGTCAGTAGCCTAACATTTCTTCATCCAAGATAGATTGCTTTTGTCCGTGCCACATTCAATATTAAAAAGAATAATTTTCAGATAAAGGAATTCAGATTTACTGATATAATTAAAGAGAAATTTCTGGGTATGAAGAATTTAATCGGTTTCTGAAACCACCACTTTGCCTGCATATCACTTTAATTGCCAGGGCTACAGTGCCTATTGGCAACAACACAGAGTAAATTTTAAAATGCCTTTTGTTGTTTTCTGTTAGGCCTGCAGTAAGAAATGTGAGAGCTGACATATTTCTTGTCGTGTTCCAGTAATGTTGATTTTCCATCAACTCCAGTTAAAAGGAGAGAAAGGCTTGATTCTGGCTCCTCAACCACTAGTGAGAAAACAGACAATTCGGACACATTTCGTGAACTGAATCTTGAAATTCAGTCCACACTGAAGCCAGCACCTTCAGGACTGATACTAAAAAAGAAGATGCCAACTACAAAGAGAGAAACCACTACTTCGAATCTGAAACATGGCAGTAGACGGGCAGGAAACAAGTCAAGGTATTGTTGCTCCTCAGTTAGGCTTAATGATAAGCTTATGTAAGGGATTTTGTTAATCAAAGTTGAGCTTTGTGTTTACAATAAGTAGACTGTAGAATGGAAGGCTTTAGTTATGAGTGCAGCTTGTTATGGGAAGTATGCTGTAACAACAGTTGAACAATGTACAATCCACTTGGGTATGTTGCATGTGTGAGGGATGCTTATCAAGTAATTTTGTGTAGGTTAGAAAAATTAAAAGAGAACTAAATCATCACAACCTTAAACATAGCTCATTTATTCCCTTAAAGTATCATTATTTTTTGACATGAACTGTGAACCCTTTGATATGTTTGTTTCATATGGCCATGAACTTAAAAATTCCATTGCAGTATAAATGGGGCTCTTACATTCACAACCTTTCAGAAGCAGCCATTTTGTTTTCCTGATAACTGTGAAGTCAGTAACCTCCCACATGTCAGTTCAGTGTCCCAAACAAATGATTTGTTGCATGTTATTATCCATGCTACAAGTGCAGCCTCCTACTGGGTAATAAAATGCTTGTTTGAGGCCATCGCTCAACTGGGATGTTACATTGCGTATGCCGATAGCTGTTTACCATCTTTTTGGGACAGCCTATTGGTCCCATCTTCAAGGGCCAAGCAGTTATTCTTGGACTGCATAACCTTCGCAAATGAGACCAAGAGGCTGTCCCAAAATGCCAATTAACAAATACCAGCATATGCTGTGTAACATGTAACAAGAACAACAGCCTCAGTTGCACTAAGGTAAAAGTCTGAAATCTCACATAATGCTTCATTAACACAAAGTCTTCTGGCTAGGGAACATTACTTATAGAATGTGTCTCATAATAAAGGTACTTGACAAGAGCAAGAGTCTGTCAAATTGTGCTTGTTATGAGCAGCTTGATAGTCCTTGTAATCCTTTAACCATTGTTGGTGCAGCCTCACACCTTTCCACCAGTCACAAGTTTGTGTCTCAAGGTGAGGCATTACTCTGACCTCAACACTACGGAAAGCATAACAAACAGTACAAAACCTGAGAGGCTTTGAGGTGCTCACAACAGTGTTGCTGAGGATTCAGGTCTTCTGGGATGTGACACTAAGTGGTTCCTGACATTTCAAAGGATTGATCCATCAAAACATGTAGAACAACCCACCAAACGACACAGTGTAATATCCTAGAACACCTGAATCCACTACGGAATATTTTGCAGTAAGTGCGGAATGGTAGAGTGCGTGTGCACTGCTGTTGCTGTGATGTCATATGTGCTCCTACTTATACTGAACTATCTGTGAAAGGAAAATGGTGGAAGGCAAGGCCAACAGTGATGCATGTGTATGGCCTGGGGAGCCTGGAATCTATTTTTAAGAGTTCCATTCACCCAATTTTTACATCTATGTACGTTGTTCTGAACAAGAGGAGGGTGTCAGAACATTGCTACACTATATTCAGTCCCAGCTGGACAGTGATGTTCCAGAACACAGCAAATAATCTGGATGTCAAAACCTTTGTTTTTCTGTCATTTGCTGTTGTATGCAGTACTGGTGAGTGGTTGCTGAGTGTTCCATTGATGGTGCCACTAGATGACACACAGACTGGTTCTTGAAGGTTAAAGGTTAAATGGTGCAGATCAATCCATATATTCCCATGGCTCCACACAGTTACCTAACTCTTAGTCAGAACAAACACTGTCATCTCTTGCTCTTTCCACGGTTTGCAAATGTCACCAGCTGCAGCATGTCATGGCCCAAATGCAGCAACTTGTGTGAGTCTCATGCCAGTGTTTGTAGGGTCTGCCCAAGGAGTCATGCTTGTGGTTGGTAGTGGTGAGTTCAGAACATTTGAAGAACATGGTTTTCCAGTTACATCTGTTATAATCTCTGAATTAATTTGTCTGTTATGTTTATATTGTGGGCCGGAATGGCTCAGTTGTATAGCAGCGCACTACTGGCTGGATTGTACAGGGATCGAATCCCAGTGGGGGGTGAGATTTACCGCACCTGCCCAGACCGGCCCCAGGGTCCACCCAGCCTACCTATACAATGGGTACTGGGTGTTTCCCGAGGGTAAAGCAGCCAGAGTGTGGCGTTGTGTTGGCCACTCTCCCCCATCTAGTGCTGAGGTTAAAGAAAGAATAGAGCTCTACATCTACTCCCCCTCTGAGCCTTTGTGGTGAACTGTTATGATGTTTGAATTCCTTTCATTATCTAAACATGCAAATAATAGCCAAGAATATAACATAAATATTTCATATTTATGAATAGTACGCTGCTCAAGATCGGTCTGCTTATTGTGAATTGTTAAGGGAAAAAGGATCCTTTTGCTTGTCCTGTTGTTGCACGTAAAGTTTGTATATTGGCATATTTCTTTTATTTAGCAGTTCCGCAAAGGAAAGCTTATCACATCTTGGAAGTTCTTCATCAGATAAGAAGTCCAGAAAACGTTCAGATACTTCAGAGGATTCATTTTCTGACTCATCACCAAAGAAACGGTTTAGAGCTGCGTAAGTATACATTCACAACTCCAAATTTTCCCTTTGGTGCCCTTATCTCACACATCTTCAGTGTTTGTTTACCATTAGGGTGACAGATAAAATGTAACACCATATACAACAATAACTATTAGTAGTTGTGATTATTTATACAGAGGTGTAACTGAGCAGTACAGTCTTCTGCGATGTGACGTTGCAACGCTGCGGTCCTGAAGTTACAAAGGAACGTAGTGCATTCGTCATCGAGGGTTACTTCTTCATCCACTTGACCCTTGACCCATGAGTATAAAGGCACTATGTTAGGACCCAATCACCTAATGACATAGCATCACATCCCAGAAAACCAGATTATTCATTCAGTAATATTGCAGTTGTTATTTTAGGTCTTTGGGTACTTCATGTTATAACAGAGGACATGCCACTGTGTTTCAATCACTATACAGTATATTGAAGGTGCCACTAGATGGTCAAGGGATTGAATCCTGGTGGGGCGAGAGTTTGTACACCCATCCAGACTGGCCTTGGTGCCCACCCATCCTCCTGAATAAGGGGTACCGGCGGGTAAAGCGGCCGGGGTGCAGCATTGACCGCCCATCCCGATCTAGAGTCGATGTTAAGGAACTAGTAGAGCTATGCTTCTGCTCCACCTGTGAGCCCCCATGGCCTGTTCTGGAGTGAAAAAAGATAAATAAATGAATAAAGGTGCTACAGTCAACACAGCTATTCTTTATGCTACAAACAATATATGTTTATGCTACAAACAATATCTTTACGCTACAAACAATATATATTTACGCTACAAACAATATATCTTTACGCTACAAACAATATATCTTTTCATAATTGCTACATGTTTAAAAAAAAGGATCATATTGGACAAGAAAATTTAAAAATACAAAGAGGACAATGTTTAAAACATTTACATTTCTTAATAATGTGAAGGAGAACTCATCCTTACAAATTCCTGTGATTATATTATACTGTATTATTTCATTAATTCTCATCTGAGGTAGCCTTGATTAATATACAATATAAAAATGTTTTGCATGTGGCATGTTTTGTAACGTTGATGGTATTTTGGTTCTTTGTCATTATGTCATTACTTGTATGGGATATAAAAGCAATATCATCTTTCTGCTTCGATTTATCATGATGAAAGTCAATTTTAAATGCTTTAGCTGCAGTCCTTTTCATATTTTTACATTTTTTGGCCTAATGATGACCCTTTTTTTTTTAACATGTTTTGATTATAAAGAGAAATTTTGTGTTTGTCATAAGAGTAGATGTGTCATGTATGTCATTTTTTATATACTGAACAGATACATGCTTGTAGTGTGACCACTGCCCATTCTACAATTTTGTGTTATTTGTTTATGGTTTAGGTAGTGACACTTCCAGTTGCTCAGAGTGTACATTATTGAATGAAAAATTATTGCCTTGTAATTTTAGGGCCACTGCTTTGCTTTGATGTTTTGGTGATACTTGCTTAGATTATACCCAGTACGTGAAGCTAACTGATGCTGCATGCCTTAGATGATACCCAGTACGTGATGTTAACTGACACTGCATGCCTTAGATGATACCCAGTACATGATGTTAACTGACACTTCATGCCTTAGATGATACCCAGTACGTCATGTTAACTGACACTGCATGCCTAAGATGATACCCAGTACATCATGTTAACTGACACTGCATGCCTTCATTTTGAAGCAGTAGAGTTTTGTATCTGTTCAACTAAGCCAACAAATGATCAGTCAACACAACGATATTTTATCTGAACCGCACAACATGTTGCAGATCGGTTGATCTGTCATCAGGTGCATACTGGCTTGAAATTGATGGGCCAATGTGACTCGTGTTAAATCATTTCAATCTCAGTACTTGTGGGATTGTGATTGCACATTGCAAAATAAGTGTTACAGTAAAATTGTAATATATAAATAAGCAAATGGTAAAATAAATGTGAGACAAGATTAGAATTAAAACCTTTTCTTAAAATTTTTTAAGATTTGTTAAAATTTCGAGTCGAATAGGCAAAGAAGTTAAATATGGAGTCTGTAGTTTCTGCAGGAGATGAATGTGTTTATTTCTTTTACTTTTTCACTATGCCAAGAAAGTGTAAACCAAGTTTGTTTCCAATTATAAAAATATATCGCAGCTTGTATAATTGAACTGAATGTGTTGATAAACAGATTCTGTAAGCCCTGTTTTGAAGGAAGGGCCTTTTTTTCATATTATATTTGTGTCTGATAATTCTTTTATGTTTTATGTTTACCGATGTGTTCTTGAAGTGTCTGCTTTTACTTATGTTACTTATGTCTCAGTGTGTTAACATCCTTTCTTCCTCTAGTCAACCCATGACTCTGTCATAGGTTGAATAGTGTGTGTGTGTGTGTGTCAGTGGCCATTCTCTGGGATAAGATTTGAGCATGAGATGTCCCAAATCTTGAACATGAATGTCAGTGGTCTGTCTCTAGGATAGGGGTTGAATATGAGATGACCCAAAACTAGATCAAGAGTGCTGCTCACTTGACCAGGATGTTCACAACATAAGATGTTCAAACCTTACATGTCTGTCTGTTGATCTGTTTTGCAGAGATTTCAATTTGGATGAGAAGATTGAGGCTCTGCCATCTCTAAGCTTGGAGGAATTTCAACTGAAGAAGAAGGCACGAAAGAAGAGGAACCCATCTACTAGCAGCTCAAAAAAGACTGTTACAGGATCTGTCCCAATCGCAGCTGTAGCAAGTACAAGACTCCGTGCAGCCAGCCTGGACATGCAGCGCACTGGTGAGTCAGCAGCAGATTGAGAATATACTTATCTGTTACATTACTGATGGCTTTCTGATTCAACTCTACACAGTTCCAAATGTGGTGTGTAAACATATGAGTATATTAAACTAGTTTGTCATTTGTGTTACTGTTCATTGCTCTACCAGTTTGACAGGGATGACATTTAGGTCATAAACTATCAGGCCATTATCAGATCTCATTTCGTATAATAATACAATATTAGATGAATCAGTGATTATGCTTGGGTAGCCACTGACTGTTCCAATATTTTTATATGAAATTGAACCTGATGTTGGCCTGATCGTGTCTGGCTGAAGCTTGTTGTACCTGTAAGAGTGATCATATAAGCAAAAGACTAGTTTAATATGTAATCTTTACACAGTGAGATGGGTGCCTTTAATGAAAGTCGTATTTTGTTATACTTGTGACTGAATTTTGGACACTGAGCATCCTCTCAGTCTAACAGAAGTGGTCAAGTGATAGAGACTAGTGCTTTCATTCATTCATTCATTCATTTATTTTTACTCCATTAATCCATACACGGTCACAACAACCAAAAGGATGTGGAACATGTCAAAACACAAACACTCAATAAAAAACAGAAAATTACATAATG
>Ga0123354_10011009_pt1 | contig 13954 bp, 10 predicted proteins | sample TergutLab28metaG_2_FD_97872 | JGI IMG/M metagenome (GOLD analysis project Ga0123354, IMG submission 97872) | Labiotermes labralis P4 segment gut microbial communities from Petit-Saut dam, French Guiana - Lab288 P4 | ecosystem: Host-associated > Arthropoda: Insects > Digestive system > Gut ... | reverse complement strand
GGTTATAAAATATGTCACCAATGTGGATTTTCTAATAAATGACACAAAAACGAAGTCTGCAAATTTTGCATTTTGAGGTAAAGATGTTTTGCCATTTTAGTTCATGGTTTCATTTTTGAGTACGTAAGTTATCCTGGGAAATTTCTTGTGTCCTTTGATTCATTACATAGCTAAGTTTCATCAAACATATGAATTATTTTGTTTGACAGAATGAACTGCATTTTTTATTACATAGGTCCATAGAGATGATAACTCCAATGTTATTATTAACTATAGTCCATTTGAAAAGTTGATAGGCTTCACTTCAGTCTTTTGTTCATGCATTGTTTAATTTTGAGTATAATTGTAATTCTTCCCAGAATCATTGAGAGGTCAGGACTGAATGAGTATGCCATAAGTTTAGGATTGTTGATAATATGATTATTTATCTTTGTTAATAGGCTCTTTTCTACTGTAGAATATTCATCTATTTTCTTTTCTGTAGTTTTCTGGAATGTTTATATCTCTTCTTAGGTGTAATCAGTTTGAAAACATGTACGTATATACAGATATGTTTTGTGTTTAATTACTTGTTTTAAAATCCTAAAACATTTTCTGTAGTGAATTTTCTTTACTTGGTAGTTACTATAATGAAAGTTGTGATATGTATCACCCCAGGACCAAAGGGTTGCCAGACAGAGCAGTTTCTCACATTATAATGTTATACCTAACATGTATCATAGTGTGCCTATTAACTTGATGGACAGATCTAACCATTTAATTTAACGCTTGATATCCTGTTCTGTTTACCCTGCTACAATATTCCTTTTTAATCAGTACTTATTGCATGTGTAATCTACAAAACCAAAAATATACCAGAAATGGCTGAACTCTTGGTATCATTAGTGGGTGCTCTCAGTTGATGGAACTTCTGGTTCATAGATCGTACCATATAATCCATTGCCGGATATCAGCTGTTGCCCATATTAGCAGTATATTTTGATACCTGTTGTAACCGATCATTTTTAGTTTAATTGTTTCTTACGATTGCTGGTGTCAGTTATGGACGGTTCATGGCCATGCGTTGTAGGTTAATCTGTCAACGTATGTTCAGAACCGTTGGTGATAGGTAGGGGGGGGAGAGATTTAAATGCCGAAACAGTTGGGAGCTGATAACGGACGCTAGCAGTCCAGTAAGGAAGTCAGTCGTGTACGGGTGTGGTGTGAGGGAGTGCAGAGAAGTGACTGTGTCAGTTTGCTAGAAATGATCTAGTTGTTTTACTGGATATAGCGCTACGTTATTTTATATCAAGAGTAAAATGAATAAGTGAAATTTAAGTGAAAAGAAATGAATAAAATTATATGTGATTTGGTGAACCACACCCATTTACCGAAAGAGGATCTCCTACCAGACTGAGAATGTCGGGACAACAAAGTTACGAAGGGTGATCGTGTAGACTGTAGATGGTAGTTTGTGGTACAGGTGTTTTGATGAAGTAATTTTACTGATAAAATAGACAGGTTGAATTATGTTTATTGTAGCAAATCTTGTAACTTTCTGGTTTTGTGTTTGCAGGAATTCATAATATGTAAGTATAAAATGGAAACCAGAAGTAGTGGTTACGGCTGTTGCATAAGTGCTGGTGGCATTCTTTATGCATGCAGTGACATTTCTGTAACGAAGAGAGAACCTCCTGTGTGGTTGACCTTCATTGGGATCTTCTTCAGGCGCCGCGTCATGATGGCTGCACTCAGGATTGGACTGGCAGCATATCTTATCAATCGCTATGAACATTTTGGGCTTATGTGTTGTTTTAGTGCTGCTGTGATGTGCTTTATTCTGTAACTGTGACCTAGACAAATCATGTGTTATGTGCTTTTATTTTACCTCTTTTCCTTTTGTCTGTGCCTAACGTAATTGTAATGTCAGTGGTTTTGTTATTGTGAAGTCTCTTTTCTTTTTAGTTTGCAGTTTGTGAGGAGGCATCAAAATTGATGTGTTCTGCATTAAATTAAAACAATAAGTAAACATGTTTCGTGTACTTAATAAAAACGGAATGTGTGTAAAGTACCAGCGGTTTTTGCTACCAGTGAGAAGCGAGTTTAATTTAAGTGGCATAAAACTAAGTAGTGCTGTAAGAATTGACAGATGTGTTACGAAACCGGCAAGCTTGAATAATGCAAATGTTGCACTTCAGAGTGGTGGATTCAGAGTTGAATTTCAGCTGCAAAGGAAACTGTTTCATGTTTCGGCAAGTAGACAAGCTCTTCCGCCCCTTGTCATCATCATTCTTAGGCCTCTCTCAAGGATTGCAGCAATTTTGTTCGGAAGGAGGCTGAGGAAGTGGTGGAGAGCATTGCCTCCAGAACGGAAACAAGATTTGATACTCAGATTGAAGAAAAGGAAAATGACATTGCTAGGTGTGTTATCCTTTTTCCACAGAGTCTAAATTCATTAAATTCATGATATGTTGACACCGTCACACTAGTTTTCCTTTTAAGGGTCACTTTAAAATACAATAACAATCTGCTTGAGCCTTTTCAGGTACACACACATGTAATTATTAATTGCTAAACGTCAAAACAGTCCTCATCTCTTTTTTTAATTACTAGACCCATCACATGATGTCATTGGAATTTTTCACTGACATAATCCTTTCAGCTTCACTGTGGCCCTGGGGTCAACTCAGCCTCTTAGAGAAATGAGCGAAGGTAAATAAGGTAAATCAGTCCCATTACAGGCTGGAGGTGCCCATAGGGTTCCAGGAAGTTAAGGTTCCCAGTTTACATGACAGTGGCCCAGGATGGTGGTAAGGTTGTCAGCCTTACGCACCAGCCACTTATTACCCGCAGGAAATACTCCTGGTACTCATTTCTGTTAGAGGCTGAGTTGACCCCAGGGTCATAGTGCGATCAGAAGGATTATGTCAATGAAAAGTTCCAATGACACCATATGGAATTGAACCAGCAACCTTCCGATTTGTAACACAGCACCTTAACCACTGTGCTACTGCGGTTCCCAACAGAAATGAGTACCAGGAATAATTCCTGGGTTGTAAAGGCGGCCGGTGTGTAGGGCTGGCAACCTGCCACCTTCATGTGCTGATTGTCTTGAAATATGGTAGCCTCAACCTCCTGGAACCCTCAGCGCCTGTCCAGACCTGTAATGGGATTGCTTTGCTTTACCCGTCACAAACGTAGATTAAATTGCATGAGATGTGAGGTTCTCGTGATTGCCATTATTGAGCTGCTTGTAGTCTGGTAGGTATGTACTGCTTCCTCCTTGTTTAGGATGTGTGCGCGCACACGTACAATGATGATGGCAGCGGCAGGTTCCTCTGAAACATTTTTACATATCTCTCACACTACGCAGTGCTAACATCTGAGATTACAATAATATTTTAATTATAAATCCTAGAGATTACCATCCTGACTTTGGTACTGTGTAGTAAGGTAGAGCGTGACTGATGTTTTGAGGAATTTGCTGGCCCCATCTTTGGGTCTTATGTTGAACTAATGTTACTCAGTATAGGCCAACGCTAAGGGCTTGATGACCAGAGAATGGCAGTGTGATTCACAGCATGTCCAGTGATTTCACTCTTGTTCACAGCATGCTGACTGGCTGCCTCATATCCCATGGGTTCCAGGGGATAGGGTAAATGGGCTAGGGCATGGTGGTGCCTGCTCGTCCCCATGCAGTGCTTGAATAATGTGGACACTGTGTTTGCCCTGTTGTGTTTGTTGCTTAATTTAGCACAGTGATACTGTACTGGTACCAAACAAAGTCTTAAAATTTATCACTGTTGGTGAAATAAAAATGTATATACAAACGTAAGAAAAAAAATTGTTTTAATGCTGTTTATACAACTAGAGATGATGATAGATAAATAACATGTCTGTATCATGCTATCATTAGGCTCACAGTGGAAGATGTGTTGTTTAAATTATGTGTGCTGTACTGCAATACCTGACGTTATACTGTGTGTCAGTGCACACGAGGGCTGATCAGAAATGTTTGGGGACAGTATTTATCGTAAGAAAACTAAAGCACTTAGAAGACACTCTAAGATATCTCCTCAAGGTGGGATCGTTCAGATTATGTGGAGCAATTGCAGCGGTCCGTGAACTTATCAGTTTATATGTGGCAGGCTTGTTTTGGATTGGCCTTCAGCTTCCCTGCTGTGTTTAGTTGTTTCTCTGTGAAGTCTTGAAGTCCTTCTCCCCTTCAGGGTTATCTTCAGCCTGGGGAAGAGGAAGAAGTCACAGGGGATCGAATATGATGAGTAAGGTGCGTGGGGAGTCACTGGGATGCTGTGGTTGACCAGGATCTTCCTGACACCGGGAGCCGCTGTTCACATCGCACTGTCGTGGTGAAGAAGCCAGGTATTCGAAGATCATTTATGAGGCTGTTTCCAAGTAACTGCATCTTGAAGATGTTGCAGAGTGCGTCTGTGAACAGTGTGATTTATTGTCTGACCTTGGGGAATAAATTTGTTTGTTTGGCCTTGGGGAATAAATTCATTTGTCTTGCCTTGGGGAATAAATTCGTTTGTCTAGCCTTGGGGGAATAAATTCGTTTGTCTGGCCTTGGGGAATAAATTCATTTGTCTGGCCTTGGGGAATAAATTCGTGTGTCTGGCCTTTGGGAATAAATTCGTTTGTCTGGCCTTAGGGAATAAATTCGTTTGTCTGGCCTTTGGGAATAAATTTGTTTGTCTGGCCTTGGGAAATAAATTTGTTTGTCTGGCCTTGTAGAATAAATTCGTTTGTCTGGCCTTGCAGAATAAATTCGTTTGTCTGGCCTTTGGGAATAAATTCGTTTGTCTGGCCTTGGGAAATAAATTTGTTTGTCTGGCCTTGTAGAATAAATTCGTTTGTCTGGCCTTGCAGAATAAATTCGTTTGTCTGGCCTTGAGGAATAAATTCGTGATGGACCAGACACTCCACACCAAGGAAGGTGATTAGCATTGTTGTAACTTTGACTGAAACTGTAATAATTTTGAATGAGAATGACATTTGTATGTCTAGGACAAACTCAGCACTGTTTCTTCAAGTGCTTCCATTATCTTAGGTGTTTGTAGCAGAACTAATGGAAATGCAGCGAAATTCTATTAACATGATGTCCAATAATTTGAAAGTTCTGATAATCTGGTACTTGATGAGAGTAGTCCTAAGACCAGAAGTTTTGCTTTTTACCAAATAGACGTGACAGCAATGAAGCGAGCAGATACCTGGAACATGTTCAGAAAGACCTTCAAGATTGTCTCTGCATCAACTGTTGTGGTATCTTTTGATCCTTTAGCTCCTATTCTGTTAACTCCTTCAGTTATGCAGGACTCCAGAAAATACAAAAGAGTACCCTGAACCAGCAGATGATGGACAACTATACAGGTGGAATGCACCTCTGACTTGTACTGGCCAAGTATAGGAGCAGTAACAAAAAAATTACCTGTAGTATCTTACATCTGTAAGGTATCATCCGATCTGGAATATTCGATAATTCAACACCTGTCCAGTCCCATGTGAGTTGGATTAATGGAATTTTGCTCTACATTGCTCCTTGAACACATCATTCTACAATCTGATGGAGTTAAATAACGCGCTATACAGACCGTCACTGCACAGTGAGTCAACCTGCCACCTGCTTCTCTTATGGGCATTGTTAGAGGGTGTTGCCAAATACCCTACAGTGTTTTCACCTGACACTGCTAGTAGTTTCTGTAGGAGGAATTCTGTCCTGGACATTTTTGATCAGCCATACCAATGTGCACATGCTGTGCTGTGTAGTGTTAGGTACAGCAAAAGGTTAGAATCTGAAACCAGTGTATCTGGTAATGAAATGGTGTCTCCTGTTCCAAAAGGAAGCTGGACAAGATAGGATTGCTGATACAGACATTGAATTCTGTATAGGTGCACTTCAATATTATATCGAACTTAGTGCTGAAGTGGCCTGTTATGTTAAGGGCTGGAGACAGGGTGATGGTGGTTGAGAATATGTGGATGTAGGATGTAGAAAGTAACAGGAGGCTGGAGAAAATGGCATAATGCAGAACTACATATTCTTCTTCAGGTGGTAGCAGGCTGATAAAATTGAGGGGGTGGGGGGAGGCATTGTTTGTTTGGGTTTGTTTTAAACACAGGAAAGGTTATAAATGTATGAATTTTTGCTTGGAAAAATAAAGAAGAGATACCTACTGGTACCTAGTCTAGATGGTAAAAAAGGTAAAGTGCACCCTTGTACAGGCACTGAGGCTCTGTACAGACCTTACGGTCCATAGGGGGAGTAGAGGTATAGCTCTACTGTACAGGCACTGAGGCTCTGTACAGGCCGTACGGTCCATAGGGGGAGTAGAGGTATAGCTCTGCTCTTTCTTGACCATGGCACTAGAAGGCGGTGAGGGGTCAGCGTCACACCCCGGCCACTCTTTACGCCTGAGAAAGACCCGGGACCCATTATACAGGAGGCTGGGTGGGCCCCAGGGTCAGTCTGGACAGGTGTGGAAAATCTCGCTCCCACCGGGATTTGATCCCTGGACCATCCAGCCCATAGCCAGTCACTATACCGACTACGCTACCCAGCCCACAGTCTAGTTGGTAGGATGGTATTAAAAGTTATGTTAAATAAATGGTATGGGAGATTGTGGACTGGATTCACCTGGCACAATATATAACAGTGAATATGGGAATAAACGTGAGGGCAGCACAAAAGGAAGGGAATTTTTTACTAGCTGAATGACTAGTAGCTTTTGCAGTAGGGCTGACTGTGGGCTTAGTTACTGCTAAAACACTATTGTATGGACAAAACCATCACAGCCATTAACTGAAAAATTTTATTAAGTTGTCTTTCTGGCCATATTTGTTTCCAAGGTAGAGGCTTAACTGAGTGCATTCTGGTGTTTCCAGAAAAAGGAACCTCTTCATTCTAAACTCTTTGTGATAAAATGTGATATTGTAATGATATTTATCTGCCACTTTATATCAGCAAACTAGGACTGCCACTTGACTTAAGGATCAAAGTTATTTTGATTTTTTTTTTGTATTGTCATCCTGTTGTGTGTTGTGAATCAGTGTTTGTGTTTATTGTCAGTGTGAACACCACTGTCAGAACACAACACATTCAGTTGTCATCTAATACATGTTTCACCCACTTTTGGCCATCATCAGGTAGATTTTACAACAGCATACATGGAAAAGAATACCAAGGTGGAGGTCTTGTCTTCACAGTTAATACACTGAAGTATGTGAAATATAGGCTATTGCTCTGTATAAGGAAATAATAAAATGTACAGCAGTGGTTAAAATTGGTTAGAAATTAAATTATATAATAATTATTGAATTTTTACATAAAAGAGATATAATTATAGAATGATCTGTATAGTGGATGTGGTTTGTGTAATTGGTGTTGGTTTTTCACAGTTGTAGTTTTTAATGTGCTGAGTATTTATTTACAGTGTATTGCACAGTTTTTCACGTACGTAGTTTTGTTAGATGTATGTGTACAGCGTTGATTTCTTTGGAACACCCTGTGCTGGCAGAGGAGCTGTTGAACTCTGTGACTTGTTTTGTTATATGCAGAGATCTGTAAGTTCATCTGTTCCAAAGTGATGATAGGTGAAGGTCATAGTTACTGTATGTATAATGTAACGTTGCTTGTGTGCCTTGTAGTTGTTATAAGTTACGTGTTCTGTCCACTATTCTTTTAGCTAAAATTTGGCAGTACTTGTATTTTAATTTTTAACCAATTTTAACCACTAGTGTATATATTATTTATTTCTTATAGGGAGTAATAGTCCACTTCTCGAGATCAGGATGCAGGACAAGGCACAGTATAAAGACTGATAATAGTTCCTTTGAAAGGATGGAGGAGTTAAAATATTTGGGAACAGCCTTAACAAATCAAAATTCTATTCAGGAAGAATATAAGAGCAGATTGACGTCAAGGAGAGGAGAGGTGTATAGAGGGTTTTTGTGGGGAAACCTGAGGGAAAGAGACCACCTGGAAGACCCAGGTGTAGATGGGAGGATAATATTAAGATGGATCTTCAGGAAGTGGGATGTGGGGGCATGGACTGGATTGAGCTGGCTTGGGATAGGGACAGGTGGTGGGCACTTGTGAATGCAGTAATGAACCTTGGGGTTCCATAAAATGTGGGGAATTTATTGACTAGCTGAGAACCTGTTAGATTCTCAAGAAGGACTCTGCTCCGTGGAGTAAGTAAGTAAGTAATAGCGTAAATCTGGTGTATTTCAGTGTATTAACTGTGAATTGGAAGCCACCACCACCGTGCTCGTTCCTTTTTATGTTGTACAGTCTTCTTGATGATGGTCAGAAGTGGCTGAAACATGTGGTGGATGGCAACTGAATGTACAGTGTTCGAAAAGTTGTGTTCACCCAGACAATAAAATACAGACATTATTTTGATATAAAAGGTAAAGTGATCCCGTTACAGTCCCGGTGTGGCCCAGAGGGTGGGTAGAGTTACATCTCTACTCTACCATGACCGCAGCACTAGAAGGGGGTGAGTGGTCAGCAGCATGCCCCGGCCGCACTTTACCCCCAGGAAAGACCCGGTACCCATTGTACAGGAGGCTGGGTGGGCTCCAGGGCCTTTCTGGACGGGCGGAAAATCTTGTCCCCACTGGGATTCGATCGTGGACTGTCTAGCCCGTAGTCAGTTGCTATACCGACTGAGCTACCCAGCTCACATTATTTTAATATTGTTTGATCAAAATGTATTTAAGACACAATTCTTAGGACTTGGTGAGATAAAATATTCTGTGTTTTGTATGTTTCTTTGCTTTAACAGATCTACTGTGAAGATTTGAACTGGATTGAACTGGTTCTGTTGTGGCCTGGTGTGTGTGTGTAGAGTGATGAAGATTTGTTTGTATAACTCGATTCATTATTGTGTGTAGGAGCGTGTCGTCTGATGTAGGAAAACAATGTGAAATGCAATTACACATGTCTTTGATATCAAGGCCAATGTTAAGAACTTAACCTGGCATTGTTAGGTGGAAGCATTTTGTATTCCTGTTGCAGCCATGATACGTCACACATATCATTCCTTTTAGCAGTATGCCACATTTTCTGCGATGTAGTGGATAATATTATAAAGAGTTTAAATGAAAGTTCAGCTCAGTTTGCTCAGTTTGGATTGAATATATTTATGTCTCTAAGAGTAACCGTGACAATGGTGTTACAGCATCTGGTGCCGTGGTTTCAGCAGGACTGTTATGGTACTACTTGAGTCATCTTGAAAAGGACCCAATTACAGGCAGGACGAAGTTCATTGCAATTAATCATGAGCAGCTGTTACAAATAGCACATATAGAACTTGCAATGGTGAGTTCATTCTGTAAGGTTTGAACACCAAAATGATTACTTGGAACATCTCATGAATAGTAATCATACTAATCTAGATTTATTTTATACAGCAAACCATTGCTGTAAAATATATTTGTAGTGTGAATCTTATGTTTATTGGACCGTGCATCATTGTAATAGTTGAAGAATAAAAGACCAACTTGATGTCACTTGCTATTTTATTTCACTCCTTATGTACTCAACATGTTTTGGACATTAATACATCCATCATCAGGAGCTTGCGACTGTGCTGTTGAATTACCACATCGGTTGTTTTGTTCTCGGTTCGTCGTGTGTTGGAGATTTGGTGTGGCTGGGTTTGAGTTGTGTCCGTGTTGCAGGCTGAAGCACAACAGCACAGTCACAAGCTCCTGATGGTGGATATATTAATGTCCGAAACATGTTGAGTACATAAGAAGTGAAATAAAATAGCAAGTGACATCAAGTTGGTCTTTTATTCTTCAAATATTTGTAGTGTGTACATCTGATGATTTTTTATTGACAAATCATTCTGGCCACACTATGGCCTTGGGGTCGACTTAACCTCTAACAGAAATGAGTACCAGGCTGTCTCTTGGGGGCAGGGGGGAGGGGTAAGGGCAGCCAGTGTGTAGGGATGACAACATTGCCACCTTCATATGCCAATTGCCTAGAAGTTCTGGGAGCTTTAACCTCCTGGAGCCCTAAGGGCCTGTCAATGCCTGTTTAAGGACTGCTTTTACATCTGCTGAAGATTATTGTCTTCATAGACGTGACTCCATGTCTCCTGTTGACAGTTTACCATCCTGTTGGAGAAATGGCTGCATCCATATTCAGGGTACAAGACTACGCTTCGTAGAAGAAAACTGCAGGATTACTACCCATTCTTTACCAGCATCTAGCCTCTTGCAGGCATGTCCTTTGCATTCTTTCCTATCCCCTTATATCCTGCCACCTACTACCTTCTTCTTCTGTCCCCCCATACTTTCCTCACCTCTTTTCCTGTAGTACAACAACCATGCAGTGCAAACATTGACACCAACACCGGTACTCCCACCCACCCATTCCAGGCCTACCCTTACCTGTTGTCTTCCCCACAACCCCTGATTGTGTCATTCATACCTGACATCCCTCACCATTCTTACTTACACAGCATGTTATTCTATAATTGTGATAGAGGTAGGAAGTTCGTCCAAAACGGTGGTAAAGTGATTGCCTCCTTCCACTTTTATACATACTCATCATTCATATTATCACTCAACATAGTAACCTCTTCTGTTGAAATATTATTGTGAAACGAATTGAGAAACAATAAATGCCATAATTGATCTTGTTATGAACCTGAACTTGCACATTCTATGAATTGTTTTCTTCAGTCTGTTCACCATTATGATTTGTCATGTTGCAGCAAATGGAACTGTACCAAGACAAGTTTCTGCCCCCATCTCATCCTGCGTATGAGAGAGTCGTTAACGTGGCCAACCGACTAATTGAGAGCAACCAGGAGATTCCACAGCTGCAGCGCACAAAGTGGCTTGTGACTGTTGTTAATGAACCATCAATCACCAATGCCTTTGTGTTACCAGTGAGTCATTTGATTTTTCCTGCCCATTGTGCAAAGATATTGCTTTTGTATGCATATGCACATATCCTCTGCAGGGTTGTTGAAGCATGTTGGCATACCAGGAATATACAGGGTGAGTCTCTCACTAGAGGCCCCAAACTATTGTCTATGTATATAGTCGAACAGCACGGTTTTCTCGTTCGTAAATACTGGCAAACAGGTTCATTTAAAGCATGCCAGACGGCATTTCGAACAGAATTTGGTGAAAGACGTGCACCATCTTAGTGTTCCATCCAGAAATTGGTTAAAAAGTTAGAGACAAGGGGAAGCTGATCTAACGCCTGCCGACTTCTTTCTTTGGGGCCTATTGAAGGGCAAAGTGTACAAAAATACACCCCGCACAATCCAGCAACTCAAAGACGCTATACACCAAGAGATTCAAGCCGTCAATGTCGACACTTTGGGAAAAGTATTCCAGAATTTGGAGAAACGCATTCAAGTGTGTTTGGATATGAAAGGAGACCCGTTTCAGCATTGATTATGAGCAGGTCCTGTTTTGCATCATTCCCGGTATGTGTATATAAATTTTCAAGTAATTATCTCAATAACAATTTTTTATAGACAATAGTTTGGGGCCTCTAGTGAGAGACTCACCCTGTATATGACATTCATACAGCCCAGAGATGAAGGATAGATAGATACATAGATAGATAGATTGACAGATACATAGATTGGGTTTGGGACCTCGGGGTCTCGATGCACCTAGGCCTTAATTAACGGGCCCTTTGTGCCCCATGTCAAATCATGGGAGCCCCGTAACTTTACTGAAGTTCCAGGTGACCCACAAGCTTATGCTCTTAATATTCTCTGGCTCCAAGAAAAAGGAGCCCAAGTATGCATGTCTGAGTGAGGCCAAAGCCTCGCACTCACATAGAATGTGGGCCGAGGTTTCCTCTCTCACTGCACACCTCCTACACAATGGACTGTCTAGCAGCCCCCATTAGATGAAGATGTCTCCTCAGGGTGTTATGTCCAGTGAGATGAAGGGTAACTTTCTTATCTGTATGATTATTCATCCAGTAATGAGATGTGTTTCATACAGGTGGCCATCGTTCTGTCAATGCAGAGGTGATGAAGCTGATAAATCCACACAACCTTCATTTGATGGATTTTAGATTCCCCAGAGATACAAGCAGCTGGAACACGAATCTTTTGCTTTATTGCATCTAATTGTTTTTACTTTGTGAAGTTAAATAAAAGACTGCCTGCAGCTGAACCATTACTACCTGGTTGTTATTTAAATTTGTGTGCATGGTTTATGGTGGGGGGGGGATCTTTATTTGAGCAGAAAAAGATAAAATTTTGAAATAAAAAGCATTTTGTGGAAACTGAAACAGATTATATAGCATGTCTGAAAAATGCCGTAAATTTCCATGTTGCCTAAATATATAAAATGCATCTCTATGGGTGTGTTTCATGCATTTGTGTATGCCAACACAAATGGCTTAGAGTTTAATGTAGTAAAGGTAAAGCAGTCCCATTACAGGCCTGGACAGGCCCAGAGGGTTCCAGGAAGTTAAGGTTCCCAGATTTCGTGACAACGGCACAGGATGGTGAGAGGTTGTCAGCCTTACGCACCGGCCGTCTTTACCCCCAGGAAATACTCCTGGTACTCATTTCTGTTAGAGGCTGAGTCGACCCCAGGGCCATAGTACAATCGGAAGGATTTTATGTCAATGAAAAATCCACTGACACCAGCTGGGATTGAACCAGCGACCTTCCGATTTGTAGCACAGCACCTTCACCACTGTGCTACCATGGTTAAGGTAGTACAGACTGTTTTATCCAACATCTCCAGGGGAAAGGGGTTGCCAGGTATCTCAATTTTCCAGATATGAGAATATTGTGCTTAATGTTTATTATGGTGTGTCTAACATCCTCATGTATAGTTATTTGGTATGGGATGGATGGTGCAGGGATTGAATCCCACTGAGGGGCGAGATTTTCCGCACCCATCCAGACTGGCCCTGGGGCCTACACAGCCTCATATGCAGAGGGTACTCGGTCTCTTTCATGGGGGTAAAGTGGCTGGGGTGTGGCAATGACCACCCACACCCACCTAGTGCTGAGGTTAAGGAGAGAATAGAGCTATACTTCTACTCCCCCTTGGGACCTTAATGGCCTGTTACAAGGTGAACTTTACCTTTGTCAGTTTGCCAGTTAACTGAGATATCCTGATAATCTGGCTAAAGATAAAACATTTCTTACTGTATAATATTTTGCATGTTGTTTCTGTATATAATGGACTCTTTTTGTTCTGTGTTCTGTGCAGTCTGGTCACATTTTCATCTTCACTGGGATCCTCAATAAGTGCTCCAATGATGATCAGCTTTGCCTCATTCTGTCGCATGAAATTTCACATGTTCTCCTTTCTCATGTGGTGAGTTATATGCTTGACTGTTGTTCCTGCATTTTGTGTACATTAGAGGTCAATAAAGTGGCTGCCTGTGGGCTAGACAGCCAGGATTCACTTCCCAACAGGCACAGAAATTTTCAGCATAATTTGTTGTCAGATTCCGTTTATGGCATTGACAGTTGAAATAAATGTTTGCAGAACATTTCAAAACCTTGCTTCTTATAGTCCTGTATTGACTGATGGAACAAGTTTGACTAGCTATGACGATTTTTGTAGAGGACATCCCATTGTGTTATAGAATATCCCATAACACAACAGGAAGTCCTGTATAAAAATTCTCTTAGTCAGCTTGTTACACCAATCAGTATAGGAATTTAAGAAGAAAGGTTTTGAAATGTTGTGCAAACATTTATTTCAATTCTTGTTGCTGCACCGTGCATATCGTCGAATTATTTAATAGTATACCAACTGATGCACGTACATAAAACTTGCTAAGAGTGCCCAACTGTGGGTGTGCACGCACACCCGCAGTCAGGCACTCTTAGCAACGTACCCTTACACAACAAGACATGCTGCCACAGAACCAGGATTATATTAACGAAAGCAATCAGTAACTAGATTTAAAAGTGACTTTAGCAAGGAAAGTGTAGCT
>Ga0123354_10011007_pt1 | contig 13955 bp, 9 predicted proteins | sample TergutLab28metaG_2_FD_97872 | JGI IMG/M metagenome (GOLD analysis project Ga0123354, IMG submission 97872) | Labiotermes labralis P4 segment gut microbial communities from Petit-Saut dam, French Guiana - Lab288 P4 | ecosystem: Host-associated > Arthropoda: Insects > Digestive system > Gut ... | reverse complement strand
GAGATTCTTCCAGAAGGCGGGCCTTGGGACGGGCATATAATCCCATTTTTATATTCCACCAACGGGCGTTCTTTTCTGAAGCAACTCCGCACAAAAAGTGGCATCTGGTTTAGAGATGCCCGCGTGTCGACCAACTTAGCCCGCTCTTTGACCGGCTGGCCCACGCCGGAAGGCTTAATTGATCTATTTCGTCAGGATATCCCGGCTGCTGATACCGCCCTTGCCAACGAGGCTCCCAATTATCTCAACCTGCGGGACTATCAGCTTGACGCCATTACAGCCGTTGAAAAGGCTATAGCTGAAGGCAAGCGCGGAATTTTGGTGGCCATGGCGACAGGTACCGGCAAAACTCGTACCTGTATTGGACTTCTCTACCGCCTGTGTAAGGCCGGACGTTTCCGGCGCGCTCTCTTTCTGGTGGACCGCACTGCCCTGGGAGAACAGGCAGTGGATGCCATTAAGGATTTTCGTCTGGAACAGCACCAGAGTTTCAATGATATTTACGAAGTCAAACAGCTTGGGGACATACAGCCGAACAGGGAAACCCGTCTACACATAGCCACAATCCAAGGCATGATCAAACGCCTTCTTTTCCCAACGGACGAAACCTTGCCGCCGCCTATTGACCAATATGATTGCGTTATTGTGGATGAGTGCCATAGAGGCTATAATCTTGATCAGGAAATGAGCGATACGGAACTAACCTTCCGTAGTGAGAGTGACTATATTTCCCAGTACAGTCGGGTGCTTGATCATTTTGATGCCGTGCGCATCGGTCTGACCGCTACTCCTGCCCTGCATACTACAGAACTTTTTGGGAAACCGGTGTATACATACACCTACCCTCAAGCGGTAATTGACGGCTGGCTGATCGATCATGAACCGCCTGTGCGCATTGTGACCGCCCTTGGAGAAGACGGCATCATTTGGCAGAAGGGAGAAACAGTTGAAGTGGTGGATGGCGCAACTGGTGAAGTAGATGTCGTCAACCTGCCGGACGAACTCAGTGTAGATATCGACGATTTCAACAGACGGGTCATCACCGAATCGTTTAACCGGGTGGTCTGCACTGAGCTGGCAGAACACATCGACCCGGACTTGCCTGGAAAAACATTAATTTTTTGTGCTACCGACAGCCACGCAGATATGGTGGTGGACCTGTTGAAAGTGGCCTTCACAGCCAAATATGGTTCCGTTGCCGACAGTGCTGTAGTTAAAATCACGGGACAAGCTGATAAGCCGCTGAACCTGCTACGCCATTTCAAAAACGAGCAGATGCCAAAAGTCGCTGTCACTGTGGATTTGCTCACCACTGGTGTGGACATTCCTCCCATTGTGAATCTGGTCTTCATCCGTCGAGTGCGCAGCCGTATCTTGTACGAGCAGATGGTCGGCCGCGCGACCCGTCGGTGTGACGAAATCGGCAAGGAATATTTCCATATCTACGATGCTGTGGATATGTATTCCATAATTGGGCCGGTTTCAGGTATGAAACCTGTAATTGCCAAGCCGAATATCTCCTTTAGCAGTTTGTTGTCAGAACTTGCCAAGGCAAATACTGAGCCGGTATTCAAAATAATTCTTGAACAATTCCTGGCCAAGTTCCACCGTTGCAAGCGTCACATCACCGGCGAAATTCTGGAGGCGTTCACAGACTTGACTGGTGGAGATGTCGATGCCTTCGTTAAAACGATTAAAACCGCCACTCTAGCCGAAGCCCGGCAAACTTTATTGGAAATAACTAAAAAGACAGACTTCGGGCGTTTTTTGGACTCGTTGGGTGGTGGGAGCCACCAGCTTATTTCCACCCACGAAGACAGCCTACGCAGGATAGAACGCGGTTACGGCTCGGGCCAAAAGCCCCAAGATTACTTAGATTCTTTCAAAACCTTCCTGAATGATTCCGGCGACACCATACCGGCCTTGCTGCTGGTGACACAGCGTCCGCGTGAACTCACTCGCAAGCAGTTACGTGAAGTAAAACTTCTGCTGGCCGAGCACAACTTTTCTGAAGCTGCACTACAAACTGCTTGGAGAGAAACCACAAATCAAGATATTGCCGCATCCATCATTGGCTTTATCCGCAACACGATGCTTGGCTCTCCGCTTATTCCCTATGAAGAGCGCGTCAAGCGAGCCATGCAGTACATATTTTCTAGTCGTTTGTGGACAGATATGCAACGTAAATGGCTGCAACGCATCGGAGAACAGATCCGGCAGGAAGTTATTGTTGACCGTGAAGCCTTGAATCAGGGTGCTTTTCGCACCGATGGCGGTTTCACCCGGCTGAACAAAATTTTCAACGGCCAGCTTGAGGGCTTACTTTCTGAGATTTACGATCGTGTGTGGGCTGATGCCGCATAACCCTTAACAACTGACGGGTATTATGACCAGTACCGGCGATATAGTTCAAAAGCTCTGGAATCTTTGTAAAGTCCTGTGGGGCGGCGGTGTCACCTATCATCAGTATGTGAACGAGCTTACCTACTTGCTTTTTCTGAAGATGACGGAAGAAACTGGCGTTGAGGGACAAATCCCAGAAGCCTACCGCTGGAAGCAACTTCTTGCCAAAAGCGGCGCGGAGCAACTCACCTTTTACAAAAAAATGCTTATTGATCTTGGCAGCCAGGGGACTTCCTTGGTGCAGGCCATCTACACCAATGCCTCTTCCGTGATTACCAAACCGACGACCTTGAGCAGCTTGGTTACCAGTATCAACGAGTTGGACTGGTACAGCGCTAGAGAAGAAGGTTTGGGCGACCTTTATGAGGGGTTATTAGAAAAAAATGCCACGGAATCCAAACGCGGAGCCGGACAATATTTCACCCCGCGGCCGCTTATTGAAAGCATGGTGGAGTTGATGCAGCCTAAGGCAGGAGAAATCGTACAAGACCCGGCTGCTGGAACCGGCGGTTTTTTGATCAATGCGGACAGATACATCAAGGCTACTACTGACAATTTGTACGCTCTGAAAACCGATGCTCAGAATTTCCAGAAAAAACAGGCTTTCCAAGGCATGGAGTTGGTACAGGACGTACACCGCCTTTGCCTCATGAATATGACGCTGCATGACATTGAAGGCCCGGTGGGCTGCGATGACACCCTTGGCCCGGCTGGATCCCGCCTGCCCAAAGCTGATGTGGTGCTGACAAATCCTCCTTTTGGTTCACAGAATACCGGTACCGGGCACAGGGAGGATTTCACCTATCCGACGAACAACCGCCAGCTCGCCTTTTTGCAACATGTTTACCGTACCTTGAAGCCTGGAGGCCGGGCCGCCATCGTGCTGCCCGATAACGTCCTTTTTGAAGATAACACAGGTAGGAGTATCCGCGCCGACCTTATGAACAAATGTAATCTGCATACGGTCTTGCGGCTGCCCACAGGAATTTTTTACGCCCAAGGGGTCAAGACTAACGTGCTTTTTTTTCAGCGTGGCACGACGGATAGCGACAATACGAAAGAGGTCTGGTTTTACGACTTGCGCACGAATATGCCAAGTTTCGGCAAACGTACCCCTCTGACACGGCAACATTTCGCAGAGTTTGAGCAAGCCTATGGTAACGATCCCAACGGACAAAGCCTTCGCCAGGAAACCGACGAGAACGGACGCTTTCGCCGGTTTACACGTGAAGAGATCGCTGCGCGCGGCGACAACCTGGATATTACCTGGATCAAATCCGGTGACACTACAGACGACCACACACTTGCCGAACTGCTCGACCTGATCAAGGAAAAATCCGCCGCCATAGCGGTTGCAGTGAGCAATCTGGAGCAGCTTATCGGCGAGGTGGACGAGTGAATACCAAGCAACTCCGGCAAAAAATACTTGATCTTGCCATTCGTGGAAAACTTGTGCCCCAAGACCCGAATGACGAACCTGCGTCCGTGTTGCTCGAGCGTATCCGCGCTGAAAAGGAAAAACTGATCAAAGCCGGAAAAATCAAGCGTGACAAGCGGGGTAGCATTATTTTTGATGATGATAAATCGCACTATGGGCAGTTGCCGCAAGGATGGGAGTGGGTAAGTCTTTCTCATCTGGCCTTTTTTTCAGGAGGGAAAACACCTACAACAAATAATAAAGATTTTTGGGATGGCTCAATTAATTGGACAACTTCTAAGGATATGAAATCAAAGTATATTGACTCAACCATGACAAAAATGAGTCAATTAGGTGCGGAACAAATGCAAGTATTTCCGCCAAAAACTTTGTTAATGGTTGTACGTAGTGGAATTTTACGCCACACATTACCTCTAGCTATATTGCGCTGTGAATCAACAATAAATCAAGATATAAAATCAATTTCATTTTATGACGATTGTATATGTGAATTTGTCTATTCATATATTTTGGCGAATCAGCATTACATATTAACTAAATTTTCAAAATCAGGGACTACCGTAGAAAGTATAAATTTCGATGAATTTAAGGTGATATCAATCCCACTCCCACCTCTCATAGAACAACATCGCATCGCTACCGCTATTGAATTAACATTTTCTTGGATTGATACTATTGAACAAAGTAAAGCCGACCTTGCAGCCGCCGTCACCGCCGCCAAGTCCAAAGTTCTTTCGCTTGCCATACGTGGCAAGCTCGTGCCCCAAGATCCGAATGACGAGCCTGCTTCCGTATTGCTGGAGCGCATCCGAGCCGAGCGAGAGAAGCTCGCCAAGGCAGGGAAAATCAAACGCACCAAAGGCGAAAGCGCCATTGTCCGAGGTGATGATAACTCTTATTACAGAAATGTTGATGGGAAAAAAGAACACTTGGCAGAAATTCCGCCAAGTTGGGAATGGGTCGTGTTAAAGGATGTGGGTGTTTATGCCTCTGGAAAGACACCCTCAGCGACAGAATTGTTTTCTACGGGGCGTTATCCATATTTCAAAGTTGCAGATATGAATACGCCAGGAAATGAACTGTATTTATCACTAACGAATAGCTATTTATCTGATAATTATAATTCAATTACTTTCCAAGAAAATTCTATAGTTTTCCCTAAAAATGGTGGAGCAGTATTAACAAATAAAAAACGAATTCTTACGCGTGAAGCACTTGTTGATTTGAACATTGGCGTTTATAGCCCGACGACCATCTTAGATTTTTGGTATATGTTCTATTTTTTCACATCGATAGATTTTAGGAAATTATTCAAAGGAGCTGTTTTGCCGACGCTCGATAAGAGTGTCGTGGAGCTTATGGCTTTCCCAATCCCGCCACTCTCCGAGCAACAGCGAATTGTAGTGGCAATCGAAGCTATGTTTGAACAGTTGGATGGCATGATCACAATACTTACATGAAAACGAAGCACTCCTCACAGGGAGTGCTTCGCTCTTTACCATGTTACAATTTTATCAATCAATTCACGTTGCTCACTGGCGGTCCGGCGAAGATATATCCGCGTTGTTTCAATGCTTTCATGCCCCATGAGGTCTGCCAATAGGGCAATATCGTTGTATTTATCAAGAAAATTCTTAGCGAAGCGATGTCGAAACGAATGTGGGTATACCATTTTCGCATCAAGTTTGTATTTCACGGCATAGTTTTTCAATTGCTGTGAAATACCGCGAGGCGTAATTCGGACACCGAAACGATTAAGAAAAAGGAAGCCAGAAATCTTGTTCGTTTTTTTCAACCATTCCAGCGTTTCCAACCTCAACTTCATGGGAATATATAAACGCCGTAGCTTCCCACCTTTTGTGTAAAGGTCAAAATACCCAGCTTCGACATGTTCAGCTTTGATCTGTATCAGCTCACTAACTCGTGCGCCGGTTGCCGCCAGATACCAGATGACAAAATACCATTCCATGTTGCCATCTCTTTTGAGGGAATTCTTGAGGAAGGTATAGTCAGCATTACTGATGACGTTTTCAAGGAAGTTTTTCTGTTGCACCTTGACGAATTTTAACTGTTTGGGCTTGCCCAAAAATTCTAGATATTTATTAATCGCTTGTATCCGCAAATTCACGGTTTTGGGTTTGAAACGCTCCAGCAAATATCCTTTGTAAGCCAAAAGATTGGCTATGCCTAATCCTTCATAATGGGCCTGATAATAGGCAACTGTCCATAAATACGAGATAATGGTGTTTTCCGCCAAGTTGTTCCGCCGAAGATGAGCCTCAAATCGTGCGTTCATTCTTTCGCCTCCGTGATAAGGTTGGGCGGTGGGAGCCACCGCCCAACTATCCTATCGTGAAGGCCAAAATTACCTTATACCTATTCCACCACGCGCAGAGCAACAACGCCTTGTTATTGCTATTGATAATACACTTAATTGATTAAGCGATATATTCATGAACATTAAATGAGATCCGCAGATATTTTATCAAAATATTTCATTGTATTTTCAATCTTAGTGACTATGTGTATTTGTTCATTTAATGGAGGGATTGGAAAGACTACCATTTTTACAAGATCAGAGTTCAAATTTTTTACCGTTGAACCTGCAGCCAATCTACTCAACAAATCGTACATCAACGGAGAGCTGAGAGCGTAGTAAAGAAAATCCGCATTGAAGACTTTTTCGACTTTTCCCAAAACAAGCCATCCGTCATGAACGCACCCATCTATTTTCAAAATGTATGGACGACCGAAACTCATAGAATTGCTAAGAAGAAAATCACCCACGTTAACATAACGAGAGCGTTTAATTCCTTCGGGTTTTATCTTTTCCTCAGTTTTTGTGATATACTTGCCACCGACTTTTGTATCTCCGATTTTTATCCAGTTGATTCCATCGGTTGAATCCGTAAGGAAAGCCTGGATAGGACGAGGAGAACCTCCTCGTGCGATTTCACATACTTCACCAAGTCTCGCCAATGCCCACCCTTGCGGCAATTTCCCATAATAAGAGTTATCATCACCTCGGACAATGGCGCTTTCGCCTTTGGTGCGTTTGATTTTGCCCGCCTTGACGAGCTTCTCCCGGTCGGCGCGGACACGCTCCAGCAGAACAGACGCGGATTCGTCGTTGAGGTCTTGGGGTACGAGCTTGCCGCGTATAGCCAAGGAGAGGATTTTGGACTTAGCGGCGGTGACTGCAATTTGTAGATCGGACTTATTTCGTTCAATTTCATCAATGACTGAAAAAGCCGATTTAATTGCTGTGACTATCCGATGTTGCTCGGCAAGAGGTGGAAGAAAAATCGGTACTTCATTTATTGTTTTTACTGAAATACCTGGTTGTGCTGTTGCTGTAGCATATTGATGAAGGTTCATTTTATCAAGGAAATAGAATGCCCATCTTGAGTTTGTATTGGCAAAGCACTCAACTACAACTGCGTGCTCAGTCGCGTAGAACTGACCAGACGCATAATTCAGATTACCACACAAAGCGCCTTGCCGACCGATGATCGGGTATTCTCCTTCACGATTATAATTTTTAACATAGCCTCGCAACCCATTCCCACCGTAGCAAGGGTATAAATTCGAGGAGTTATCCGTGATTATATCAGATGATTGAACAAAGTTTCCTGCTCGCAAATTAAAAAGTTCACCTAAACTCGTTAAAGTCCACCCGTCCGGCAACTGCCCATAGTGCGATTTATCACATAGCTGCGCGGCAGTCGATTCTCGTCCTTTCCGCCTGCATTCTTACCATGAGCAATGGAGTTGTTTGCGTAGGTTTTAACCGCTCCTACCTTGCATACGTCAGGGCTATCCTCCATCTGCGAAACAATACAGGTAAAACCCGCTTGCGTTGGTATGCTTTGTAGATGTTTCGCCAAACTTCAGGTGGGCAGAAGTAATGGTTTTTTTGAATTACCCGCAGGGGTGTTTGCCTATTCACAATTCTTGTCAATCAGCTGTCAGTTTGACCTGCTCTGGCGTCGAATCCCGTCTGTAAAAACTTGTCGAAGCAATGAGACCGAACAAGAAACGTAACTTCACGACCAGCAGTACGGCGAAATCAATCCCTCGTTCACCATCTACAAGTTCTTGCATAGAGAAGGTATCGGTAAGGCTTGCACGCGCTGGAAAGACCGGGTGAGAGTGCCATTCCCCCAAGTAATTGAAGGTGCGGTAGTCATGCCCTGTTCGGTCAAAAAATTGCTCCAGTGTTCGACGGTGATATTCGGCATCACGTACAAAATGTGCACGATCTCCTGAAGTTTGGTCAATCGAAAAATCGACGATCCTGAAGTAGCCAGCGGTAAGTTTGCCCCATGAGGATACCACCGATCTCGCGTTGTCCTGCGCTTTTGAGGGCCTGCTTCATACGGTTTCGCATGGCCAATGGGAACTCGACACAGATCACTCTGTGTCCTTCTGTGAGAGAGATGCCAATAGAACTTTCAATGCCTCGGGTGATGCAGTGTCTTGAGGTTCGCCCCATTTTCCATCTGGCAACAGGCTGATCGGATAGGTATCGAACGGTGCGCTGAATATCCACTCCCGCGACAGCCCGATCACATAGGCGGAGTGAGGGAAAATGCTTTGCTCCCGTGTCAGGATATCCAAAGCCAGTCTGGCTGCATGTCCGGCGATGATACCAACATCTGCGTCGTCGGCAACCTGCGGAGAACTATCTTCAAATTGCGCCCCATAGTCTCCATCGGAATTTCCGCACCATGGTATCTCTTGGCTCTCGCACCAAGCTCTGATCTGGTCTCGAGCGGATATAGGCGCTGGATCGATATTTGGCCGCGCTCTCGCGATGATGCCCCCGATACCTCCAGCAAAAACTTCACACCAGACCATTGGTTTTCGGTGTCGGCGCGCAACCGCTGCCACCAGATTGAATGCTCGCGCATCTGCGGTGGCATCAATCAGAAGGTCAACTTTTGCGAGATTCTCCATAACTGCCTCAGTTGTCCCCGCGCTCTCTTGTTGGCCAAGAGCCACGTATTGGCAGGTGATATCCGCATTCCCAACGAGATCTTTGAGGCGTGTCGCCAAGGCGTCGACTTTGTGTCGTCCGATTGCTCGTGCATCAAGGTCATTCCTGACAAGATTCTCTGGAAAGAAAATGTCGTCATCAACAAGTGTAAAATTTCGAACGCCCGATCGGGCTAGCATAGAGGCCACCTTTGATCCGACTGAACCGCATCCGATAATCGCTACTCGCTTTTCCACAAGTGAAACGTAGTTGGTTGGTAGCCGGCCAAGGCTCTCAGGCACAATTATCGGCTTGAAGCAAAATGCCTTCCTTGTTCCCTCGTAACGAAAGAGATACAATATGACCCAAAGACGATCATCACCCAACAAGATAAAGCAATGGAAATTATTTCCAAGCTCTTGTTCTAATGCAACAAGTTGTTCTTCAAGTTTAGGGAATTGGACAGGAAGAACATCTATAAAATTCATTGGATCAATTTTAAAGCGCTCAATACCTTGAGATGTTCTTTGCACGAATCCTCTGACTATTGAGGAGTTCGAAGGTTGAGGAGAGCTTTCTGCCCAGATAAACGAATTCACTTCGCCAAGACTGACTAGCGATGCGACCCACGAACGATTTACAATATTATTCCAATTGGTAATGAGTAATGGAACATCAACAGGAATTTTTGCCAAAATATCTACGGCACCTTGAGTGATCATGAATCTCAAGGTCTCGTGGCGCAAATCGCGCCCTATCGATACTTGATGGGCCGACGGGACGATACCACCTTCATTTTCAGGCGGCCTCTCGCCAGAAATTAGACGATATGCGCTCTCTACCATCATCGCGCCAGTAAAAAATGGACACCAGTTATCCGGGCGATATTCAAGACAGAGTTCTCCACCAGCACCATACTGATGCCCGGAAAGTCTTCTAGCGTCCTTCGGGCGTACCTCAGGCGGTATGTCGGGAAAAGTTGACGGATAGGACATCACGAGGCCAAACATCTCGCCGTTGTGTTGAATGTCAAATTCAACAACAAGTTTAAGGTGCTTGCCCAACTTCCAGTTAATACCTGATAGCCATCCGGCGCGCTCCTCCAATTGCGCGAATTCGGTTCGTTCGGAGTTGGCACGGGCGGGGTTGGACATCCACCACCAACTCATGCAAAGCCTCTGGGTTTTGTTGGGACTCTAGGGTTGTTTCCAAAAACTGGAGTAGCCGCTGCAGGAGTAGCAGAAGCAGGGCGCAATAGCCCGCCGCCAACGCTCCTGACTTTTCCTATTGCTCGACCTGACAATGCGGCTCCCATCCTAGTCGAGACAGCTTCATTCATGGATTGAAGTGTTGTAGCACCCATGGCACGGCCAAAGTCTTCCCGAGCTTGTTTGAGCCACTGAAAGAACGCCTTCGCTTTGCGTGGATCTTCTTCCCATTTGTCTGCAAAATTCTCTGACGGGTCAGTAGGGTTTGCAATTATGTACTTGTAGCCATCGAAATGGATGTAGGGATCCCTGTCCATATTCGTGAGGATTGAGGAGAGCGAGTCAGCGATCGTGTTTTCTCCGTTGTACGCATGGGCAGACAAGGTGGTAATGATGATAGAAATAGGTTTTAAATCGGATTCTCTGTCGAACATAATGCTTCGATGTCTCTTCAAAAGCATAGTCGCCGACTGCAATGGGGTTCGCACTCTATAATCTGGCAATTCTTCAACGCTTGCGATTACCCCTTGACGCCTCAAAGATTCCACGAGCATCTGCTTGTAATGGGTCAAAACTGTCGTCATCCGTGACTTGAACCATTCCGCATATCCTTTAGGATTTGAGCGTGGCCAATTTATCGTTTTAACCGTATAGCTTGGATCGTTACGATCCGTTATGGCGATTGCGGTGTCTGCCCATCGAGTGTCAAATCTTGCTCGCTCGAGGAGTAGTTTTTGTTCGATACCATTTGGAAGGGCGGGTACAACATCCATGTGAAACTGGGCACCCTTCGCGTAATCAAGGGTCCAACAGCGGCGGCCTTCACGAACAGGTTTTTTCATCCCCTGAGAGACACGGTAAGCTTTTATTTCCTGCCCCAGAAGCTGTTTCAGTTCACACTGTGTAAGCTCTCCCTTATTAAGCCTTAGCTCGCAGACCGAATCGACATCGTACTCATCCTCATCACTGTTCGGCCTAATTACTGTACCAAGGCGAAATGATCCTTGCGCGTATACATCAGGTGCAAATTTCCAGATTGTACTTTCATCTCTATGGAGCCAATCGCCTAACGACTTATAGCTCGTTTCTGCCTGTTCGTACCCTGTTTCTGATATGGAAAGTTCGTCTGCGAGCGCTTTTAGGAACTCTTCAATCTGAACATTTTGTGCTATCACCATATCCTCCGGGTTCGTGAAAATTTCATTATATTCAATATAATTGTAAAACGAAGTAAGTGAAACTATGTATAATGACGTTCACGTAATTCAACAATTGACGTAAAAAAAGTTGATATATCATGCCGATTCACATTAAAATCAGCATTTGCTAGAACTGGAAGTCTAGCAAATGCTGCATCGTAATCATCCATTTCAATGTGAGCATCATTCCCACTAGGGGCGATGCGTAAACATTGATCAGGGCCTAGTAAAAGCGTAGCCTGGGCAATGGCATTGTCCGCTGTAAGGAATATAGCGGCGTTGATGATCTTTCTCCATGCCCAAAGACCTCCGAAGACTAAGGATCTTCTCAACTCAAGAGGTATATTTCCTGTACCAATACTAAAAATTTCAATTTGTTCTGGCAGCACGTTGTAAGTTGTCAATGCCTCAATAAGCGCAAGCATCACTGGATTATTCGCCCACACACCACCATCAATAAAAATACGCCCATCCCCTTTATGCTCATGCCCTTTAAGATAAGTCGGCGCTGCCGACGTTGCCCGGGCAATCTCCCACATGGGTGTTCGCCAATCGCGCTGAAAATCTTTATGATGATCCGTCTTGAAGACAGCGATTTCCGCCTTCGGCATCATAAAGGCCGGAACCAGCAAGCGTGCTACAGATTCGCCAAGAAGATGTTCTTGAAATCGATTTTTGAGCGCCGTCTCTAGCTCTTTATATGGTAACTTCGGCCTTCTAACCCATTTGAAAAATGCGTATATCTTAGCCAGGCAACTCCTCGGCAGTGGTGGAAAAATCTTCCTTCCGTCATCACGATAAAAGGCTGTAATCTCTCTCGCAGGGATGCCCATCCCGAGCGCAAGCGCTATGATTCCTCCTGTTGATGTGCCCGCAATTAAGTCGAAATACCGAGCTACTGGCTCACCGTTCCCCAGCTCTTCCTCACATCTTCGCAAAATCTCCGCTGTATAGATTCCCTTAATGCCACCACCATCTAGCGACAAGATCTTGAAAGTTTTATCCTTCGGCCATGGCTGACGCTGCCGTTTAGTTAGTAAACTATTAGCTCGCCGGTCGGTGAACATCTGCCATTCTCCTCCCATCAATCAATATCGCGCAAGATTGCTAAAGAAACTAAATCAACTTAATCATTATTCGGTCCGTGTCTAGCGACGCCCGTATTTTGCCGTGAGCGACGGGGCCGCCAAAGCCAAGCTCTGACGGGCCGCTACACAGGCCTTGACCGTTCCCCCTTGCTCCCGGCTATCAAATTGCGAGCGAGAGACGCGAATACATCCGGCGAGGGCTCCGAACGCGGAATCTCGCCCGTTTTCTGCGTGCGCCGTTTCAGCCATACGACAAAGTTCCCGTAGTGTTCATTGCCAGCGAAGGGTGGGGCTGCCGTTCGCTGGAAGATTTGCCCAGAGCGTGACCCCGGCCTGCCCCTGCGCGGCCATAGTACCTTCAGAAGAGCCGGTCGCGGATTCCGCTCCCCATTTCCGGGCTCGTGGGGTAGGGGGACCACCCCAGAGCCTCGGAAATCAGGAGCCGCGCTTTGCCCCGTCGAGGCGGGCGGCCAGGTGATGCGTTCGCAAATGCGTATATCTGGCGAGCATTTGCAGGGTCTTATGGCCGGTTATGGCTTTCACTTCCATCACGTCCAAATCGGTTTCCTCAAAAAAACGGCTCGTGGCTTCGTGCCGGAGGTCGTGGAATCGTAAATTCTCAAGACCGGCGGCCTGGCAGGCCTTGGCCATCCTGGCTGACAAGTGGTCGCCGTGGTATGGAAAAACTCGTCCGGATATGTGCCGGGGGAGTTCTTTCAAAACGTCTTTGGCCGCTGTGGAGAGCGGGACGGTTCTGGATTCCCCGTTCTTGGTATCGACCAGCCGGGCTTTGCTGGCTTTGAGATTGACGTCTTCCCACCGCAGGCTCACGATCTCGCCCCGCCGCATGGCCGTCGCCAGCGCAAAACGAACGATAGGCGCGAAATCCGGATCACAGGCCGCGAGTAAGCGTTCCTCTTCGCCTTCTTCCAAGCGCCGTTCTCTCCCCTTGGGCAATTTGGGCTTGGTGGCAAGCTGAACTGGATTCCCGAGATTTTCCATACCCCAATCCGACCGGGCAACATTGAACAGCCTCGACAGGACGGCGAAATCGAGGCGGATGGTGTCAGGGGCGACTCCTTCGTTTTCACGGGTTCTTCGGAAGTCCGCGATGTCCTTGGAGCGGATCGTCGCCATGATCTTTTTGACCAAAGGGTATTTTTGAAGGCGCTTGATCCGTGAAACCTCACGCCGGGGGTCTTTAAGGCGTGGCAGGTGTTCTGCGGCATACCGCTCAAGACATTCGCTCAGCGTATAGCGCTCGCTTTCCTTGGCCGAGGTAAAAACGCCGCGCGCCATCTCGCTTTCCATGGTGGCCGCCCAGGCATCGGCATCGGTTTTGTTCAGGAAAGTTTTGACAGTGGTGGGGTATCCTTTCCGTCGTATCCTGACCTCCCATTGAAGGTTCCCGCGCTTTCGTATGGTTGCCATTTTTTGCTCCGTTTGCGTGCTCCATTTTCTGAAGCGATTGGAGCAAATTTGGAGCAAAAAAGCAAATTGGCGATTTTCCATTTTTTGGAAAATCGCCAAAGTCCGCGTCATTGCTGGTACCGGGAGGGGGACTCGAACCCCCAAGGCCTTGCGACCGGCGGATTTTGAGTCCGCTGCGTCTACCAATTCCGCCATCCCGGCAGGGGTTTT
>Ga0123354_10011005_pt1 | contig 13957 bp, 10 predicted proteins | sample TergutLab28metaG_2_FD_97872 | JGI IMG/M metagenome (GOLD analysis project Ga0123354, IMG submission 97872) | Labiotermes labralis P4 segment gut microbial communities from Petit-Saut dam, French Guiana - Lab288 P4 | ecosystem: Host-associated > Arthropoda: Insects > Digestive system > Gut ... | reverse complement strand
TGTTGAGGAGAATATTTGGACCTAGGAGGGACGAGGTAACGGGGGAATGGAGGAGACTGCATAACGAGGAGCTAAATGATTTGTACTCCTCACCCAATATTGTGCGGGTGATAAAACCGAGAAAAATGAGATAGGCAGGGCATGTGGCGCGTATGGGGGAGGAGAGGGGTGCGTATAGGGTCTTGGTGGGGAAACCGGAGGGAAAGAGACCACTGGGGAGACCTAAGCGTAGATGGGTGGATAATATTAGGATGGATCTCCAGGAGGTGGGATGTGGGTATGTGAACTGGATTGGGTTGGCCCAGGATAGGGATAGATGGCGGAGCTTGTGAGTAAGGTAATGAACCTTCGGGTTCCATGAAATGCGGGGAATTTCTTGACTAGCTGCAAACCAGTTAGCTTCTCAAGAAGGACTCTGCACCATGGAGTAAGTAAGTAAGTAAGGTTTGTTGAAAAGGGAAGATCGCATTCAGGGTAACTGTTTCTTCAGTGCGAGATTAGCAATCGTTACTCACACGAAACGAGGCTGCAACCACAGCGCAGTTAAAAGTAACTAGCAATCGCCCAATTACATCAGAACTCTTCAATCTGTTTAAATATTATTCACCTATCTACCTCGAGATCTTCCAAGTGGATGTTTTCCAAAATGCTTCCGCTCCACATTTCTATAGGTATTCCTTGTTTTCCCCATTCTAACCAGGTGTTAGGCTTATGAAACTCTCTTTTACTCCACACATCACAAACTTCCTTGTTATTTTGATAATATTCTGAACTATTCATCTACTTTCTTGTCCTCATATGTAATAACGTTTTATTTTAAAATGTATTAAAGAAGACACAAAGTATAAGCGTTTCAAAATAAAGCATTCAAAGTTTGAACCTAAGAAGGATGAAGCACTCGAACCGTGTAGGATCTTACGTAACAAGTAATTCTTTAATTCGTGAAGAATATTAAAATATACACACTGACGCACGTGTTTGTTGCGTTGACACAGTCTGTAACTCGGTCTTCTCCTTCTCGAATGCCTGGTGAAAGTACTGCTTTTTAACCTTTTGGAGCCGGAATTATTTTTTTTAATTTTAGCACACCCTGTATATAAAATGTGAATAATGCTGGAACCAAATACGTTAGAATTATGAAACAAATTGCATTTTGAAGAGAAAAAAACGGAGAATATACACCATGTTTAAAATATTGTTGAATACTTATATAAAATGCAACTTTAGAGGTTAGCGGTGCGGTACGACCACTATAGTTGACATCAGGCGTCAAAAGGTTAAATAAATAGGTTACAAGCAAAGGAAGTTTGTGACAGGTGTATTTGAATCAATACACAAGAAAGGTCTCGTGGCCTATTTAAAATTTTATCCCATAATTATTCTGTGAAAGCTTATCAAACCAATGAAAACCCTCACTCAGCACTGATGGCCTCATATTCGGATTTTGAAACCTGGGCGTATGAATTGCAAAACAGAATTGCCAACCTCAGGCCCATTATTAATTAATCGATAGTTTTAAAAGTAATGGCATGACAACTGAATGTAATAGCAAATATATATAAAATTAAATTTTGTATTGTACGAAATAAATACACGGTAATATAAACCCCTACATACAGAAGGTGAATATAGGGCAGGTGATAGGATTATCCAACACTTATCAGAGGAAAATTAGATAGGACAATCTATCTCGTTTGAAATCACAGATTTGCCATAGAAATAAACATAAGATATTCTAACAAAATAAACTTCATAATCGTGAGAAATCTTGGAAAATAAATTCTATCAGGAACAAAAAGCAATAACCATATAAAACCACGACAAATGCAACTTCGAAAAAATAAATGTCATAAGACAATGCAAATCTTAAAAATTTCGCAGGTGAGGTTTCTTCGAAAATTACTTTGTCATCGCAAGGCTATATATCGAAATAGATGATAAAGTCGTGATGAAGGAAACTTTTTAATATTATCAGTTCAATTACACAGTAGGAACCTGCGCTCCAAACAAACAGGCTACAGCACACACAAGTTAGTATGCAGGTAAGCAGAATGATATAACTTTCAATTGAATAAAGAGCAATGGGACAAGGGATTCTGGACACACGAGGAAAGATGCCAAAACTAAGTACAACTAGACGGTATACGAGCAAAGGTTAATGTTCATGGTTCATGAGGAGAGGGATAAAAAATCTGAAATACAGTAATGATGCCAATTTCGAGATATGAGTGATACGTCTTAAGTTTCTGCCATTCAGTATGAGATGGAAGTGAATTAAAAGTAGGAACAAGAAATGGCTTGAGCCATAGCATATTCTATAAGCCAGAAATATAACACAAAAAAACAATGAGTGTGATTCAAGAGCTCTGAAATGCAAGAACTGGAACACAGTAAATACATTGGCTTTGCTCTGAAATATAAAAACACAAGCTCACATGTATCCTACGCTTTGCTTTAAAAGAGACAAAATTATTACGTGTTTTATCTACTTTAAGATGTTAAGTAAGTTTAAGAATGGTATGGTGAATTTAACGTATGTTAGCCCTTACTAGACAAGTGGCAACAGTGTGGCGCTTACTGTTATGTTAAATAACATGTCATTTCTTCCGCATAGTTCCTCTTTGAGGATCGTTTCGTGCTAAGGACGTGTTTTAAGGGAGACGCGGTTATTAATTTTAGGCGTGAATGTACTTTTAAAATACTCGTAAAGATTGAGAAGCTTCGCCCTATAAAGTATTAAGTCTTCCTTCTAAGCCAAACACAAATCGCAGTATCTAACGAAATAAAAAATAGCAACAACACTGCACGTACTTCTGCGAGTAGTGACAAAGTGATGAACACCGGGCGACATTGCAGGAAAGCGATTGGCCGGCCTACCGCATTCCTTAAGGCTTGGCCTTTACTCTGAACACTCGTTGACATATAAACTGACAACCTGAAACATACGTGGACGGAAGATGTATCAAACTACTGGAAATAATGTTATGCGGCTTTGTATTTGGTGTAAGAAAGGAAAACCTTCTTCTCGCTGTCCTTACAGTTATTTCTCAACATGACAGACATCAAATGAAATTTTGTGTGGGTGTTCTGGGTAAAATCTCTCAGGCAGTTTTACGGTTCTTTAATATTGGTTTGTTTTTCTTTCCTAATAGAAACCGAATTAAGGTCAGGCATGAAGATTTAAGTCTTCTTTGATGTTACTTTCACTTAAATCCAATAACAGTCCCGTTTGACTGTATGACCCTGAAGACGAAGGCATCGGGATTCAAACCGTCGGTAATTATTTTACCAGTCGACATGGCTCAACCTCCCAGAAAAGTTAAATTGCAGCAAAAGAGCTGTGAGAGCATCAAATATCTCAAATGCAGGCACGTTTGAAACGTCCTGATTTTTTACTATCTGCATTAGAGTTCTTTAAATATTATGCGAATTTCCACGATGTTGGGTATTTGTAGTTCACACAGAAGTTTTGAAAAAAAAATTAAATCTTATCTGTATTTGCCAAGTTAAAGTTTTGCACGAAGCTTAAAATTAAATTCTCCCAAAGGTCCTTAATACGAGTTACAAATACCCGCTCTTTTGCACGAATATTGAACTTGGGATTTTATATTCGTGGGCCGGGTAGCTCAGACTGTATAACGACTGGCTACGGGCTGAACGGTCCGGGGATCGTATTCCGGTAGGGAGGAGATTTTCCACACCTGTCCAGACCGGCCCTGGGGCCCCCCAGCCTCCTGCACGATGGGTACTGGGTCTTTCCCGGGGGTAAAGAGCGGCCGGGGCGTGACACTGACCCCTCACCCCTTTCCAGTGTCGTGGTCAAGAAAGAGTAGAGCTACACCTCTACTCCCCCTATGAGCCGTACGGCCTGTACAGAGCCTCAGTGCCTGTACAAGGGTGCAGTTTATCTTTTTTTTTTAATTTGTATGTTGAGGGACACATAGATTTGCAAGTGTTGAAGAAAGCAGCCGCGATACGTATTTGGAACTAACAGGGTGGGGAAAAAAATGACTAAAAAGAGCTACATAATTTGTACTGTTTGCCAGATATCACTGGGTTGATGAGGATGAGACGAAGACAAGTAGCCTGCACGCAAGAAACTACAGCAGTAATTGATAAACCTGCAAAATAGGCCAAAATCAGAAAACGCTATTAACTGAACCTAATATTCGTCGGGGAAGAAAATGTGGACTGGGTTAAAGTTTGTCAGATTGGTGGCCTGTGATGTGTTTCAGTGATTAAGGTAATGAGCGTTCGAGTTCCCTTTAAGGTGGAAAATTTCTCGATTGCCAGATCGATATCCACCTTCTAAAAAAAAAAGCATCGCTGCATTTCGTAGAATGTATTTTGAAGTTCAAGTAACGGTACAGACAACTCGCAGAATATCTGTGCAGGCTGAACGTTACGTGTGCAAAGGTGAAAGTGATTCGAATTTAAACCCAGGAACAAAAGATGTATCTGTGAAACACGAGGTTTGGAACGAAGCCAATGCAAGTCTCGTGTTTGAAGACGGCACAGAACAATGCGCAGCGTGCTCTGCCTGCACGCTTTGGAGCCGAAGTTCCAGATACATAGCAGAGCTTAGTTTAAAAAGTTCCCGCTAAAATAGTACCTTATTCTAATTCAGGGAGACAGATGGAAGAAAATAAAGATATAAATAAAATGAAGGAAAAATGAGACACAGAATAAAAGATAAAAACAACTGGAAGAAAATAAAGAGAAAATTAAGAGAAAGAAAAATAAACAAAAAAATATTACTCCATAAAACAGCCAAGTTGTTTCATTAAAGAGGTTTCTTTCATTTCAAAATACTGAATATCGAAACACATAAGCTTTACTAAGTTGCAAATGCAAAAACCTGTTTCTTTTTAGGGAAAAGAAATTTTAAATATCGATAAAATACGCCTCATCTCTAACAGACTACCGCAAACACTGCAAGTTTCAGCGAGTTTATTAATCATGACACTGTATTATATGCAGGAGTAAATAAGTGCCGGTACGTACAGGTGAGTAACAATGAAAAAAAGGTTATGAAGAGAGGTATGAGAAAGTAGGAGTTTACAAAATAAACAAGAAATTATTAATTTATTTCTCCTAAGATGCACAGAACAAAGCAATAAACGCAACTGCTCTAAAATAATTTAAATTATTATTAATTAAACTTTGTAACTTGTAGTTAAATCCTCTTTAAAATAAGTATGCACAAAAGGAACGCCACATTTTTCCTCAGACAGGAGGAAAATAAAAGTTTCGTGTTCCTTTTGTGTATTGGTATTACTTCCAACATGATGCAAGTTGAATAAATGGATATAAAATGTGTTGGTCTACATAAAGTTCGTACTTTAAATTTAAGTTTACTTTCTTCTGACATGTACAGTACGTGTAGGTTGTGTAGTCCGGTACAGAGGCACCAACTTTTCGCAGGAATGTCTGCCTCGTCTGCCTCCGGACCCTTCAAGTTGCAGCAGCACGTATTTTCAACATACCGGCACCTTTATGTCACGCCTCGTGTCGTCACGGTCTACACCACAATAGTCTGCACATGAACTGCCACCAGGACCTCAAATCGCACACGTAAATTAGTATGAGCTAGGTACATCCCTTCCAACGGCAAGAACGGGACTCTGGTCTTGATGTAACCGCGTTTCAAATCGTTTTGCTGCAGAATGCAGGAGTTCTAGGTCGATCAGACCGCAAGCGAACGTGGAGCGATGTGTCGAAAGAAGTCTGTCTTGCCTTAGCTTCAACCAGAGGTGGTAAGACTGTTGCGTGAAGAAATAGAAATACGTAGAATTGCATAACTTGATTTGTACGGACGAAAGCTCTAGAGGAAACCGAGTAATAGTTCCACGACTTCTATCCCAACAGTCTGGTCTTATTTCAACATCATTTGCACCAGTTCTTTCGACATCATTTGCACCATTTATTTTGACATAATTTGAGCCACTTCCAATAAAGCTGTGGTCGCAGTTACCTCGTCAGAAGAAATGTCAGAAAATAAAGTGGAATTAGGTATGTGAGATTTGATGTTCCCAAAGCGGTGCTTACGAGGATTCCAGTGTTCTGGGTTACGACACCATGAAAACTGGCATAGACTACAGGTAAAAGAGCTTCGGAGGATCTTGCTGCCTCCATCTTCAGGGCATTTTAAAGGGTAGTCCTTCAGATAGACGGTGCAGCTTTAAGCTGTATTTTTACAAGAGAACAAAAAAATTTTCTATGGAAACGTCGTGGGAACGACATAATATAGACACACAGTCAAACACAAACCGTATCTGATAAGCTTTCATATTATAGTGACGTGAACCGATACACAAATAGTGATATATTAAGTAAAAGTAAAAGTAAAGTGCACCCTTGTACAGGCACTGAGGCTCTGTACAGGCCCTACGGCCCATAGGGGGAATAGAGGTATAGCTCTACTCTTTCTTGACCATGACACTAGAAGGGGGTGAGGGGTCAACGTCACGCCCCGGCCGCTCTTTACCTCCGGGAAAGTCCCGGTACCCATTGTACGGGAGGCTGGGTGTGCCCCAGGACCGGTCTGGACAGATGTGGAAAATCTCGCCCCTACCAGGATTCGTCCAGCCCGTAGCCAGTCGCTATACCGACTACGCTACCCGGCCTACATTATATTAAGTGGTTGACATAAATTTATTCCTGTTCAAGACATGAAGCTACATGGAGAGGTGAAGTTACAGCTTCACTCATTAACTTTGCCACAAGGTAAAGCCAGTGGCTAGTCTCACGCCTCGACCACCTTTGCTCCGGAGAAAGAGACCCTAGATTCCACAGAATAGGAGATTACGTGAGGCCCCAGAACTGGTCTGGGTGCTTTGAAGAAAGAAAGAGTCCCTCTCCCCTCCTGGGAATCAAAACGCGATCACCTTTAGTTAATGTACCTGAATATCTTATTGCTCTTCTGCTTAATTACTGCCACGTGGCTTCGAGTTTCGTCACTGGCCGACGAAGAGTTAAATTTCTTCAAGAATATTTCGTGTATGAAATGTATTGTATGAATAATTCATACTGGTAACCAAATTACATTAACCATAAGCACTTTCTTTCGAATTTTTGTGACAGCCGTATACCACTTTTTAAGAGATAAAAAATATTACTAGCGACATAGAACTAAACGTTTGTGCAGATATGTAAATATTATGAAGGACTACTTTTGACATTCAGGTGAACGTGCATCATGATAATTTCTTATAATAAAACCACCTAGATGCACTAACTTCTGAAATTTATTTTTGGAATAAAACTCTACATGTTTCGGGCATTTCCTTCGTCCATTATCAGGAGTTTTTACTGTAAACACAACAGTGGTATATGTCATAGAGGTTTGCTGGCAGCTTGCGAGCAGGATCAGGACGGAACGAGTTCCGTCCTGATCCTGCTCGCAAACTGTAACTGTAACCTGTATGACATATACCATTGCTGTGTGCACAGTGGAAAACTCCTGATGATGGACAGAAGAACTGTCCGAAACATGTAGAGTTTTATTCCAAAAATAAATTTGAGAAATTAGTGCATCTAGTTGGTTTTATTATAAGCACTTATTATAAGAAGGACTGAATTCAGAAGACCTTGTGGCTGTACGGGGGCACAACGTTTATTTTAATTTATTAAAGCATTAACGAATACTTTCCAATTTCCGTGGCACTTTTCTGTATTGCTGTTTTATACATGACGTTACTTTCACACACCAACTTTCGGGTAATGAAGTTCGTGTCTTACTCCAGCGTTAACATCACATACTTACTTTTCTTACTTACTTACCAAAAGTGATATGGACGATAAAGTTAGAGACATTATATTTGTTATTAAATTGTTCCTGTACTAGCATACAATGGCCTTTATATATTAATAACAATGAGAAGAATAGAGTGGTATAAAACAATGAAACCCTGACGTACATATGTATCAAATTAGCATACGAATATAAACAGCAATGACGTGTGAAATAAATGATAGGAGTGGGCCTAGCAATTGTTCTGTCGAGAAATGTTAATGCGCTGAAAACCTGCTCTAGATCTTGAAACTTCCGAACTTAAAGGAAAGCATCTATAAAAGAAAGATAGGCAATATACGTATAACGCAATACTGAGCCGCGTTCGCGTAACTATTGTTACCGTGGAAAAGCAATAAGGATTACGTATTCCGAATGTGTGTTTGTAGCCTTAGTTATCCATAATGCGAAGCGCATGCGCCATATTGTCATCTGTGGCCTGTCCGGCTCTAACAAATCTTTCCACGTTATCTAATAAACGACTCGATTTTCCTACAAAAGTGACTGAGAAAATTTGTGTTTTGATTTTCTCTACAGCTTTTGTCTCAAATATTTCTCATTCTGAGACGACTTTAGCGGGATATTATCATAAACGTACATAGATCTTCATGTAAAGTACCCGTTATATTCTTCTCAGATATCAATGAAACTTGAACTTTCTCAACATATTTTCGAACAATTTTCAAATATCAAGTTTCATGAAAATCCTTCCAGTGGAAGCCAATTTGTTCAGGGCGAGTAGACTGCTAGACATGACGAAACTAATCACCGCTTTTCGCAGACTTGTGAAAGCACCTAATGAAGGAGTACGAATGTTTGGAACGTGCCTTGGTGTCCGCAAATATCCGTCTTCAGTAATAACTGACATCATTCACTGTTAATTTGGGAAAACCTGTAATTGTGTATCAACTAATGCAACACATAAGGAAGAACAAACATAACAATAACACCATGATACCTGAAATGCCGACTGGGTGATATTCACTCATGTTTCATATTCATGGAATCCGGAATTAGAATTTTGGCTGCCACAAGTGAGAATGCTCGTGGCTTTCCTAAGCCATTCCATAGAAATTCTGGGCTAACACCTTGAAAAAGAACAACATGTTTTCCTTTCAGGTCCTTTCCAGTTCACCAGCCGCATTCATTTTCTAGTTCGTTGACACATAAATTTTACAATTGAAAAAAAATTTCGTTAAATACACTAAGAAACAAATGATAATCTGCAGAAGCCGACAGACTGTAGTGTGTGTGTCATGGGGGTGGAGTGAAAACTGAGCAAGCCCAGCCAGAAGAGAGTTGTAGCTGCTATGTAGGTCAGCGGGGCGGTGCTGTATAAAACAAGTTGTGTGTGCCCGCCCGCCACTCAAAGACAGAGAGTGTGCAGTGAGTGGGGTAGCCGTCAGCAGCGACCACTCTCACTTTAGCTGTAGTTAGGGTGGTGTGTGTTTGGTGTGTGTTTTATTTTTATGGATCATTAGTGCTTTGGAACGAAGACAATTGCCTAATTAAAATCGTGGACTTTGACACCAGTAACAGAAATTGACTGCGTTGAATCAAGATGGGAGCATTAAGGTAATTAACTGTGTACTGATAATCAGACATAGAAAAGAAAAACTTGTTTTATAGTTTAAATACGTAAACTACTGAGTTAAAAAGAAGCCCGGTAACACGTTCACACAGACGTGAACTCTGCGATATCCCAGTTTACGTCGCAGTGCAAACGAAGTATCCGCCTGACTGGGATGCTACGCAATGTATGTTGTACTCGTTAACCGACGTTTATACGTCCGGGGTACATATCCCTGCAGAACAAGAGAATTTTTGTCCTCTTAAGTGCACAGACTGGGTCTGGTGTTCACGCAGCCTCCTTTTCAATGGGCAATGGTGTTTCTCCCCGGAGATAAAGCGACCGGATGGTGAAGCTGAGCAATAACCTCCATCTAGTACGGAAGTTAAGAATGAGCGAAGTTACACCTCCATTCCTCATGTGTGCCTTCATGGTATGGACAGGGATAACTTTCAATTTATCTCAGCTTAGCGTGAAATATGAGAAACTTTAGGTGTCAAGCAGTATCAGTGTCTTCTCTTTTGAGGTGGTAGAAAGAGATGGATAAAATTAGAGTGGTGTATAATTAAACTATTCACAATAAGTTTTGGTAATACACTCTTAAACAGCATGTGTGACTTATGTAATACATAAAATATTCTGCTAATGACAAGTCACGGAAAAATCACGAGTGTGTTGCCACTCAGTTACGAAACGTTAAAAGATGGCGGTCATATAAATATCCGTGTGTACCTAACTGAAGAATAAGAACCACCTAGATGCTACTTATTGTTTTATTACAGTTATGATAGGCTCAACACGTTTCGGGCACTATTATGCCCATCATCAGTAGCTCACGACTATAGTGCTAATTATCACACCGGCCGTCCGGTTCTTGGGTTGCTGTTGGTTGGAAGTTAAGTGTAGGCAGGCCGGATAAGTGTTCGGGTTGCAGGCTAGAGCTCCTGATGATGGGCAAAATAGTGCCCGAAACATGTTGAGCCTATCATAAGTGTAATAAAACAATAAGTAGCACCTAGTTGGTTCTTATTCTTCAGTTATCACAACGATGCACGGTCCAATACACATCAAAATCTCTATGTACCACCTGCTCTCACAATAGAAAACGTTGTATTTTACCACAGCGTGTGTTTACGTTTCACATTATTCTCAAAACAAATAGCACTAAGAGGCTGTTTTTCTAGTTGATACGGACTAACTTCCTGCGATGCAGAACCTGAAGTTTTATTATACGTAATTAAGACGAATTTCAGCCTTCCAAGGATCAAACACAATGCTGTCTTCTTGGAAGAAAATAAAACACGATGAAACTATATTCTGTGACTCTGCACCTGGCAGTGCTTTGCGTTATTTCTGACAGCAAGACGGGACTATCTGGGGGATGCAAGCATTAATGACAGGACAATGTAAAAATTAACAGTAGCCAGTGCTGCATTTTCTGCACGAAATCGCCAGTTCTTTAAAATACCAACAGTGCACAGTGTCCCACAACGCTATCTTCCATTCTTATGGATATATATTTTTTTCCAGTTGACCACGTAATTGTTGTAATAAAGAGTTTTCTTTATTTGACCTTGTGCATGGCCCGCACAAAAGTTGAACTAGTATAGCCTTGTTCGCATTTCGAAGTATATTTGCAGCGTCATAAATTGAAACACCCAATATCCCGCCAACTCTTGTTTAGTGGAAGTAAGAGAAGGTGTAATACGTCGCTGTGTTAAGTGAAGTGCAGCGTGAGGTTAGGTTAGATATAATCCGCCAGATCCGGGTATACAGCTCAGAACAGGAAACACCTCTCACTTGAAGATATATTCTGACATTTAGGACCAAAAAAAAATGCTAAACGTTTCTTCATATAGTTACGAATGATGTGCACTTCAGCGAACAATTTTATGTGACATTCTTATTTGAAACTCAAGATCGAAAGTCCTTAGTAACCAAGTAACGTGCTATAGAAGCCGGATTTCAACAAGCACAAGAATCCATAGCAATCGTGTTTTATATGTCCATAAACAATGTACAATGTACTTCTCCAGACATCGGTGAATTTCACAATTAAATATTTTGTGGTTAATGAATTGTACATTATTATTATTATTATCATAATCATCATCATCATCTCCTTTATGCATGGTATTTATACTCATATTCTTGAAAAAAAAACTACGTCCCTAGGGAATAAAGTGTTGCAGCTATTCTGCTGTTAATATTCATGGTCCTTATATCGTTAGTTTCAGTGTTGAATCTATTGTACTTTTACATCAGTACTTTCCGAAGTATGTGTGCAGTGCCCATATGGCTGTTTTCTGTAGTTCCTTGACTTCATGGTTTCCTGGTATGTTGCTCACGTATTTTCTAAATGACTTGGAAATAGTGCCAGTCGCCCCTATTATTACTGGTATCACCTTTGTTTTTACATTTCACATGCGCTGTATTTCCATTGTAAGGGATTTATATTTTAGAATCTTCTCGGCTTCTTTTTTAATCACTTATTATTATTATTATTAATTGGCGTGGTCAGTTTGGCGACTAGGCTAAGAGCAGGGCGGGCCGGTGTTCGAATCCCCAAGAGGCAAGTTTCTTTCTTCCAAAACGACGAGACCAGCTCTGGGCCTCACACATCCTCCTATCATATTGGTGCCTGGGTTCGTTCCTGAGGGCAGAGCGTGATGTCGAACACTCGTCTCCATCTAGTGCTGAGGTTTAGAATGAGTGGAGCTATGCCTCTCCACTCCGTGTACATTTTCATGTCCTGGAGAGGGGAACATGCACCTTTGCTATAAATTGGTTCTTAATGTGAATCCAGTTTTATTAATTAATTAACAATAGCCTATTGCAGTTGAAATCGCGGAACATAATTTCTTTTGTATAAATACTGAAATTCGCTGTATCATTTAGTGTATTTCTACGCCTACGTTCCACAAACGGCATGTCTGTAAGGTGAAATCACATTTTCAGCAGACAAAAAATTTCACCCGAAGCTTCCTTTAACTTTATCATTATGCATATATATATATATATATATATATATATATATATATCAGAAAATAAAAATATATCAAGACAGTCTTTCAGATGATCGAGGATTCAGCATACAAAATGCATGCAAGAACTTACTGGCGGACTACAGCCTTTTCATTCAGTGCTCTTCAGAAGTCAGACTCTTTTTGTTTTTGTGGTGCTGCGGCCCATCGCGGGCCAGGTTCTCCTCATTCATGAGGTTTCTAGATCACATACAACGACGCACCACACTCTGAACAAGTGATCAGTTCGTAGCAGAGACCTCTAACTGACAACACACAACACTCACAACAGACAGACATCCATGCCCCCGGTGGGATTCGAACTCACGATCTCAGCAGGCTAGCGGCCGTAGACCTATGACTTAGATCGCCCGGCCACTGGGACCGGCGAAGTCAGGCCCTTATTGGTTGCAATTTGTAGTAAAACCGTGACTTATATCTGTTAAAAACAAAACGCTCAGACGCAGACCGAAATGTAGTGTACAAGAAGGTGGGTACGTCAACTGTCATCGAATGTTATAACCTCTTTCATTTCCCACTCGCAAATTAATTAACTATAATACAAATTTTCCCATACGAGCCGAGATAGTGTAATTGGTATAATGACTAGGCTATTGAGGTGGACATACGAGGAATTCTGGTTCGATTCCTGGCACAGGAAGAGGATTGCTCTCCTTTCAAAAACGTTCAAACCACCCTTCTTTTCATTGTGGGTACAGGGGTTTTTCCCTGGGGGATAAAGCGACCGGAGCGTTAAGTTAACAACACGCCCCCATCTCGTACCGACGTTAAATAAGTGAAGCTATAATTCCACTCACACACAATGCCTTCCTGGCTTGTGCAGTGACGACTTTCCTTCATTAGTTCTGAGGTATTCACACCGGGTTTGTTGAAAGTTCAGCTGTTATGTGATGTGGCGCTTTGTTGCTGGATTAGCGCTTTCCGGTGTTTCGAAGTTACATAATGCCTCCGCGTTCAAGGAGGCTCCTAAACCCTGAAAGGCAAAAGTATTGGTTCCTTCGAAACGTCGGGGGAAAATAGTCGAGCGACACATCGTAGCAACGTGGAGGACCTGAATTATCAAATTAATTTTGCAGCATATCATCATTTCTATCAGAATTTGCGTCTATTGGAGAGTGTTCCTGTTCTGAATGAGGAAAGTTCTAATTTCGAATCTCTGTCCGAAGGCAGACTATGTTTACTAAAGTGTTTATTTCTTCCAGACAAGTTCTTGGATAAGTCTCAAAAATAGTTCCGACTTTTCCTTCCCCATCTTTTCTAACGCACCATTCGTAATCGCTTATTCGTTCTGAGTTGTAAAGCGTATACGACAGGATAAGCAATAAACAATAAATCACCAAAGCGCTTCTAATTATGGTTATACAGGGTGTTTCACGACTTTAGGGCATAACTGCAGGAGGTGATTTCCTAGGCCTTTGTGATCAAAAGAGTTCATATAAACATGTGTCCGATTTTGGACGGTTACGGAGTTATGACCGTTTTTTAATTCCCGTACACGCCCTCGTGTGAATCGCGTCTATCAGGTGGCGGGTCGCTATTTTTAGCCAGCTA
>Ga0123354_10011001_pt1 | contig 13959 bp, 8 predicted proteins | sample TergutLab28metaG_2_FD_97872 | JGI IMG/M metagenome (GOLD analysis project Ga0123354, IMG submission 97872) | Labiotermes labralis P4 segment gut microbial communities from Petit-Saut dam, French Guiana - Lab288 P4 | ecosystem: Host-associated > Arthropoda: Insects > Digestive system > Gut ... | reverse complement strand
ATAATAATAATAATAATAATAATAATAATAATAATTTTAAGTTGGGGCATCTCAGTTATGTACTACCATCGCATAAATTAGGATAAAAATAGTCAAAACTTAAATGTGGAAGGTTTATTAGCTAAGTAGCAGTAGCATCACCAATAAAAACTACATGTTTCGGCCTACCTAGCGGCCTTCGTCAGGTTACATCCGTCTGCTACAAGAGCCCCAGGGCCTCCAAGATTTCCCTATACATATTAGTTAGCAGTATAGAGCAATAGGTGATGAGATCTCAACATCTAGACGCAGATATACGTAATGTGTAAACGTTTTGTTGCAGACGGATGTAACCTGACGAAGGCCACTGGGTTGGCCGGAACATGTAGTTTTTATTGATTGTGCTACTACTTAGTTAATAAAACTTCCACAGTTGTGTTTTGACTATTTTTATCCTAATTTATGTAATAATAATAATAATAATAACATATCAATTGAACCACAATGGACAGAAAATCATTCTCTAGCCTATATAGAGTGTTTGCTTGAAACTCTGTGTTTTTAGAAAAAATATATATTATTTTTAAAGTTATTGGTGGTACAGGCCTTAGGACAATGAATCCATAACACGTGGTATATTGGATCATAATTTTCCAGTATGCCGGTAGGAACATATTGTTATAAATTTCAGTCATTGGCTCCTTTCTGCTTAAAATTAGTGAACTTGAAGTACGGTAGGATGAAGGGCTACGCCATTATGAAATAGATGCCAACATATTTTTAACCACAGTTGCCGTGTTTAGATATAGTAAATTTAATCCTGCACACACCTCTAAGTCTGCGGTACTCAGAATCAAGGAAAAGAACACTAACAGCCTCTACAGACCTGTATAGAGATTGCTTTAACTTTACCTTTGCTGTATATTACTACATGACTTCCGGTATATTGTGGTGTATGGTTTTGTGCTTCCAGTCACTACCTTCATACCCATGTATTAATATCGTCTGCAAGCTATTTTACAGTTGTACATTTCACATTCCGTACGCATTGCTTTACGGTAGACATATGAGAATACATAAAAATTGTTGATTTGTAAAATCACAGTGGAAAATTATGAAAATTATTAAAATTATATCCTTATTTTTGGGGTGTTTATATTCTTATTTTCCCTCTTGCCTATTAAAGCGGATCTTGTTTGAAAAACACTTACATAAACAAAAACTAAGCAGAAGATTACAATAGCTAGGCCATACTGTAGTGTAGCCAATCGAAACCCATCGGTATTAAAGAGGTAGGCACAAACACTGTCTACATCTGTTACCGCGAAACCACAATTCGTCGTTCTGTCACTTTTCTACATAATCGCTATTACGATACACGCTGTAGAGATTTGGATGCGCCGCAGTTCCGTTTGCTTATCACCTAGCACCAACCATGCATGCAGCACCGCTCCGTGCCCTGCCAAAGCGTTATTGTGGTGACGACCTACCATATGATCTCTCAAGGTCCCGAAAAAGACTGTTGATTTCCCAGCTGTACTTTTCGGTTATCACAGACGTCAGAGGCTTATTTAGACATCGTGCCGTGTGTTAAGTCAACCTCTTTATTTGATGTTAATTGCGAAGCACACATCGCAGGTTCTGGTGCGTTTGTGTGTTGCAAGGAATGTGGATGGATCTCTCCCGTAGACATAATATCAGCCAGTTTTCTTCTCTTACTATTTCAGAAGAATGTTACCATAAAGTTACTGGCCCAAGGCGTTCTTATTCTTTTGGCGATTTGACGTACTGCTCTTGTGTTCGCCCGTTAGCCAGCGGTGAAGTCAACGGCAACACAGGCTCTGCTATAACAACGTGGCTTCCTTCACTGCATTGGATCGAATTCTAAAGTGTGTAGCAATTTCTCTTACTGTTGCTCTTCCGTCACCTTTGATGGGCGCAACTGTTTGTGCTTCTTGGGTACTTTGCTGGCCGTTCTTGCTGCTTCACTGCAAAGCGCAATGGCGACGCCCATTTTCTTGCTTTCGAAGCCCTTCAACCAGTGCCTCAAGCAGACATTTCCATACACACGACCAAGCCTATAGGCAGTGCGTTCAATTGAACAGTTCTGTTTAGAAATGATGATTATTCTAGAGTAATGGTATGCAAAATGGGCCCGCGAGCCTCATGCAGCCCTTCTAATTTTGCAGTGTGGCCTGCGATATAATTTCAGAAACACAAAAGATGTACGAAATTGAAAGAATAATTATTTTATTCGCGTCCATAAGCAACGTTTTTCATAAACACGTAATTTTGACCACACAGCAATCCTACTGACCCTACGGAGTATGCTGATATAATTTAGGTTCTTCGACAAGAAATTAAATCTGGGTTCCAAGGTTTTTGAAAACATGGGGACACTTACAGTTTTATCTCTTCACTTTTGACATAAATATCGGTACAGTTTTAGATTAATTAAATTCGGTTGGAAGTTTTAGATTTACAGTGCGATGAGAAAGTATAAAGTAAATTTCGTAATATTACAATTCTTAACTTCTATAACATTAGTAGCCTCGAACGACAAATTATAAACTTATTTGGAAGTACTTACATATGTAAACATTATCAAATCCTTTTACTCCTTGTGGAACACAGAGCATCCATGAAGAGCTTCCAGGCATTGCGGTCTCCAGCCATCCCCTTGACCCCGTTCCATAATCTTCTTGTGCTTCTTATCTCATCCTCTATTGTCCTTCGCCACGTTGTCTTCCGCCTACCTCTCCTTCTATATCCCTGAGGATTCCAATCTAATGCAGTTTTCTCTATTGCTCCATTTTCTTTACGTAATGTGTGTCCAATCCAATTCCATTTTCTTCTTTTTATCTGATTCTCTATTGACTTCTGATGGATGATTCTCCATAGTTCTTCGTTCGTAATCTTATCGGTCCATTTTATACTCATTATTCGTCTTTAGCATTTATTTACAAACATCTGTAGTTATATATGTAAAGAGTTCCTTTGAAACACGCGTGCTGACAACGATTCATTCAGAAATGGACTAGACGTTGAGAGGTTAGAAATCCGTCTTCTTGTCGCAACTTTTTACATATCTCCAGATTTTAACACATCAGTGACTACTTAACCAGTGCTATTTTTCTCATTGAAGTGATAAACAGTGAATAAACAAGAGCAAGAGAAGGGACAGATGGCAAGGAAATGAAAATAGTCCTTTTTATCGTTGCGCCTTGCATTTTGTAATTTATTTAAGTAACACACCAACAAATGCACATATATAGAATTTAAAAAGCTAAAATTTACATTAAAACGTTTAAAACGCTCCTACATGTTTCGATCATACGATCATTCTCAGGGAGCATACTTTGTTCCTTGCTAAAGTTATAGTTTAAAACACTCAGTGATTTAATTCGTTATATTAATTTGGTGCTGTGGCAACGTGTCGTGTGTTGTGTGTGAGTCAATTGAGACCGGCTGTGGATGCGCTTGTTGTGCCGTATAGCGTGAGTCTCACGCTGTACGGCACAACAACCGTACGACTCACACATAACACAGTTAACGAAAATCAGATCTCGATGCAATTTACGTGCAAGATGCTTTAACAAAAAAAAAAGTGATAACGGTGGTAGACTCCAGTTGAAATGTGATGGCACACGGTGACGCACGGGAGGGGAAGTGAAAGGGAAACTGGCGAATGGAGTGGGTAGCCAGTACCCTTCACACTACCTCGGAACATGGTGTATCCAGCATTACTACCGCTGATGCGCACATATCTGCTGCCAGTAGTCGACTGAAATGACGCCCCTGCCGATTTAAATGGACTCGTCCGTTTCGCCGAAAGACGAAATCTGGTTTCTGCGCGTGTGCCATCACATTTCAAATCCACTCTACTTGTATTCGGAGGACGCGTGTCACATTTGTTCAGCCCTGCCATTACACCATTTAGCAACAGGGACATAACATGAACAGTACACAGAAGTTAGTGGGAAGTCCCGCCACGTACGTAATATGGCAGTCTCATTCTTTTGTCAGGATGTTTTTGCGCGTATAAATACGAACGCGGCTGCCTAGAGTCGTGAATATCTGGGAAAAATGCGTATCGTCCTATGTGTGGCAGTTTTCGTACTGCTGGTTCCCAGCACGTCCTTTGGCAAGACATTCACCCGCTGCGGACTGGCAAGAGAACTGAAGCGGCACGGCATCTCGGATCTCAGAAACTGTAAGTAGGCCTTTAATAACCCGTGACTTTAGTTTTCTTGATCAGCACGTAATTTCTCCAAAACAAAATGTCGTCTTTCGAAAGAGCATTATTTTAACCTTCGTTAGCATTTCATGTTCAGTCGGGTAACAATTGAGCAATAACGTGAGTAGATATATTCTATTCCTGAACATGTCAATAAAACATTATTGGTTACATTTCTTAAACCGCAGTGACTTAATCATCTGGAATTACTCAGTGACATTGTCTTAAATCCGAACGCACTTGACTTATCTCGCGTTTGATTCTTGGAACTGGGAGTGGTATTTTCTCCACTCGATTTGAAGATCTACTTGTAGTGGTCGTGTCGCCTTGGCGCCATTTCTTTACTTAAGATCTCGCGTGCCTTGCACACTAATTTTGAATATAATGATACACAGCCATGACGGTGTTCTTGTTTACAGTTTTGGCATTCTTCCCATACCAGGTGTGAAGATTTAGGTTGTAGAATTGTTCCCAACTTTTTAGAGACGTTCGTCATACCCTCGTTTGGTGACAACATTGGAGCACGATGGATGGAAGTGAGTCTGATATTAAGGTGCGAGATCTTTATGTTAACAAATTCTGTGCTCCTATGAAATGAGTTGTTGTTACGCGGAAGACGTCTCTCAGAACTTTTAACTTGAGACTAGAAGTGAGTGCTTACAATGACCCCGGGATGTGACAGACGTAGTACAATGTCCTCAGCATATAAAGCTGCTTAAGTCTGACCTAAACACTGAACTAGTCTGGGCCGCCTCACTTGCCAGGCATGTTCGTAACGTCATAATTTCAAATCCCCTTGGGTGGGAAAGGATTGGGAGAATTTTGGCCAGCGCACAATTTGTCCCTGCCTAGGCCTGTTGGAACTATTTCAGAACTATTCAAGAGCCGGGATAGCTCAGTCGATATAGCGGGTACATCAAATGTAACGTAGGACCGGGATAGCTCAGTCAGTATAGCGACTCACTACGGGCTGGACGGTCCGGGGATCGAATCCCAGTGGGGGCGAGATTTTCTGCACCCGTTCAGACCGGCTCTGAGTTCCACCCAGCCTCCTACACAATGAGTATCGCATCTTTCCCGGGGTACAGCGGCCAGGGCGTGGCGCTGATCACCCATCACATTTATCACCGAGGTAAAAAAAATAATAGAGCTCTACCACTACTCTCCCCCTGGGCCTTCGTGGCCTGTTCTATGGTGAACTTTACTTTACTTTACTTTACTTTACTTTACAACTTTTCACTTTTTGGTGTATAACATGAAATATTGTTTTACTTGGGAAAACAAAACGATCCCTAGGGAGTGCCGTTTGACGCAGTGCATAGAATTTACCGCAGCGTTCTTTAATTCGAAGTGTCATACGTTGTCACGACACGAGTGTAAACGTAGTTACACTTTCATTTACGTACGTAAGAATGTGCGGCCTTCCCTGCACCAGTTTTCATAAAAATCACTCGCAAAACAGACTTGTGTGCAGCTTTCTCGTACAGATTTTGACCCAAATCTTGAGAAGGTTGGTGGGGGGGGGGGGGGTTGTGGAGGAATGTGTAAGTTGTGAATAGAATTTTGTGTGTGCCCTTAAGTGCGCCTTTCATTCGCCGAATTTGACGAAACCCCACAATCACCAACAAAATATTGAGGCCAATTCATCTTAAATCGAATGAAAATGTAGAAAACACGCATAAAGTTTGATGTACGTCCTTACTATATGCGTGTGGCTTTTAATGCACCAATTTCCGTGAAACTTGCCAATGCTCGACCGCATTGCGTGCGATCTGTTGTGTCACATTTTACTCAGGTTACTTAAGGAATGTGAAAAGTATGTTAAGCCTTTTGCTTACGCCCTCAAGTAGAGCATGATCACAACCCAGCCGGTTCACAAGAAAGTCACAATTGTGTCCGACAACTCTTAGTAATTTTGACGTTTTGCTGACCGTGCATCGCAGTATATTTATATCAGTATTTTACCAACTTGATGCATAAAATTTGTTTCACGATAAGTTTTATATCATGCCTCTACATGTTTCGACCATTTTGACCTCCTGATGATGAACACATGTGCTCGAAACATGTAGAGGCATGAAATAAAATTTACTGTGAAACAAATTTTGCGCATCAAGTTGGTTAAATACTAAGATAAACTCTTAGTAAGTTTTATACCGATTTTCATGAAAATCCGAGAACTTTTTCAGTTGCTGATGCTAGATCCCAAAGCACGTACTGCTAATGTACTATCTTAATTTTTTTCGTATATACTGCCTACCTAAAACAGGTTACTGAAAAGATAAGTAGGCCAAATTTCTCATCAGTTCATCGCCCGTTGTTCAGAGCTATGGGAATAGCAATCAAACACCTGCAGCCTATGTTCTTCCCGTAATGTTAGAGACCAATTTACACGACCAACAAAAACACCAAAAACTGCAGACCTACGGTTTCCTATATTTTAATCTTCGCGTTTCCACACAGGAAATGGGAGAAACAGGTATTCTGAACGGAATGGTGGCAAACACTTTTGATTTAATCTGTAAATGGAGTTTTGATTTGTCAGTGTCACTCTCAGTTTCTGTATAGAATGTAATAACATCTAAAAGAGAAACTTTTATGCTAAACATGGAATGGCTGTACTTGTCTATTTTAGGCTCTTGTGACCGTGCGTCATGAACGTAGGTTGAAGAGAGAGAAAAACCAACAAGATGCAACTAATCTAATGTTTATTATCACAGTTCTATCTCAACATGTTTCGGGCATCATTATGCCCATCACCAGGAGAACAAGACCGTGTACCACCGCATATGGTGTTCTGCACTGTAACAAGAGGGAAAAAAACCGTAAGATGTGAGAGCCGTAGTGTCTGTGTTTGGTAGTACACGGTCTTGTTCTCCTGATGTTGGGCATAATTATGCCCGAAACATGTTGTGATAGAAGTTTGATAATAAACATAAGATTAGTTGCGTCTTACTGGTTTCTCTCTCTTCACCCTTGCTGTACTTGTCATTTCTTAATATGCGTACGAATTGTGTGACCTTCGTAGAAATTTTTGATCGGAATCTGATAAAATACGCACTGTTTCAGCCGGTTGAACTGCAGGGCAGGTGCTGAACACTGTCATATACTGTCAGCTAAATATATGAATGTGTGTGGTTTGGTAATTGTAAACGTGTGATCTGGTCGCCAGGGGTGTGCATGGCGCAGAGTGCGAGCGGACTGAATACCAACAAGGTAGGAGCACCAAATAGAGAAGGGAACCGAGGCTATGGGATATTCCAGGTAAGGATAAAGTTTTAAAGCGCTGAGTCGCATAAAAATTTAATAAAACTGAACCATTCTTCGTGGATTTAATTTTCGTGACAATGATGGCAGAAGAAGTGGTGATTTTGGCCCAGAAAGTAATGGAATATAATATTTATGCGTCATATTATATTATTCAAGTATATGTACATGTTTTAGTCACATGTAACGTTGTTTGAACACGTACATCATTATATGTGCATGTGTGTGTGTGTGTGTGTCTCTCTCTCTCTATCTCTCTGCGTGTAGGTACGGTCGCACAAAAACATGTAGCGACGTACGTTGAGACATGTAATGATAAATATCTTCAAGACATGATATATGTGACCACCAAGCATTATTTCAAATTCGTAATTAACTTACACTGACCCATTTGATACTGCATAACCTGAACAGCCAAGAAATCGCCGTTAAATAGAACAAAGAACAAACAAATATGGAATTTAACAAACAAAAATATATAAATATTTTAGTCTCATCCCTCAAGAGAAGATAAAATTGGGCGTCATAACTGTAAATGGGAATATAATATTAAAATGAGTATTAAAAAGAGAAAGGACGTGGCATGTAGTCACGCAGCTCAGAATGAAGGACTGGTAGAGTTTTAGTGTATAACTTACCGTTTCGCAAAGGGCCGTAAACGTCTTGACCAACTGCGTAATCGCAAACCCTGTGCAAAAGACAGCAATGCACGGTGGGTGGGTATTAGATATCACACGGCATAAAGATGAATGACTCTAGGTTATTACGTAGTGTGCTGATGTCGTCTCGTTGACATTTTTATTGCAGATCAACAGCAAATACTGGTGTAAAGATGGACGCAGGGGAGGAGATTGCAATATTAGATGCGAAGGTGAGTTTGGAAGGTTCAGCATTGTGTTAAGGTGTTTCACCGTCGTGTCTCCAATGTCCATGCTGTGACGTTCCGTTCGGAGACGTCTGAATAAAAATATAGGCGATATAGACCTTAGCATTAATGGGGGTAGGTGGGCTACTTCGTGTTCGGAACGATTTGGTGTCGCGAAAAGACTTAAAATACTACTCAAAGATCGGCGTATGAGAGACTGGGTGAAAGCAACAGGCGGACTGGACCGAATTTAGGTCACTGATGCGCACCTTAGAGTCATAAGGTGCATAAAAGACCACAAACGGAAAGGTATGAGAGACTCGGAAAGCAGCAGTTCAGATGGGAGGGAAATACAGAGAGGTATGCTAAAACGAACGTAATTGGTTCTAGAATCTCGTTCGTTATAGCATCTGTTCGTTCTAGCATACAATGAAATATATGTGTTTAGGGGTAATCCGTTTCAGACGCTCAGCCTAGAGCCAAGTTACTACACAACACAACAATTTTAAGAGGAAAAATATAATACAAAATAAAAAATATAAGTGTAAGACTAATATAAAATTAATTTATTTAACTTTTATACACTGTGCATGTAAAATTGAAAAGCATAAACAAAATTTCCTTAGTAAAAACTATGAACAAACGTTACCTAATAAGAAGTATAAACATTCTAACGCACATGGAAAGCATAAACAGTCTATCCCTAGTGAAAAACTACAATAAAACTTTCTATGATAAACGGTATATTTCCGCGTTCGTTGTAGCATCTGTGTTCGCTGTAGCATTCTGATTTTATTGATAAAAATTGTTCTTTTTGTATTCGTTCGTTGTAGTATCATTCGTTGCAGCACACCCCTCTGTATTTAAACGGATCCTAAAATCGGAATGCGACAGTGTGAGCTGGTCTCGTCTGCCTAATAATTGGGTCCAGCGACAGGTTTTTGGAACAAAGATAATGAAATTTCGAGTTTCTATTAAATACGGGAAACTCGTTGTTCGGTTGAGTTCTGCGAGTAATTGGCCTATAGTTAATACAAAAATGGACGGATTATACATTTAAGAAACGAGCAATAATTAACAATGAATTAAAACTAAATGGGCAGGTCCTAAAGTGTGGTTACGTGTTACAAGAACAAATAGCCATATCGCTCATTTGCGACAAAAATGTCACAACTCAAAATTTGGTATTTTTGAATTATTGGTACAGTAAGAAACGTTTGCGGATGCACTTTTAACAGGTATAGTGTCATAACGCAATTTGCAAAACTCGCCGCTGGACAGCAGCTGTGTCGTTGTTGCACTCATAGAGAATTATAGCACTTCAAAATCTTTAAACGTTTCTCCTGAAAAATCATAAATTTAGAGTTGTGACACTGTCGTCACAAATGAGCGATATGAATAATTCTGCCCCTAATATTTACTGGACAGTACTATATTAAATTTGCCAGATATTCTGTAGCCTAAAAACTTCGCATCTGCTCATGTTCGTATTGTTAAACTTTTAAAGCCTGTTGGTTACGTGATGCACGCTCTACCCACACGTAATTGGTTTTGTATTTATCTGAGAACAAACAGCGACTTGTGCCACTTACACACCAAGCCAAGCCATAGTGTTAACTGGGGGCGGAGACTTGCGCGAAGGGCAAGTCGACGTCCCCCTGTCTGTTAGCCATTCCTGCGTTTGACCGCATAGCTGGGCTCAGTAACAGACACCTAAACTCTAACAGGGGATTATGCTTATTTTGAAGTCAGGCTGAGGGCCTTGACTGGTCTTGCCAAAGACTAGGGCCTAGATTACCCTGGACCAAGTATGGGAGTGATAAACTTTGGTTGGTTGGCTGTCTGGGTTCCGAGCCCAGACTGGCTCTGTCGTATACTGGAGTTATGCAACGTTTGTCAGGCACTTAGGTGAAGCCGCCGCTACTGGTGGAGGTCAGTGCGGGCCGTGCCCCGACTTTGCATCGAATACCCTGGCATTTGCCTTACAACCGAGGAAAATAACGGAAAACCTCAGTCAGGGTCACCGAAGGGCTCTTGGCTGATCAGCGCCGAGCGCAATTCCTTTAGTCGACTTGGCCATCGCAGGCGATGGCCACGATTGGCCTGCTGTCCCCTGCCGCTCTGGGCTTTCGCGTCAAGCGACGGGGTCAACCGTCGGTCAGTTTAAGTATCTGCCGAGTTGCCGTACTAAGGGGGTTCCCCACATCAGCTAACTTTGAGTCAAAGCTTTCGGTCAGGGCTCTGATGTGGTCGGCAAACAGCGGAACGCCCAGATCCTCGTGTATGTGCCTGTGACTTATTATGTACAAGGGGGCACCAGTAGCGAGGCGAAGACACTTGGATTGTAACACCTATAGCCTTCGGACATGGGTGCGGGCAGCGGACCTCCACGCTGGGCACGGATAGTCCATCATGGGGCGGATGAGCTGCTTATAGAGCAGGACTCTGTTCCTGACGGATAGATCACTCTTCCTATTCAGGAGGGGGCCCAGCATACCCAAACTTTGAGCAGCCCTCTTCCTCACCTGATCGATGTTAGGCGACCAGGTGAGTCGTGTATCTAGGGTCATCCCAGATTACGAGTTGTTTAGACCCATTCCATTGGTTCCCCGAAGAGTGTTACTGTTCGGGGCTGGATGAAGTGCCGTCCGGCACGCACGAAGATTATCGCGGTGCTCTTAGAGACATTAATGGCGATTCTCCATTCACTCACCCACAGTTGAAGGTCGTCGAGGTATGACTCCAGGTAGCTAACAAGTAGCTTCGGTTTGCGGGACGTGGCTATGATGGCCGTGTCGTCCGAGTAGAGGGCCAACTCGACGTGGTGCGAGGGTGGGGGCATGTCGTTGACATACAGACTGAAGAGGATAAGGTAGATCAATCCTCCCTGAGCTACCCCAGCCCGCATGCCTCGACGAGATGACGTGGCCGTCTGGAAGGACGCTTCGAACGACCGATCCGTGAGGTAGGATGAGATTGTATGGACTATGTAAGACGGGAGGTTGAGGAGCGTTAGCTTGTACAGGAGGCCATCGATCCAGACGGTATCGAAGGCTTTGGCCAGGTCGAGGAAAACCGCGCCGGTGAGCCTCGTTTCGCCGAAATTCCTCGTTATTTTTAAACGAGGCGGGCCAGCTGCAAGGACGTGCTATGTCTCGGTCTGAATCAAAACTGCTCGTCTCGCATCAGTATGCATTCGTTTATTACATGTAAGATCCTAGCTAGTAGGATCTTTTCAAATAATTTACCAATCGTGTCCAAGAGACTAATGGGCCAATAGGTAGAGGGCAGTGCTGAATCCTTCCCCGGTGTAAGGATGAAGATCACTCGAGCGTGCTTCCACATTTGAGAAAAGTGATGGGTGCAGAGAACGAGAACCGCGTTGAAGATAGGGCGAGGAGGGAATCTGCTTGCTTGGGAAGATGCTTAATTGCCCTGTTCGGTATACCGTTGGGGCCCAGAGCTTTGCTGAGCTTGAGACCCCTGATGGCTTCGTGAAAATCGTCAGCGGTGGTTAACTGAGGTTCGCTGGCAGGGCTTAAGAAGTAAGACCTCAGCGCCACGTCAACCACCTCAATAACTGCCGGGACCGAAGGATCGGACACCGGCTGAAACTGAGCCTCCAGATTGTCTGCAAAGGCTTCGGCTTTCTCAGAGGTTGAGAGAGCGATTCCCCCTGGGCTAACCAGGGGGGAATGGGGTAGGAACTCTCATCACCCGCTTGGTCATCCTCCACAGCGAGGGATTTGAGTGTAGCGCTCCTCTGATCGTTTCTCCACTCGTTGAGCCGGCGAGTCACCGACCTCTGTAGGCGGTTGGACTCGGCTTTCAGAGCGGGGACACTGGTGATCTGCCACTACCTCCGCAGCCTGTTTTTCAAGCGTATCTCATCATGAATGCCGGCCGGTATCGGAGGCCGTGGGTCGGCACGCGGGCGACGCTTGAGAGTTGACGCCACCAGAGCTTTCAGAACAGCGCCGGAGAAGTTCTCAACGCGTGTGTCGATTGCTAGGGCGATCCGGTGGGTAGTGGAAGGATGAGCGACACGCAGAGTCGATGAGAACCGGGAGGTGGTCCGAGCTTAGTGCAGAGCACGAAGTCAGATACACCGGGAATGAGAGGTTCTTGGTTATCACGATGTCCAGGACATCGGGAGTAACCGAGAGGTTATATGGGTTGGTGGTTGGGGAGTCCGGTACAAAGATCAGACAGGAATTTTTGTCGGCATAATCACGTAGGAATTTCCGCCGTCTCGTTCTTAGCCGCGAGTTCCAATCCACGGGCTTGGCGTTGAGAACGCCAGCCATCAAGACCGACAATCGCCTGCCGAAACAGGCGGTCAGATCCGCTCCGATCAGTGGGCAGGAAGGCGAAAGTTAAGCCGCAAGGACTATTACCGGTTTGCCGGCCAAAAGTGCCTTGGATGGCAGTAGCCTGCAAGTGGGTCCGGTCCGGAACGGGCACTGAGTGGTGGACTATACCACGGCGGACTAGGATGGCTGTGCTGCCCCCTGCTGTCGGTCTGTCTGTGCGGTGGCAGACATAATTGGCAAGCCGGCAGGCTTGCCCAGGGTTGAGAAATGTCTCACGTAAGAGACAAATATCGACACCGTGCTCGCTGAGAAAATGCTCCAATTCAAGCTTCCTGCTGCGCACTCAGTACGCATTCCAGCAGGGAGGCGCAGGGCCTTACACCGATCTGTCCGTCTAGGACGTGCTGGCATATTTAGCTACAAAAAGAACGACATTCTTCAGGACAGCGCGAGGGCGAGCTGCCCCTGTGGGGAGGGAAGAGATGGACGTGAGGAGTCGACGAGTCAGCTCCAAACATGCATGGAGCGGAAGGTGATCGAGGAGATCTGAGATTTCCACGAGTGGGGAGGTGGGACTTTGGGTGGGGATCACCAGGTTGGGTGTTGTGGGTGTGGCGGTCGCGGTTTTGACACTCGCGGCTGCTTTCTTCTTAGACTTCCCAGCAGCCCGCTTGGGGGCTGCTGTGGTTTTGGGTTTAGGTTTTTGAGGCCTGGCCGTCTCCCTGGTGGCGGTCACTATACACTTCTCGGGCGCCTCCGTGACCGGCTGAGAAGGGGGATTAGGTAGAGTCGTGGTAGCGTTGACGACACCCCCCCCCCTCCCCTCGGACGACGCGATTCCACCCCTCGCTCAGGTCCATCTTCTCGCAAAGGGACCGGCCCGCTGAGCTTTAGGAGCGACAGGTTGGCCTTTGGCGACGCTCTTTCGGCTGCGTTCGGGCGCTTGCTTTGCAAGAGCCGCCTTCGCCTCCTTCCACTTCACACGGTCACGGTAGTTCACTGAGTGGTTTCCCCCGCAGCCACAGCACTGAGGTGGTTCCCACGGGGTACAGCATCCACCGGAGAGGTGGAAGCCCCAACATGCGACGGACTGGGGTGCGTATCCGCAATTACGTTGCGTGTGGCCGAAGCGCTGGCAGCGCTTGCATTGCAGCGGGGCCTTTTGGAGCTACGTACGACTCCACCGACACTCGCAAGCTTCAGAGTTCGGTGAGCGATCGCACTTTTGACACTTAAGGTCCTCGCGCCATTGATATAATGAAGTGGGGGGGGGGGGGGGGGGGGGGAGGGGGGACATT
>Ga0123354_10011000_pt1 | contig 13959 bp, 8 predicted proteins | sample TergutLab28metaG_2_FD_97872 | JGI IMG/M metagenome (GOLD analysis project Ga0123354, IMG submission 97872) | Labiotermes labralis P4 segment gut microbial communities from Petit-Saut dam, French Guiana - Lab288 P4 | ecosystem: Host-associated > Arthropoda: Insects > Digestive system > Gut ... | reverse complement strand
GGCGGTTGCAATTTTTTTGGCAGCAGCATTGTTCCGTCCAGCGACAAAATCATTACTCCCTGTGCTGCCGACAGCATAAACAATGTATTCCAGTCTGCTTCTCCTGAATCGACAAATAGATTTTCGTCGGGGGCAGTCCCATGCAAAGCTGCTCTTACAAGCGTGAGCATTTGTTGGGTAGTAAGGTCAGACAGGCTTGTTTTCATTCGATGGCGTTACATTGCAGGAGTTGATCAATCCATTTTTTTCCATCTGCTTCCGCCGTTTCATCATCTACCTGAAAGCGTTCGACAAGCAGGCGGGTAACATCTTCCGGCGAGAACGACCGGTCGATAAGCGTGTTCCACAACCATTCCGCAGTTGCATTGAATGAGACCACCTTAGTCATATCCAAACCGAAGCGTCCTTGCATGATTAAGACCTTTTCTCCGGCAATATCTCTTATTTCAAGTCCTTTTTTAATTTTCATAATTCTTTTATTTTCAAGTAATTATTGTTTTGCAATATTTTGATTTTAAAGTATGAATAAAAATTTAATCTTGCAAAGATAATAAAATTTCAATAAATACATTATTGATAATTATCCTCATAAATGACCATCTTGTTTTAATGCTGAATAAACCATCTCAACAGCGCCGGCATCGGGCAAACATTCCAAATGATAAACCGGCGTTTGCTGCAACACTTGAGACACAATTGAATAAATTGCGCTTGACAATTTCTTTTCATGAGATAAAGAAAAAGGGAAAGAAGGCAACAATGCCCCAATGGCTTCAATGCCTTCCAAACGCCGGATATGATTATGCGGAGCTTGCGACAGGCGCACAAAGGCTGCAATGGGAGTGTTCAGGTTCTTATAACACTGTGTTTTTCCACTCCATGGGGAACCATATACGCGGACGCTGCCATCCGCTTCAATTCGAATAAAAGGACTGTCGTCGTTCAACAGTTCTGTGCCAGGAAACCTGCTCAGCCATAAACGAGCATGCGTACTCTTACCTGTTCCCGATTCGCCAAGGAAAAGTATCGATTTCCGATGAACTATCAACGCGGATGCATGGACGGAAACAGTTTGCTGCGACAGGGCGGCTATGTTGAAAAGCCGCTCGCAAGTAACAGATAGCCAAGCGTCATGAAAATTGCCCCTTCGCCGGATTGCCGCCTGAAAACAATCGCCTTCCCGACGAATCTCAGCTAATAAACAGTGCGTGTCTAATTGTTTCATCCGTAAAAAATAAGTATTATCTCTGACGGATATATTGTAAAATACTTTGCCGCTTATGGTAGTAAAGAAAGGGGAAATATTCCAATCCTGCACTACGGCTTCAGTGTCAATTATCAATAAAGGTTCTTTCTCCGGCTTTTCGGATAAGAAAAAATCAAATCCGGGAAGAGAACCCAATCCCTTCCCGAAAATTTGAATTGCATGTCCGGCTATGGTATAGCGTCGCATTAACACATAATAGAGTTTGTTTTATGCCGTAGGACTGTCAGTAGGACCTTCTCCGAGGGAATCACTGCTATCCATCTTAACTCTTCCCTCATTCTTTACTTCTACAATTACAAGAATGGGAGCTTCATACGTCTCCTTTGTTTCAGGCATACCCGCTTTGTATAACTTGTTTTCTGTTTCCATATTTTTAAATTAAAATTTAATACATTATTTCACAATTACTTTAACATTGTCGGCGGTTTTTTCCGAAATCACTTTTACGATATAAGCGCCGACAGGCAAATTCCGGTCAACAGTGTATGAAATAGTGTTAATAGATGACTTCTTATATATCAAGGCGCCTTGCTGGTTATACACTTCCACTTCCTTCACAGGATTGGATGCTTCGGATACAATTTGAATAAAGCCGTTTGATTCATACACATTCGCTTTTTCGATTGCAGTTCCGGTCAAACCGGTCACTGTCTTTGAAATGCGGATGAAGAACCGGTCATCAGTAGCTACCACAGTATTATTCACTGTTTTTGGCGCGTAATTTTCAACAGTATAATCGTAAGAAGCTAAGCCTGTCAGGTCGATTTCCTTGTTTGTTGCGGCGTCAATCAAGCTCAGGTTAGCGTCATAACTGTCCATCCCGCTAAACGAAAGCGTAATGTTGCCCGTATAACTTGTAGCCAATCCTATCGGTATCAGTAAATCATCGTTGTTGATGACGTTAGCTCCGACGGCAATTGAATTGCTATTGTACGGTTTCAAGGTATATATTTCGGGAACATCAGTGATGCCGTTGATAATTTTACGGGCATCCATGTTGCCGAATTCATCCTGTCCGCCATCTCGTTTAGCGATGAAAGCGAGTACTCCTGCGACCGGATTTCGGGCGATAATGTCCAACTTGTTTCCATTTACAATGGAAGAACGCAATTCTGCGGTATTATTTACCGCTGTCATTCCTTCTGTGAATTGTAAGGAAGCAGATGTCAAACTTCCGGGATTTTCAACAAGAAATGCCTGCAAGGGGGCAATATAGTTAGTCAGGGAATTATCCGTAATAACTCCGGCATAACCTGTTTGGGTATAAGCGACGTAACCTTTACTTGTCCCATTGTCTGTCCATACTTGATAGCAAGGTTTTATAGCGCTTGCATTCGCTGTATTTGCATATAATGCATCGAAATCCAAAGCAGCCATGTAGGGATTGCCGACTAATGCAAAGCTACCTCCTGCTTCGTCATTACTCAGGAAAGAAAGATCTTTTTCAACATTCCCATTTGCCAATTGATTGGCGCTTGCATCGCGATCTATGTTATAGGAAGTAGCGCCGGGCACATATTGTCCGCCACTGTTTACAATATTATAGTATGTGCTTGTCCCAGTATCTGCTCCTGTGCTGACATAAGTTTGCACTTGATTTATGGCTTGAAATAAATCGTAATCCGGAGAACTTGCCATGTAATGTTGGAAAGATGGTAATTCCCAGATTCCTACATTCTGTAATGCTTGCAGTCCTTTAGTTGCATCTTGCGGATAGCTGGTATTATCATCTCCATTCAACCAAATGACAAATCCATCGCCGGAAGAAAAAGGCGTTTCTGAATTATGGAGTGTTGTCCAAACGCCTTCGGTGATACTTCCTTCTGTTGAAGTTGTGAATGTGCGTACCCACGTTTGCGGATAGCCTCCGAAAGTGAAGTCGGCTGGATAAACCTGCATCAAAGGTATTGACAGCATGTTCCAGCGCGCACGCTTGCTTGTGCCGAAATCATACTGAACAAATGCTTTTCCCGTCAAATTACTTTGACCGCCGATCTGCGCTCCCGTCCCGAAATGAATTTCCGCAACCGAAGCCGGCGCTGTTAACACAGGATAAGATGCGCTACTCGGAATGAATGCCGTAGAGGTCGCATCAGGAACTCCGTTTGTCCAGTTGCTTGCGTCTGTCCATGCAGTAGATCCGCTTTGCGGTTGCCAAACATCATAGATGAAAGGTATTGCTTTGCTTGAAAGCAGGGCTGTTCCGTCAACCGTTACGTAAGCATTCAGCGTTTCGCCAAAATTAATTGTAGCCGGAGCGGGATTTGTTGTCGATGGATTTGTTGTGTAATAATTAATTGCATCTGCCGTAAGACCTGTTGCTGAATTCAACGTAGCAACCCCCGTAGTACCACTCAGAGTCGGCGGGAGAACCGATTCTTGAACGCCCAAAGAAACGGTTATTGTCCCGTTATCCCACTTGGTAATAGAAGGCGTTAAACTGTAGCCTCTGAAATCGTAGAATTTTGTGTTACCGACAGTATTGGTGTTGTTGATTAGATGTCCCACGTTCATCTTGTCTGCTGCTTTAAGAACAAAAATAATGGGTTGTGTATCACTTGTGTTGAGTGAGCCGGCAAGATAACCATTGTTGTTTATATCAAAACTTCCACCGTCAATTTCCACGGTCAAGCCAACTGAACCTCCGCTTGCACCTACAATATAAGAGGTGGCGTTACTTACAACAGTGAATGATCCACCAATAATCGTGGCTTTAACGCCGTTTCCACCGTTGCAATATATTGCATATCCCTGTGTCCCAACATTAAAAGTACCGCTGTTTATTATTATGTTTCCATTGTTGCCGGCTGACTGAATTGCTCTAATATTAGCGCTTGCAGTAGCGCCGGTCGCAACGTTAAAGATGCCTCCATTGATAATAAGAGTGTTGCTGCCGACGCCTCCCGTGCCGCCGGCGGTGGTTGCGCCAAGATAAATTAAAGAACCTTGAGCAGTTGAAGTATATGTTCCGCCATTAATAGTTAATGAGCCGGGAACCGGCGCTGATGCTGTACCACTTGACGTTAAAGCGATACCGGAATTATTTCCACCTGCTATTCTGTCATTGAAAGTTATGCCTGTATCAAATGTAGTATTACCTCCAATAAGAAGGGCTAAATTTTCCTTGCTTGTAGAAGTACCGGTATATACCGGAGAATTAATGGTCAAAGTTCCTCCGAAAGTTGTAGTAACCCCTGCCACTCCTGTAACAAAGGAAGTGTCCATATTAATAATTACCGGATGGTCAGCATCGGGAGTCATCGTAAAATTGGAAGTGATTGTGAAATTTTTGGTAATTTCAATTGTAGTTGTTGTTCCGGCAGGTTGTGTTTGGGAACAATTGTAAGCTGCTTGCAATTCAGCAAAAGAAGTGACCGGCCCGTCGCAGCTATCTCCGGTATCGTTTCCGGTGCCATCATCTTCCGTGTAGATAAATGAATGAGTTGTAGCAAAAGTATTATTATTAGCCGCATCAGTAACCGTAATGTTTGTATTCAGTGTTCCCGCCTGAGTCATGTTAACTTGAGAGCTATACACAGTAGAAGGATCAGCGTCAATACCATAATTTATAGCTTCCGACGCTGGTGTTGTACCATCATTAAGTGTTGCTGACAATGAAATTTGGCTTGGGATAGCAATTGGTCCGGCAACTGGATTGGCTGCAATATTTCTTACCCAGCCTAACCATGTCGCATTAGTACCTGCATATATTTTTGATGAAGTTATATTGACATTCGTCCCTATTGTCAGACTCCCGACATTTATATTAGTTGTTGGCACATTAATTCCAATATCCGAATTATCAGGAGAAGATGTTTTTATGGTAGCGCCATTACTTGTACCTGACAAAGAAGATGAATTAGCTATACCGACTGCAAGGTTTGTTGTAGTGCCAGCAGTGTTGGAAATAAGAATACCATTCACTCCCACTCCATCAGCGATTATTGTAGTGCCTGTATTTATCTCATGAGCAGTACCTGGATTTTGAGAATATTTAACCCCTACAGCATTAGTTCCTGATGCTTTTATTGTTCCACCACGAAGCATAACGGTATAAGTAGTCGGACTATATACCGCAACACCACCATTCTGAGTTTCAACCCAAGACCCAGGTTGGGTAAAAATCCGACCGGACGTATTGTTGATAGCGACACCTCCGGCGGTAGAAATAACCTCGCCGCCATTTGCTACTTCAACACATCCTCTGTTAACACTTTCCATAACAATCGATCCGCTTCCTGTAACCGTAATATTGCTGCCAATAGTTAAAGCATACATACCACTTCCAATGGGAACCAGCCCATCCCAAGAGGCTGGTGCATTTAAAGTACAGGTAGCTGTGATTCTATTCGTTCCGCAATTAATAGTAATCGGATTCAGACTGGTCAAAACCACTCTTTGAGAAGTAGCATTGGAGGCGCCGTCGGAAACATCGAACATAAGATTTGCACTCAGATTTCCTTGTAATACAATCGTTCCGCCTGTACTGGATAACGATGTTACCGCATTATACAAGTCGTAAAGAGTACTGCCTGCAGGTAGTTGCACTTGCGCCTTAGCGCCCGTTCCCCACAGCAACAAAATTACCATGGAGAGACTAAAAAGTAAGTTAACTTTTTTCATATACGTATATTATGTTAAATTAGTTAATCTTAAATCGTTAAAATAAATGACCCCGAGGCTTGCCTCGGGGAAATTCATTTTGATAAAGTTTATTATTCGAAAATTATTCCTTTACTACTTTGACCGTTCCCGATACCGTTTTTACAATATAAACGCCCTTGTCAAAAGAAGATACGTCCATTGTAGCGCCGGATACGAATGCGTTCAAAATAAGTTGACCATTAACATTATATATCTGTACCTGTCCTGATGATGCAGGCAAATATAAGGTGTTGCCGGAAATGTAGGTTTCCCCGTTGAGCGAAGGTGTTACAATACCGGTCAATATGCTATAAACGAATGACGGGAAAGTAGTAGGAACAGCGTAAACGGTTGAAGTAGAAGTTACCGGCGCTGATGTTTCATAACCGGAAACCGTATAGGTAATGCCCGGAGTAAGATACCCTACAGTGAGCGTTCCATCGGTTGTTAAATTAAACGTTCCACCATTTGCCACAGATGACGAAGAGGTTGTCGGATTGGTTGCCGTAGCTCCAAAAGTATAATAAAGAGGAATCGCTACCAATGTATTATCATCCGTATATTCGGCTTTCAATGTAATTGGTCCTGACGGAATGTTTCCGGCTCCGGGAGTGGCAGTAATATTTATTGGGCGGGTCATATCCAAAATAGCTGCACCGGAAGTGGCGTCGATGCTGTATGGAGTTCCTGTAGAAGATATGCCTCCGGTATTATCTGCCGGTATGACAACTATGGATCCTGATGTTGTCACAACTCCGCCTGTTACACTAATTCCGATATCCGTTTTTGCGGTAGAAGTTGTTGTAATGGAAGTACTTCCCTGTAATACATATCTTCCTGCCGCAGCGCCTGTTGCCAACGGTTCGGCATGAAATCCTATCGCTTTGTCTCCGTTAGCTATAATCGCAACGTCTTTTATTGTGTTCGCAGTACCCGGAAGACCTCCGAGATAAAGCGCCGTAGCGCCGGTTCCGGTAGCTTTGACAGTTCCTCCATAGAGCCATACCGTAAAGTTTTGTGTACTTTGTATGGCAATACCACCGTTCGAATTTACTTCAACCAAAGAGCCGGGTCCCATACTCAACCTGCCTGCCATACCATTGATAGCAACATCTCCGGTAGCGCTAACCGTACCTCCGTTCCCCACATGAACTCTTCCGTTAGCTAACGTATTGATAAGAACATTTTTAGTAACTCCTGTCGAAACTGTCACCGGAACTCCGGCTCCAATAATCGTAACATTGTTGCCAATGGTTAATTTGACAGATGTTCCGGAGGAACTTGTACCGTTGGAAATAATTTGATAGTCGCCGCAATCGACAGTTACCGGCACTGTACTGCTTAATAAGGCTTCATGATCCGCGCCTCCTGTTTCGTCTCCGGCAGGTGAAGAGCCGCTATTTACGGTGATATTATCCCCTAATTGAATCGTTCCGCCTGTGCCTGCATCTTCTAAAGCCTGTATCGCAGCCCTCAATTCGGCAAAGGTAGTAACCGGTGTTGCCGGCGCTTCCCCTATCGTATAAGTAAATGATGAGAAGGGAGTAGGGGCGGAATAAACTGTTGAAGAGGAAGTAACCGGCGCTGATGTTTCATAACCCGAAACGGTATAAGTTATACCGGGAGTTATATACCCTGCAGTGAGTGTTCCGTCGGTTGTTAAATCAAACGTTCCGCCATTTGCCATTGATGACGAAGAGGTTGTCGGATCGGTTGCCGTAGCTCCAAAAGTATAATAAAGAGGAGCTGCCACTAACGTATGATCATCCGTATATTCAGCCTTCAATGTAACGGGTCCTGCAGGAGTAGTTCCGGCTCCCGGAGTTGCAATAATATCTATAGGACGGCTTAAATCCAAAATAGCCGCACCTGTTGTGGCGTCAATGCTGTAAGGCATACCTGTAGATGACACGCCTCCGGTATTATCCGACGGTATGACGACTACAGACCCCGTTGTTAAAACTCCGGCAGTCACGCTAATTCCAATATCCGTTTTTGCGGTAGAAGTTGTTGTAATTGAGGTACTTCCCTGTAATACATATCTTCCGGGCGCAGCGCCTGTTGCCAGCGGTTCGGCATAAAATCCAATCGCTCCATTTCCGTTCGCGATAATAGTAAGGTCTTTTATCGTATGAGCAGTACCCGGATTACCTCCAAGACAAAGCGCCGTAGCACCGGTTCCTGTAGCTTTGATTGTTCCGCCCCAAAACCAAACTGTAAAGTTTTGTGTACTTTGTATGGCAACGCCGCCGCCCGAGTTTATTTCAACCCAAGCGCCCGGCTCCATGCTTAACCTGCCTGCCATGCCGTTGATAGCAACATCGCCGGTAGCGCTGACTTTACCGCCGTTACCGATGTGAACTCTTCCGTTAGCGGCAGTATTGATAAGGACGTTTTTAGTAACTCCTGTCGAAACTGTCGCCGAAGCTCCAACTCCCGTAATCGTAATATTGTTGCCAATGGTTAATTTTACGGATGTTCCGGTAGATCCGGTACCGTTGGATATAATTTGATAGTTGCCGCAATCGACGACTACCGGCACTGTACTGCTTAATAAGGCTTCATGATCTGCGCCGCCTGTTTCGTCGCCGGCAGGTGAAGCGCCGCTATTTACAGTTATATTTCCTCCTAATTGAATCAATCCTCCGGCGCCAGCATCTTCTAAATCTTGTATTGCAGTTCTCAGTTCGGCAAAGGTAGTTACTGTTGCCGAGGGAGTTGTTCCTTTCGCGTACTGGAAAGATGCTTCGTTGCTTGTAAATCCGGTAGCTGTCATGACATAAGCAGTCAGCGTTTCACCCGGCTGAATGGTAATTGGAGCGGTATATGCTGCCGGCGTCGATTTTGCGTCATTTACATCTGTTATGTAATAATAGATATCATCTGCCGTTAAACCGGCTGCATCCACCGGATCCGGAGTGATTGTTGCCGGAAGGCTCAAAGAAACGGTTATAGGAACCGTAATCGTTTCGGGTGCAACAGAAGGCGTGATGGTATAACCGCGAAAATCATAGAATTTTTGAACCGGAGAAGATCCGCTATAGGAAGTTTGGCAGAGCGTTCCTGCGGTAATGTCTCCTCCTTTAAGAACAAAAGAACTTGGATTTGTATTTGTATTTGCTTGTCCTAAACCAAAAAGAATCCCTGTTCCTACATCAAAAGTTCCGCCGTCAATTTCTACCGTAAAAGGACCGCCGGAACCTGTATTTACAGATGCAATATAAGAGGTGGCGCTACTTCCTATCTTGAATGTTCCGCCGGTAAGTATAGCTTTAGCGGTTCCGCCGTTAAAGTATATGACACGTCCGCCCATTCCAACATTAAAGTTGCCACCGTTGATTGTAATGCTCACATTAGCGCCGGTTGATTGGATTACTCTTATATTAGCGCTTGCAGCAGTAACGCCGGAAAAAATGTTAAAGTCGCCATCATTGATAATAAGCGTGCCGGCAGTGGTCGTTGAAGAAGCGCCGGCAGCAGTGGTAGTAATGTAAATTAAAGAACCTTGTTGGGTTATTCCGGAAGTAGTATTAGTTGTAGTATATGTTCCGCCATTGATAGTTAAAGTAGCGTTTGACGATATATCAATACCGGAACTATTTTGTCCTATTACATTGTCATTGAAGATTAAACCTTGACCGAACGTAGTGTTGCCTCCTACAATGAGCGCTAAATTAGTTCTGCCGGTAACATTATTAAGCATCGGAGTATTGATGGTTAAAGCTCCTTCGAAAGTTGTATTAACTCCTGCCGCTCCGGTAACAAAGGAAGTGTCCATATTGATAACTACCGGATGGTCGGATGAAGGATTCATCGTAAAATCAGAAGTTATCGTAAAATAGCTGGCAATTTCAATTGTAGTCGTTTCACCAACTGTTCCCGTTTGAGAATCTGCGTAAGCAGTTCTTAATCCTGCATCGCTGCTAACGCTTACCTGCGCTTTAGCGCCAATTCCCCACAGCAACATCATTGCCGCGAAGAAACTGAAAAGTAATTTTGTTTTTTTCATTTTGTTTATAATATTAATAAGTCAGTTTACTTTTTTTCCATTAATTGACGAACTAATTCGGGACTTGTTTTTTCAACTCCCGTCACTAAATAAACAGCCATTCCTGCATCGGAAGCGTCGAAAATTTCCCCTCCCCTGCATTCAATGTATAAGTATAATTTGGAATATAACCAATCCCAACTTCCTCGCTGATAATAAGGCGCTTTGTCCTTATATTGCGATGTTTTCAGCCACTCGAATTGACTCTTGTCGGCTTTAATTCCGGTATAGCCTGTACCTCCGTTTTGATTTAAAATATGAACGCATTTTAATCTTCCTTTTTCAGGAGCGCAAAACTGCTCTTTTATTTTGTCAAACGTCCATCCCGAGTGATGTTCCCACTCGTAAGGCTTATCTGCATGTTCATCGTTCCATGGCGAATGAGAGATTAATGTCACATATTTCAGTTTACTTTTGTTTGCTCTGTTGATAGCTTCGCCCACCATTTGCATAGGACCGGCTTCGATGAGGAACAAAGGGTTGCTTGCCGAAGATTTATTTATTTCATCCCGAATAGCGTTATAAGCTTTTTCAGGATCATCGACAGCGCATATAAAATTTGTTTTCGTGAATCCAAACCATTTTTGCGCTCCTAAAGCGCTCAGTTCCATCTGCTGGTATGCATTCAAACCGTTGACAATCCCTCGTTCATGGCTACTGCCCCACACATGGTCGCTGTAAACATAAAGCGGCAATTTGTTTTGCAATCCTTGCGAAGCCAGTACGGCAAGGGATAATGGAGTTGCCGACCAGTCGTCGTTGTCATGCTCATTCCCGTCGCAACTGATCACGATGCGACCTTTGCCCTGCCATAAAGGAGTTTGAGCAAAGCACATAAAAGGAATAAAAATAGCAAGTAAAACAATTACTTTTTTCATCTGTAATAATTTGCAAATAATTACTTTTTAATGAATTTATGTGATTCAGATTTTCCCGTATTCGTTTCAATCGTCAATATATAACTTCCTTTAGATAAAGAAGATGTGTTAAAAGTAGCGGTTTTATATACTTCCGCTATTTTTTGCCCTGCAATATTGTATAAAGAAATACTTTTCGGCGTTTCGGGGGCGTTAATTTGTATATCTCCCGTAACAGGATCTTGACTTATCTTAAACAAATCGATTTGTGAATTTTTTATACCTGTATTTGCCGATACCCGTGGCTGCGGATTTTCCATTACACTTCTAAGCAACTGTGGACTCGTTGCTTCGATTCCGGTTACAAACCAAAGCGGCATTCCCGCATCGGAAGCATCAAAAAGACTGCCTCTGCTGTTGATGTATAATTGCATTCTGCTCCATAAATAGTCCCAACTTCCTGTTTTATAATATGGCGCTTTATCTTTTTCCGGAGAATTTTGCACCCATGTAAAATAACTCTTGTCCGCTTTAATTGCAAGATACCAGCCCGTACCGTTTCCGTTCACCCCATTCTGGTTCAGAATCATGGCATATTTCAGACCTCCTCCAGGTATCGAGGCGTTTGTACATGCATTTCGTATCTTAGTCAACGTCCACCCCGTATGTTTGGGTGATTCCCAACTTTCCGGATTATCTGAATGAGTATCATTCCAGTCGGAATGGGAAATCAAGGTACAATATTGCAGCTTGGAATTGTCGATTGCCGCCGCTCTGCTAAGTCCTTCGCCCTCAACTTGCATGGGTCCGCCTGCCATCAGAAACAAAGGGTTGTCGGCAGAAGATTCGAGTACTGCATCACGTACGGTATTATAAGCAAGTTCAGGATCGTCGATAGCTGCAAAAAACTTTGATATTTCAGGGTCATAACCAAACCAGTCCCGTATTCCTTCAGCGCCTTCTTTCATTACATCGTATGCATTACTGTAATAATGATTACTATGCCAGATATGATTGCTGTAAATATAAGCGACCACGCGATCCTGCAATCCCTGTGAAGCTAATATAGCTGCCGACAATGGAGTTGCCGCCCAGTCGTCGTTGTCGTGTTCGTTTCCATCGGAACCTATTATGATACGACCTTTACCTTGCCACAGACCTTTACCAAGCCAATCCGATACTACATAACTGGCTCTTGGGTCGGGAGCGTAGTTTGCTTGCGACCCGGTGTGTTGCGCCATGCTGTCCACCAAAGGGATGAGTAATGTTAATAAAATAACTATTTTTTTCATGTGTATAGTATTTCCAAATTATTTATTTTTTAATGAATTTATATGATTCAAATTTTCCCGTACTTATTTCTATCTTCAATATATAACAACCTTTAGGCAAGGAAGATGTGTAAAAAATAGCGGTTTTATATACCTCCGCTATTTTTTGTCCTGCAATATTGTATAAAGAAATACTTTTTGGCGCTTCGGGCGCATTAACCCTTATATTTCCCGTAACAGGATCTTGACTGATATTCAACGATGTGGATGCAGGCGCCTGCATGCCTGTTACGTTCAATGCGGGACCGTGATATGATTGTCCTGCGTCGCCTTTTTGATAAAGTTTTACATACTCTATATACATTTTGGGTTGCGGATCCGTATTAAATGCAGTTACGCCGCTAATGCTATTCACATTGGGAAAGCCGCCGCCTATCGCCAAATTAATAATTATATAAAAAGGCTTATTAAAATAGTATCCTATATTTGCATTACTTGAATTGTAGGTAGTTGTCCATGAAGTATATGTAGTTGCAGGAGGATCGGGAGTTTTATCAAGGTCAATATACATTTTTATTGAGTTTGGATCCCAAATGAGCGTATATAAATGAAAGTTATCATCCTGCAAACTGTATGGCCAAGTGTAATGAGATCCGCCTCCCTTATCCGACCCCTGTCCCCAATGAAGCGTTTCGTTGACATACTTCTCTTGCGTGTTGTTTGAATATGCGGAAGAGCTACCCATTTCCATAACGTCGATTTCACCGCAATTAGGCCATGCGACTCCGGTTGCAAAATCTTCACCCATCAACCAAAAGGCGGGCCACAATCCATTTGCCGTTTTGGGAAGTTTGATGCTGGCTTCTAATTTCCCGTATTGAAAGTACATCTTCGTTTGCGTATTTACTTTTCCCGATGTACACGTCATACTACCGTAATTTTCTTTTTTTGCAGTAATAATCATGGAATTTTTCCCGCTTACAGGTTCAGTACCCACTGTAACATTGGCTGGAAGATATTGCTCCAATTCCGGACTCTTGGTGCTGTTTTGGGAAGTCCAAACAATCGGATCCAACGAGCCTTGGTCAAATAAATCCTGCCACACTAATTGATATCCGTCCGTAGCGCCGGCATGTTGTGCAAATACGGATGTGTAGCCTGAAAAAAACAAGGCAACTATAATTGAATAAAAAAAATATTTCTTCATCATTTCAAATGTAAAACTAATTCTTAATAAATTTATAGGATTCCAATTTACCTGTACTCATTGCTATGTTCAAAATATAGCCTCCTTTAGGTAAAGACGAGGTGTAAACGGTATTGGTTTTATAAATTTCCGTTATTTTTTGCCCTTCAATATTGTATATTGTAATTCTATCCGGCGCTTCAGCTGAGTTAATCTGAATTGTTCCCGTAACAGGATCCTGAGTGATTTTCAGCGACTCGACTGCAGGGGTTTGTATGCCTGACAAAGGTGGACCGTTATATACTTCGTCCGAATTACCCAATTGATAAACTCTGACATAGTCGATATACATTTTGGGTTCGCCGTCGGACGCTTTTGAGAATGCGGTTACATTATTAATATCACTAACGCCTGTGTAAGTTCCGCCTATCGCTAAATTCAAAATCACGTAAAACGGATTATGAAAATAGTAGCCCACGTTTGTATTGATTGTACTTGCAGTGATTGCCCTCTGATAATAAGCGGGATTATCCGGATTCGAGGGGTTGTCGTTCGGATAGGCGTCGAGGTCAACATACATGCTTATCATGTTTGCATCCCAAATAAGCGTATATAAATGAAAAGTATCCTGCAAACTGTAAAACCATGCTCTGGACGATCCTCCTCCTAAATCCTGTCCCTGTCCG
>Ga0123354_10010999_pt1 | contig 13959 bp, 7 predicted proteins | sample TergutLab28metaG_2_FD_97872 | JGI IMG/M metagenome (GOLD analysis project Ga0123354, IMG submission 97872) | Labiotermes labralis P4 segment gut microbial communities from Petit-Saut dam, French Guiana - Lab288 P4 | ecosystem: Host-associated > Arthropoda: Insects > Digestive system > Gut ... | reverse complement strand
GGGGGCCTTCGGAATTTCGGGGGGGGGGTTGAACCCCCAAACCCCCCCCCCCCCCTCGGCGCGCCACTGCTGTGAGACATCCCAGCCCCAGCTCAGTTTGTCACCCACGAATATCACGTGCTGGCCTGGGATCGAAACCAAGCTTCTGCGGTGAGAGACAAACGATCCTGAGCCATGACACGGTTTCCTGTAAACAATGGTGGAAGTACTTTTCTACTCCATGGCCTCCCGTTTTCGAAAGATCATTACTTTTTGAAAGGTTCGTATGCGTCACCCATTTGTTCTGGTAAGAGCGACATACAGTTGAAGACGAATATGTAACATTGCTGGAATGATACTGACAGGGGAAAACGACTACTGGGAGAAAAACGTGTCCCAGTGCCGTTTTGTATACAACAGTGTGTCCCACTCGCTACCGAACCCGGCATTTCTTTAATAATTCTAACACCAATGAAGACATTGCAACGAATTTTGAACAGGAGTACGTTCGTTGTGTGAGAAATGAAGAGGAATGTGTCTGTAGTCGTTGCAATATCCTCATTAGTGGTAAAATTATTAAAGAAATGCCGGGTTCGGTAGCGAGTGGGACACACTGTACAAATCCCACAGGACTGGGCTGGGATCGAGTTTGGGCCTCCACGGTTAGAGGTCTAACGACCCAAACCATGGTAAGCCCCTTCCCTGTTCAGCATTAACCGACAGGTTTTTATAACCGATATGGGGAGAGTTTACAGGTCGTTACGAACTAAATCGTTCCGTATAATATATGCTAATTTTAGCATTTAACTTAACAACAGCCTACTTGCTTGCCATTTGAACTGTTCACGTATTTACGGGTACGTTATTTCGGTAGTGTTTCTATTAACGAAATCAAAGGAACTTTTAATAGACATTAAGCTATTCCGTACAATCTATATATTAATACAATCCCATCATTTCATTTAATGTGCTGAATCTCACTCATGGAATCTGCAGACCTATCCTGCAAGATAGCGAACAGTGAAATTGCAACCCACCAGAAGGGGTACACATAAAGTTCATACCTTCGGCATGCGAGCCTTACATATTGCTCTTGGTGTAACCAAGACAGTGATTCGGCATACCCATGTTGCCACGGTTTTCGGATTTCCATAGGTAACAATAAACCTTTGCTAGTGACGTTACAACGTCCATGCTTACCCCATTTTCAAGATTACGACACAGTTTGGTTTGTGAGTGATGTTAAGGTAACATGATTTCCGTAAACAGAGCTTTGTGGATGACGTCACAGACGTTTTGTCACTAGGTTCTGGGTTGCCATGGTACCGATGGTTAGCACAGACGTTGATTTGCGACGACACAACAGGGTTGCCATGGTTACCTGATTTCTATGGTTGCACCAGAGCGATATTAGTGGCATCACAACCGGCTTTTCCATGGTGATGATAGAGCTTGGTTTATGATGTCACAACCCGGGATTCAATGGGGCAGGGTTTCAATGCTTATAATTGAGCTTGGTCTCTTTACCTTGTCATATGAGAAGGTTCCTGTTAATCACATTGTCATATAGCTAGCAGGGTTTTAGGCCTCGCGACCTGTTGCGGTCTCATTAACAATCTAATGTCTTTTATGGGCTCATCCTTGGCTTCCTTTCCCACATCATTGATATTTCATACTTGGGTGTGGTAGCCTGTCTCTGTCCATTTCTTGAACATGGCGAGGCTCTAAGGACCAAGTCATGGCAGTATCATCATTTCATCTACTCTGGAGGAAATGCCTGAGTATAACCAGAACATCTGGAGGCAGAAAGGTAGCAACCGTCACCAGACTTACCTGTCTAAAGACTAGTAATCTCTCGTGGGGAAATTTTGAATACTGGAAGTCTCAAATGCAACAGACTTGCTGGTTTAAATATACATTTTGTAACCTGTCATGATACTATACTTCAAACACAATAACAGCCCAGCATGACAATCAGAAACAAATCTTTCTTGTGTTATATATTTATGACAAACTGTTTACAGAAATCTACATTTTGAGCCTAACGTTAGCATGATCTGCTGTCCACCTGTGAGTTTTCAATGGATATGCAGAAGGTGTTTGTGTACTGTAACTGACACGTGGCAAATCAATTTTCCAAAAATATGAATAAATATACAAATTTTCCAATTCAGATCCTGTTGGTTGAGATATACCTTTCATATCTAGTATTTGTACCACATATTGAACTGACCTTATCTCGCTCTGTAGGTCTATACGGTGGCAATAACAAAGGCAGTGATGACAAAAACAAAAACAACATGGTACAACATACCACTTAAAAGTCCCATAAAAACAAGAAGGAAAACAACAGTGTAAAACAACACAAGCACTGCAAACTATGGTATGCATTCACAATAGCATCAAAAGTCATGTCGAACAGGAAATAACAGGTGAAACTATAGAATTCGATGATTCCCTTGTGCTGTACTACACTCTTCCAACTTAAAAAAAAAAGTCAAAGACATTCACAATGGATAGTTTCAGACCACCTGCTTTGTTGCTGGTCAAAATGATCAGTTGTCTTATGATAGGTCCATACAAGCAGAGTCCTCTGCCACTAGTTACAAACTGTGAATAATAGGGATATTGGTATGCCTGTAGTTTGTAGTGTGTAAAGGTGTCACTGATGCATGATTCCAACCTTCCTAATGTAAATATGTGGTGTACATATGTGGTACAGTCACCAAAGGATATCACAAAGTGTAAAATGTATACAGTACTTTTTTTTTTCACATTCGTACCGTGCATCTTGATACCATCAAAGTTTTTTTATTCACCAATGAATGCACAAGAAAAAATATTAAAATTTACATGAAAATAGCTCCGACATGTTTCGGTACAGTCACACCATCTGCAGGGGGCGCATTATTCGTGCTTGCTAAAGTTACACTTATTATAATAGTCAATTATGGTAGATCGGTGTGAGTAAATCGATGGTGATGTGGCTGCATATATTATTAGGTCCTTGTTGGTGCAACATACACACACCAACAGCCCCATCACCACTGATTTAATCACACACTGATGTCCCATAACTGACTATTTTAACAGCTGTAACTTTAGCAAGCACGAATAATGCACTCCCTGAAGATGGTGTGACTGCACCGAATCATGTCGGAGCTATTTTAATGTAAATTTTAATATTATTTTTTAAAACAATCACTTGTGCATTAGTTGGTGAATAAAAAAAAACTGTGACAGTACAACATGCTGATACCGCAGTGCAGAAATACTCCTTAAAGTAAGTTGTTAGGATCATCATTCTGTGATATTTAGCAATGTAGATACATTTAAAATATGAAGCTAGATCAAAATGAAATGGTGGAAACACACTGACAAAACAATTCAGTATCAAATGTAACTTATGCTAAATGATGTAAGTTAAAAATGGTTAACAGGAACAACAGCAACAACAAAAAACGTGGTTGAAATTCAACAATCTGACCTGAACACCAACTGACAAATGTGGAGCAGGTAGTAAAAAATGAGTATACAAATATCTTTTTAATATTTTATTCTAAAAACAACAAATAAGTGTATACATTGTGATTCCTCAAGAGGCACAATATAAGTAGGCCTATTTTGTGAACCTACATGTCAACTGACAAGTTGCATAAAAGTGGTATTGTCTTCTCCATCATTAAGTAAGTCTACTGTTAAATGCAAGACAATATAACTTATGCTTCCCTGAGTTACTGTAGTTCCTGTAATCTTACAGAATGCAAGAGAAGCAAAAACACTATAGAAACATCGCAAACAGAGTAAAAGTTGATTGTAGTGGGTCTGCTTATGCAATTTGGATGGCCCCTTTACTGTTACATTCCATACACTGGTACAGCATATAACATCTACTGACATGCCATGCATAAATGTATCATTCTGTGTTTAGCTGTAAGAAGTTACAGATTATGTAATAAATACTTTTCCCAAAGAAAAATCATAAATATGCAATAACAATGGCTACTGGTAATAGATTTCACAAGTGAAAGCAAGTTACCAGCAACATGACTCCTTTAAATAATGTCCCTATCAAGCACTTTTCCAGGTACCACAAGTTTAGAAGTGTTTCTGATAACATTTCAGTTTTTTAGGTAAATTTAATGCAGTCTAGCAGCAATACATTTAATTCCCTCAGCACAGACCTGTGAAAGGTTCCTTGCAGTTACTTTGACCTGTGTTGTGGAGCACCATGCACAACACACACACACACTTGCTGCATAGTAACCCAGAAGAGTGCAGTTCACATCTACTTTACAGCAAAAACCTACAATCATGCTTATTATTTTGCAGTATGATGATGCTCACTGGAACTGATAACAGGCCTTTTCATGTTTCTCCATATCCATTTGTGTAGAATTTTATGAGAATGTCCACATATTAAATGAACATTCCTAACACTTCTAGATTCCTCACATTAACAGGATTTTTGAAGTGAAATGTGCAGCCATAAATACAGCTGTGGGAATTTACAAATACAATTTATATTAATTCACCAATTAATACTTCTCTCAAAGTTGTGCACCAGTGATATATACATAATTTTGCACCAGATTTTGGGTTTATCAGTTTTGTCTGTAGGATCACTGCCAAATAACAATTATAAAAAGTAACATACCATAATTACTGTACTAAATATTTTATGTTCACAATTTCCAGGAATTGGTAATTTTATTTCAAACACATGTAAATAAGGTTCTGTTGCATAATGAACAACAATACATATAAATTACCACTTCCAAGCAACTTGCTACAACTTTACTGTTACACTTCAAAGAATTCTACTACCCAAACACTTTGGGAACTGATGATCAAGTGTATCACTTTCTTATTTCTGATCTAGGAAGACTCTTTCGTGTGTAAAGGATAAAGCCTTACAAGAAAAATTGACAAGATTTTGTATTCCAAGAAAGGACAATCAAAGACTTTTCATAGCCATATTTTGACACTTCCAAATTACAGCAAAAATTAGTTTATTATTGTACACTAGCACACAGGTAACTAATATACAACCCAATCACTGAGTTTACATTCATGGACAAACAATATTACTTAAGAGTACATAAACACCTGCATATTAATAGTAAGTGACTCAGATGTTCCAAGAAAGTAGACTGCTACACTATGTTCTCCTGTAACCTTCATTTGTTAGAAGAGAACATAAAACTGCTTAACTTCACTGCATACATAATATTGTAAACTGTACTGCATTCCTGGAGAAGGAAAGAGCCTTGCAAAGCCCTCCAATAGACAGAGTGGTCCTCACAGTGATGACAGTAATGTTAGCGCATCAGTTGCATTATTGCTTCTATGCAGTAACACATTACACAAATCAAATACAACAATTCCCTGTGCCAAAGTGCAACAGTATCTGCTGGGATAAGTTGTAAATTTTACGTATGTTCTGATTTCCCTCATGAAGTGCATGACAAATGCTCTGTCTGTAGGGCAGTTATGTTTATGCAAGTATCATGATTTATATCACTGTGACATTAAACATAAGCATTAATTTCCAATTCACTGGTGCATGAATCAATAATAACTGGGCAACACACACATTTATATATTTCCAGTAGTGTCACTAGTGGTACTGGGAATTTTACCATAGAGTAAACAAGTAACTTCCTTACAGTACACAACTCCTCATGAAAACAGTGATGCCTAGGAACACCAACAACTACAGGCACAAACTATTGAGCTTTATTAAGTATTAAAAATCTTTGGGTTGCGTTCAGATTATTTGAAGATTTTCATACTTGATCACTCAGTATGATGGAGAATACAAATCTTTTGGGAGAATTCCCTCTCCAAAAAAAGAATATGATATGGCAGATAACTCTTGAATTCACAGCAGAAGCTCAGTTATGTGTATGACCTCCTTTAACATTAAAAATTTCTGCATTTGACCCACAGCATATTTATGGGTTTTTCATGGCTGTTAGAATAAACAGCAGTTTGTAATGAAGATGAAAATGTTATGTGCAGCAGGAACTTGATTTTTATAAACATTCTGCTGAACTTCATACCCCAGACAGTTAAAAGGGCTCATAACTTTGATCACATATTACTTTAACTGTAACAAATTTTAGAACTGAAAGAGGTGTTAAAGGAGTCTTCTTTATCTTCACTCAATTTCACTGGTGTTTACTCAGTTACAGCTACATTACATAACAGACAGACAGACATATAAAGTAAATATGTGCAACACAATTTATTAGAGAATGCACTTACACGTCACTGTTTCATGATCGATACATTACAAATCCACATAAACAAACTTTATATAGGAAGCAACTGGAATATACTTCCACAGTGAAATTTATGAATGCCGAAAAAATACAAATTTCAAGACCATCTGCTTATTCCTTAGTTCTGATCCAGTTTTGCCCAGCAAGGAAGTTTTTCAGTGCTACCAAAGCACAAAGCACAACACAGAAAAGAAAAGTAATGACAGAACTGTGAACAGGATGTGTATGCTCTAAATGTTCATGCGCTTATTCTGTAAATACTAGCATTAGCGAGATTCTTTTTAATTACAGACACCATGTAGTTTTGTGGTTGGTTTTAAGACATATAACTGACTCTATCTTTTTTTGAGCAGAAAAGAAAATGAAAGTAACAGAGTCCTCTGAAATATTGGTAACTGTTTATGAAACTGCAAGTTAATTCCATACAGTAGAGTCCTTCTTGAGAACACAACAGATTGCCAGCTTACTGTGTTCATAGCATATTGTCACTGGTTCCTATCACAAGCCAAATGAATCCAGTACACACCCATTCCATCCTATACCAATAAGATCCATTTTTGGCACTGTTCTGCCTTTCACACCCATATCTTACAAGAGGGCTCTTTCCTTTATACCTCCCAGTTGTAAGTCATCCTCCCAGTTGTAAGTCATATTAATCACAATTTAAACTTTCAAAATACACTGCACAAATGGAATGAGATGGGCAGAGAATGTGGCATGTATGGGGGAGGGGAAATATGCATAGAGAATTTTGGTGGGGACACCTGAAGGAAAGACACCTCTTAGAAAACCTAGTCATAGATGGGAGAATAATATTAAAATGGATCTTGTAGAAATAAGATGCGGGTGGGGGGCATGCAATGGATTGCTCCGACTCAGGATATGGGCAAGTGGAGGGCTGTTGTGTACGTGGCAACACACCTTTGGGTTCCATACAATGCACGAAATTTCTTGATTAGTTGATGAAATGTCAGCTTCTCAAGAAGGACGCTGCTCCACACACACTATGTTGGTTAGTTAGTTATATGCATAAGTGATCTTGAAGTCAATTACTTTCTTTATTACATTTTTTCACATTTTATATTTTCAGCACTTGCTGTAGGAACTGGTTTTGGCCTATGTAAATTTTGATTTGTGCTTCACTGCCGATGAACTGTAAAGGCAATGCTATTCCAACTAAAAGACAAGAAGAGTAGACCACGTTTGTATGTATTATCTTCCTGTTAAGTGATTAACAAAACTCTTCCTTACTATCATAACAAGACATACAAGCTACAATATATTATATAACTATAATGGTAGTACACCCATTTGTAGGAACCGCTTATACCTACTGGAACACCGCTTCATAAACATAATGTTAGAATGCATAGCAACAGTTGATAGATGTTTGCTGCAACATGTTTAATCTCCAATACCCTGTTACAATATTGCTAATAATACTAGTATATTAATAAAAATAATGTTTTATTAAAGGGTAATTAACTGAGAATGAGGGATAATTTTGTCAAAAGAGTTAATTTTCAGATGCCCAGAAATAATAATTATGGTTTCATAGCCCACTGAAGTTCCAGAATTTGAAATTCAGAGGACTGTGCATCATGATATATATTCTTACAATAAAAGCCAACAAGATGCACAATTTCTCAACTTTATTTTGGTAAACAACTCTACTTGTTTCGGACAGACTTACTGTTTATCAAAATAAAGTTTAGAAATAGTGCATCTTGTTGACTTTTATTGTAAGAAGTCCAGAAAGGTAGCTGCAGTCTAAATAGTACTGCAAGAAATGCCAGTACAGAAGTTAAAGAAACTGTACAATGTATTTACTGCATTCATGAGTATCTTTTACACAGTTCTTTACACCAGATTCTGAAACAAACACAGTTATGGGTTGGTCCATCTTATTTTATCTCAGGGAGTTCATTAATGAAGTTCACCTATAATACAAACATATCTAACCTCCAAACATGATGACATTTCATTACAAATACCATTACATGTTTATGTCAATCTTCTGCCAGTACTGCAACATAAAACTGTCTTCAGTACAATAAATACTGTAATTTGGTGCATAAATTAGCATTAAAACACTGAAGTCAACCAGGAATTCACACAAAATACATTCTAAATACAATGCAAACAAATGTATTACATGCAAACAATCTAAGGTTATCACAAGTCACAAGTTTTAGAGCTGTACTTAACAGCAATGAATGCAGACATGACAATAAGTATGTTAATTTCCACACAATGCAATTGTATTAACACTGACTAATACACGTATTTCATGATACTATTCCGATAGACAACCAAAACTCTCAGTGTCTGAGACTTAATGAAAATGGAAATTCACAATATACTCTGAGAATGTAATTGGGGTTATAACACATATTTTCAGACAAAATCACTGATCACAACTTACAGTACATGTCATTCACAATATGAAGCAGTCCATTTTATAGTTATCCTTAGCATCAAATAGTTTTCATTTTGTATGTGGGTTTTGCCTCCCCATCTGAACTTACCAGAAAAGGAAACTTCTACCCACCTATCACCTCTGTCCCACACAGTGACATATGATCACAAAGGGCTACAGAATCATAACATCCCCAAGATAAAGCATTTCAAATGAACTTTTGTACTTTGAAATCTTAAAAGGTGTCTCTCTCTCATGAGGTAGTTCATAATGAAAAAGTCTTTTATTTAGGAACCTTAATTCTACAGTTATTTTTGATAAAACTGAAGCCTTTGTTACATGAAGTGTGAATTCTTATTAAAAAAAGAGAGGAGTTGAGGGGTGGAGGGTATGTATACTGCTGTAGTACCAGATTATAAAACAGGCACACAAACCTTTGACAAGTATGGGACTATTCCCCAAATAAGTCCTGCCCACCAGTGTCAGAAATACATAGCAGTATATTGCTCTTCAGATTATTGTTTACTACATCTCTATATCCCATATCTTATTTAAAAGATACAGTAAAATGAACACAAATGAAAATTATTACATTTATTTGTCCTCAGAGCTCCACAGATGTAAAGAAGAATATCACATGGCCAGAATACAGCAAAATAAAACTTCAATTGCATTAATTATATGAGAAGAGATGGTTTGAAATACAGACTTCTATACCGACATTAATCAAATTATGAGTACCTGTATGCCTCGGGCTGTCATATATGGAGCAAGTGTCTGCACAAAAACTGTCAACCAGTAATATCCTTGGATGGTTGATGAGATTAGGAATTACTGCATGTTATGATCTGATGATATGGTAACACATCTTTAAACTGAGTTTACTTAAAACTGTGTATATTGGACATAAAATATTTGTGCTTTAAATCATTGACCTGCTACTCATTTTAGCAGCTGACACACTTCCTAAACATCAGTCTAAGGTTTAAAGGTTGTGCCAAAATAAAGGTCCTACAAGAAACGCAAGTGAGTGACAATTAGAAAAGGAATATACGTATAAAGGTATTAGATTTACAGCACACCACTGTGCTGTTCTTCAAATTATCACTTTACCCTGCCTGACACACTTGTGAGCACACAACGTGTTGCAAGTATTTCAAATAAACTCACTGCAGGAGTATAGGATCAGAAAAATTGGGTTTCAACAACCTCTTGCCTGTAAGATGAAGTTAATTTGCCTACTAACAAACAAAAAATGGGAATTGCTTATAACTGCGTTTCTAAATTTGAGTGTTTTTATGGTGGCGAAAATATGGAGTCTGGTCTACTGGATTATGACAATGTTTAGTCTTGTTGGTGGTTAGCAACGTTTTGGATGAATCAGCCGCCTCCATTTTCAATTGTGATGATACATAACGCATGGCTCTGCAAAATGATGGCAACCACTAACAAGAGTGCATGGTGTCATACTTCAGAAGACCATAATTTAAGTTTGCAAATTCATTCACTTCAGTTTCACCCCAAAAAAACTACTTTTCCTGCAGAATTCATTACAATCTTCATTCTTCTGAGATATGGCATTGCATCTGGGTGAATGGTGCCTGACCTTTCAAGGCAGCACATTTGTCTCCTCCTCATGGGTCAGTAAGTCCAGCGAAGATTTGATTTTACGTTGGCATTCTCAAGCACTGAAGATGAAACCAGCATTCTGTCCCAAAATGTTGTGTACCAATCATTTGGTCTGCAGCATCATGTGTCATATCCCAGAGTAACGAAGACATCAACTACATCACAACAAAAGCCTAAAATCTCATGGAACTGATTCTGTTTCCCTTCAGACGAACCAAGCATGTATTCAAACTAAACACTGACAGTGGTAACCTCCTAAAAAAATGGAAACACAAGTTATACAAAATGGTATAGTTATCACTTGTATAGCATAATATTACATGCATGAGGGTCTAATTTCTTTGTCTTGGATAAAAAATATGTGGAGTTTCAGTATACAATGTGTACAGTGTACAATGAAAAAATATCCAACCATTAAAATATACAGAAGAATAATTTTGCATCTTGTTTATATGAGTGCGAAATTTGGTCCTTCACAATGGGGAAGAACATAGGTTGGGGGTGTCTGAGAACGGAGTGCTGATGACGATTTGTGGGCGTAAGAGGTATGAGGTGGGAGGGGTTGGCAGGCGAAGGAATCTGCATAATGAGGAGTTTTATGATCTCAACTTCTCACCAAATATTGTTCAAGTGGTCAAATCAAGAAGAATGAAATAGACAGGCCTGTAGCATGCGTAGGGAAAGGCAGAGGCACATACAGGGTTTCTGTGGGGAAACCTAAGAGAAATGGACAACTTAGAAGATCTAGGCATAGATGGGAGAAAAATTACAAAACGGATCTTCAAGAAATAAGATGGGAGGCGTGGAGTAGATTGCTCAGACTCAAGTCAGGAACAGGTGTTACATTCTAGTGAATGTGGTGATGAACCTTTGGGTTCCACAAAACGCAGGAAATCTCTTCACTAGCTGTGGAACTATTAGCTTTTCAACACGAAGTTAGTTATATACAATTATAAACAACTGTTGCTGTCTTACTTAAGAATAGGTTCACTGTCTTATTACCAAGCCCACAGAATAGTGGAATGAACTGAAGTTAAATCCATGTTCATACAAACACTTCATGTAACCAAGGCATTGATCATACTTATTGAGAATAAAGATGAAGTGAATACTGTCAAAAAACAGACTTCAAAATGAGTACATACACAGTCCACTATGAAGTGAAGAAGTCTTGTGATCTCCATATCAGTTTATAACTAAGATTTGCATCAACAACAGTGATACATGATCCACGCACATGCACACACACCCACACATACATTCACATGAAACAAAAATTGAATTAGTAGGACATTTGACACTTCTGCTAGTATGTTTTGCCAAAAGAAAATGTGACATTTCTTGAGAAATGTCACACAATAAATACGTTAAAACTTGTATATATTTATTTTGCAAAAATACAATCAAAACTGTGTCATAGTTAAATATTAAAATAAAATTATTTAGGCTAAAAATGAACTGATTTTAATATAAAATCTTTCAACAAAACCATAATACATTAAAGTGTGCACACACCAACACTCAAAGTCCAGGTAAACTGTATAATCGCTATTAGGATAAATTCCTATAATGAATATCTTACTGAGGGATATAGTTCTTTTATGTTGCATGTAACGTGGCCATTTGAGTCAAATATCAACAATAATGCAATAGACAATGCTGCTGAGTTTGAGGTAGTATGCATGAAGAAGATATCAACAGATCGTAGAGTACGGCCTTAATTCACAATAACATGTTTATCCTATCCTAATAAAATTGAGAAAAGAAGCAGAAACTAACAAGAAAGGTACTAAAGGTTTAATTTTACTTACAAAGGAAACTTTTAGCCTGAAGGTTCTAAACACATTCTTTATGAATCTACAAGTTTTACATAAGAGGTGTAATGAAATAATACTGAATGTGAATTTGTATCTTATGATAAAGTTCAATGCCCAGAGACCCTGCTGCCATGAATGTGTCCTGACATGTCGTCCCACATCCAGATGTGTTGCACAGCTCAGTCCAGAGCTTCCACATTTCAGGGCCAGCATAACTCTCTCATTAACAGTTTCTGACGGTACAATACATATGCGTGAAAGCCTCTGATAAGATGAGAAACAGGATTACCAAAACCTCACAACTGACGTACATAATCGGTAGACATAAAACTATGATGTGGATCCATCATTTTAAAGAGAAATGAATAGCCATGAAAAGCAACAAGCATTCTCAAAACACACACACACACACACACACACACACACTTTGTAGTTTTAAACAACAAACTGCTGTTAGAAAATAGGTATGTAAATTAGTAACTATTTATTATAAATCCAACATTGCTGATTTAAAACCTCTTTCCTGTGACTGTGTGTCTTAATGTTCTCTCTAACATGGCTGCCTGAGACTGAAACATGCAGAGTGATAATAAAAGTTTTTGATGTTCATAAATAAATGTGTACTGTGATGATTATGTGTTGATTGGTACTTGCATATACTGTGCAAGGTGCACCAACTTAAAAATTCCTATGTCCATTCACACACACTTTATACTTTAGGGAAAATATGAATATTTCAAACTAATGGGTGTACCCAAGTCACTTCAGAGGTCTACAGGTTCAGAGATTGATAACACACAGATGTGCAAATGATTGGTATTTAATGGCTGCCCATGACTAGTATACATGTGACAAGCTAAAGCAGGCTTCACTGAACAATTTTTGAATGACTGCTTAATGTAAAAGATGTTGTTTTGCCATCTTTTTTCTATTTTCTTTTTTTACCGAAATGCATGACAAGAGTTCATACAAATTAATCGCACAACACTGTTAAAAAATGCAGCTAAGTTGTGTGACTTCAGCCAAAAATGCCGATTAAGGACTGGCAATGGTACTAAACAAGAATGGCCAGTGTAACGTAAATACCACACATGATCTGAGAACATTATGAACAAGATGGGGTCTGAGAATGGGTGACTAAAACTGTAAATCGACCTAAGAATTCTACTTGGACCACATCATCACCCTACCCGAACCACAGAAACAAAAATTGTTCATGAGTGCGTTTTTGTAATAAAGTCCAATTTTCTAAGAGCCCACAATGCTCTCTCAACTCTAATCAACCAGACAGACTGATTTTCAAGACACAAACAAAAAATGTGAGGCCACTGTCAACCATATGCTACTGAACTCATTGACATCAAGGACATTGAAGACTGGTACAAGTCTGCAAATGCCAGTCAAATGGCATAATAACCCACATTCCATTTGCACATCTAGATTTTATCACAGGTGTACAAAATATATAGGCCAGCAAACACACACACACACAAATTGTGTGAGCTGAATTTAATCAGCACAACAATTCTGTTAATTTCCCCCTCATGAAAGTTTCTCTGAGAAATGAAGACATATATGAGGGGTGTTCAATAATTCATCTACCTAAGCAGGAAAGAAGGCAATGAGCGGATTGAAACAAGTCTGTGCATGTTGGGACATGTCTTGAGGTGTCACATATGCAGCCTCAGCTCAGTAACTGTCAGATTGACAGCATGTCAAGTGAACCTGTGTGTGAGGTTTCTAAGAAACTGCTCGATTTGGAGCAAAGATCAGTTATAAAATTTCTTACTAAAGAAGGTAAGAAGCCAAAGGAGATACTTGAACGCAT
>Ga0123354_10010998_pt1 | contig 13960 bp, 8 predicted proteins | sample TergutLab28metaG_2_FD_97872 | JGI IMG/M metagenome (GOLD analysis project Ga0123354, IMG submission 97872) | Labiotermes labralis P4 segment gut microbial communities from Petit-Saut dam, French Guiana - Lab288 P4 | ecosystem: Host-associated > Arthropoda: Insects > Digestive system > Gut ... | reverse complement strand
TATTTTGATATTTTGCTGACCGTGCATCTCAGTATAATCTTAGCAATTGACCAACTTAATGCACAAATTCTTGTTTTATAATAAGTTTATTATATTCCTCTACATGTTTCGAGCACTGTTGTGCTCATCATCAGGAGGTTAAATTGTATTATACAGCATCTTGTATCGTCACACTCTGTAGGTGGCCACCTACAGAGTGTGACGATACCAGATGCTGTATAATACAATTTTGACCTCCTGATGATAAGCACATAGTGCTCGAAACATGTAGAGGCATATAATAAACTTATTATAAAACAAGAAATTGTGTATTAAGTTAGTTAATTGCTAAGATTATGTAGATGATATATTAATTGGAATAAGTTAATGAGAAAAGCAGTGCATTTTTTGGTCTTTCTCACGTATATGTATCACGATGCGCGGTTCAGAGAATGTAAATTTACTAAATGCTACTTACTTAACCAAATACCGAGTTGGCAAATTTAGAGCAACTAGCTTAAATAATCACGGGAGTGCTGAAAATGGTTATATTTGTGTATCGTTTAACGACGTTGTCACTAATAATGCAACGTCGAATAAACCGATGGCATGGAATAAATAACTTGAACTTGACTTGGAAGGATCTGTGTGTGGCCTACCTGCAGTACTGTCCTGACATTTGTCTGGGTGGAGTTAGGACAAAAAGACGTAGAGAAGTTTCGGATTGCCATTTTTTTTGTGTGCTCCTAACGAATGCAAGTCAAAACGTTCACCGACTGAGCCAACTTGCTCGGAATATGAAGAGTTAAGAATTAAATGCACAGTCTAGACACGATTTTGATCAAGATTTATGTTAACCATTCAAACACGAAATTGTCAGAATGTTGCGGAACGCATTTCCAGTTCAGCAAGAGAGAATCTTTGACGCTGAACATGTTGCGAAAAACTAGCATCCCTGTTGAAAATATGAATCCACGGTTTCTGAGAGGCGGAAATATTATTATAGCGATGTGAAAAGGGCACTTGCCTGTTCTTTTTATTTACAGTCTATAGAAATAATTCGTGAATAGTTTTCAAAGTTTATTTCAAGTGACAAGAATTTTAATGGCTACATTTTCAATGCAGAATCATCGCGTTTAAACACAGAATGACTGCGACCAACCATTTTGTTTTCAGAACAAGATTACTATCTCATGGTTGCTGCAATTCGATTCCATACTTATCTCGTGTAATTTCAGAGGTGATTTATTCTAATGCTGTTCAGACAGATGGTGCCATTTCACAGGTGATATATTCTAAATCCTGTTGAGACAGATGGTGCCATTTCACTGGTGATTTATTCTAAATCCTGTTGAGACAGATGGTGCCATTTTACAGGTGATTTATTCTAAATCCTGTTGAGACAGATGGTGCCATTTCACAGGTGATTTATTCTAAATCCTGTTGAGACAGATGGTGCCATTTCACAGGTGATTTATTCTAAATCCTGTTGAGACAGATGGTGCCATTTCACAGGTGATTTATTCTAAATCCTGTTGAGAGAGATGGTGCCATTTCACAGGTGATTTATTCTAAATCCTGTTGAGACAGATGGTGCCATTTTACAGGTGATTTACGCTAAATCCTGTTGAGACATATGGTGCCATTTCACAGGTGATTTATTCTAAATCCTGTTCAGACAGATGGCACCATTTCACAATCGGGAATCAGTCTGACTCACACGTAAAGGAAAATGTGACATTGGGAAGACCTAGGAGTGGATGGAAGTGTAATAATAAAAATTAATCTTAAATAAATAGTCTAGGATATGGTATAATATATTTAAGCGGCTCAGAACAGGGACAGGTGATAGACTTTTGCGCACATGACGATGAACTTCCGGGTTTTATAAAATTCGGGGATTTATTTACTAGATGAGGAACTATTTGTTAGCTTCTCAAGAAGTACTATGCTCCGTGGATTTAGTCAGTAAATTTAGTTTAGTTTCTTCAGTTAGTTAAAGGTAAATGAGTCCCAATAGAGGCCCGAGGTGCCCAGAGGTTTCCAGGAAGTTAAGGTTCCCAGATTACGTGACAGTGGTTCAGGATGGTGGTAAGGTTGTCAGCCTTAGGCACCGGCCGCCTTTACCCCCAGGAAATGCTCCTGGTACTCATTTCTGTTAGAGGCTGAGTCGACCCCAGGGCCATAGCGCGATCGGAAGTATTATGCCAATAAAAATTCCAGTGACACCATCTGGAATCGAACCAGCGACCTTCCGATTTGTAGCACACCACCTTAACCACTGTGCTACCGCGGTTCCCCTCTTCAGTTAGTTAAATACATTAAATTACCTAGCACTGCAATATAGGGGCTTCCTTTGGAAGCTGATAGTTGCACAGTTTCTCAATAAATACCTTACTATTCGAGCTATAACTTTGCTATCGACTGTCATGAGGGGCTCATTGCTGGGTCCTGTTCTAAGCCAGTTCAAATTTTCATAACCAGCAGCCGGATATCCAATGCAATATTGCCTCGCTGTTTGCACCTGTGTTCCGCAAATTTATAAAGTAGGTTTCTGTGTCAGTCAAATCCACATATCGTTTTATAAAATACACAAGCCCACAATAAATTCCCTTGCGCTGCTAAATTATTGTAATGCTGTCATCGGCCGAAATGTGCCGCTAAGTGTGGAATTTATTTCGTGCCGTCGATATCCATCCGCAAGTAGGTACATTTTTCAGAAGACCGCGCGCTGTCGCATCGCGCAACACAGGCATGTCTAGTTCCATAATAAAGTGATCAGTGGGCTCAGTCGGCTGTGCGATCTGGAGGTCCGAAATTTTGTTAGTGTGATGATTGGAATTTACTGCCATCCTCTTGTATTCGTAATAGTTACTCCCGCATTTCATATCTCACCGTTATCTTCACATTGTATTCGACAATAAATAGTCCGTTGCGGTCACCGCGTCATACAACACGTCATGGATCTAACCTTGTGCTGCGAGACGTTCATACGCGTGTGCATAAACGAATGAATACCTAGATCAGTGTATTTACCAAAAAATCTGTATTTTTCCCTGTGATAATTGGGTTCCTGTCACCACAACATGGCGCGTCCTCAGGTTGCGGATGGAGGAGCGGCCTCCAATGTGGGAAGTAGCTGCGAATATATTGAATAATCAGCCACGAACAGCCGACAAGGGGTGGTCTTCCACATGGGGGGGTTGGGCGAGGTGCTAACAACTTCTTACCGTGAAAACGTATCTTGTTACGAAATATCCACACAGGCTCAAGATAGGGACAGCTGGGGGTCACTTGTGAATGCGGTAAAGAACCTTCGGGTTCCACAAAATGCAGGGAATTTCTTGACTAGCTGAAAACCGGTTAGCTCCTTTAGAAGTACTCTGCTCCATGGAGTAAGTAGGTAATTTGTCCCTTTGCAGACCGTGAAACTGTACGAAGGAGTAGAAGAATGGTACCGCTCATTCTTAAACTCAGCTGTGTAAGTAAGCGGTCAGCTTTACGTAGGAGCCGTCTTACATCCCGGGAAAACAATCCGCATTACACGCTGAACATGGGGCTGGGCTAACCCGAGGCCGGTCTGAAAGTTTTTGACCAGCTACCTTCTAACAGCTCAAGTTATAGAGCACGTTCTGTTTTAATAGCTGCTTCATACTAATTAACAGTTAACAAAAGACGGGCTGTGTACATATAACGTAACAGTGAGGCGTGTTAGTGCAACAATTGTTGCAGAGAAAAAGCAATACGTATTACATATTCTGAGTGTTTGTGTGTGTGTATGTGTGTAGCGTTAGATATCCAGCATGCAATACGCATGGGCATGTTGTTTATGGACTGCCCGACTCTACAATATTTTTTTCACAATGTCTCATAAGTGGCACAATTTTTAAAAAATATTGATTGTAAAATGTGTGTTTTGATTTTCTGTACAATTTTTGTAGGAGACATTTCTCATTATAAGAGGAATTCAGCGAACTATGATCAAAAACGTATAATGTTCTTCGTGAAAAGTGCCCGTTATTTTTGTCGGACTTTAATTTGGGTTTAATTTTCTCGACAGGTTTTCGAAAAATGCTCAAATGTTTGTATCATGAAGAGCCGAGTTGTTCCATGCGGCCTGACAGACAGAAGGACAGAAAACGTGACGAAGCTAATAGTTGCTTTTCGCAGTTTTGCAATCGCGCCTAAATAATGTGGCACTTCTTGGGTCTCATAGAGGTGCGGCAACAAAACCGAGTAATGAAAGGATTTGCAATTTCTGCCGTTCGCGAAATATTTTTAGGGTGATAAAATGAAGAAGACAAAGATCGGCAGGGAGAATTTATCGCAGAAGGGAGCAACAGGAAATCCATAAAGAATTTTTGATGTGGAAAATGAAGGGCAGAGACGACTAATAAGACCTCGGCGTAGATGGGAAGTCAGTGTGGTGGGAGGTTGTGACGTGGATCTGCGGGTCTTGTCACCAGGATGAGCGGCGTGTCGTCATGAACACGGTAATGAACCTTCGGGTTTCTTAGAAGAGACGACTAGCTTAGGCATGTTCTTATAATAAAACCAACGTGATGCACTAATTTCAAAAATTTTTTTTTGGAATAGAATTCTGCATGTTTCGGAGAGGTTTTCTGTCCATCATCAGGAGTCCAGTACTGTACACACAGCAACAGTTATATGTCATACAGGTTTGCTAACTGCAAGCAGTCAGCAGTATGACATAATTTTTGCTGTGTGTACAGTACTGGACTCCTGATGATGGACAGAAAACCTGTCCGAAACATGTAGAGTTCTATTCCAAAAATAAATTTGAGAAATTAGTGCAGCTCGTTGGTTTTATTATAAGAATATATCACGATGCACGGTCCTCTGAATGTCACATTAGCTTAGGCATGTTCGGTTGTAAGGAAGGATTCTCCTATATGCAGTTAGTTAATGATGATGTAATTATATAATACGCATATAGGCATATTTACGCTCATAGAACTTAGCAAATTACTTGCAGTGCCACATTCCAGAAGGCAGGTACACTCATTTCACAACGAAGAAGGAGAATATTAAAGAGTTTTACGTAGGATCAATGGGCTATTAAACGACAGAGAGGAAGAGAGAGAGAAAAAAAGAATCATAGCGTAGACGTAGGAGGCCAAGACCAAGAGCGAGGGACGAAAACGAAAATAAACCTATGGTGAATAATTAATATAACATTTAAAATTAACATTTTATTAACAGTGCATAACTTAAGATTAATGTAAGGGACGTGCACTGCAGAAAACTTGGTGTTAGCAGACACAGCACTATTCGGTAGTGTGGCTCAGCAAATAAGACTTGGTGTTAGCAGGCACAGCACTATTCGGTAGTGTGGCTCAGCAAATAAGACTTGGTCTTAGCAGGCACAGCACTATTCGGTAGTGTGGCTCAGCAAATAATAATAATAATTATTATTATTATTATTATTATCATGATGATAATCATCATCATCTCCTTTATGCAGGGTATCTATACCTATATTCCTGAGACAAACTATGTCCCTAGGGAATACCGTGTTACAGCTATTCTGTTGTTACTATTCATGGTGCTTATATCGTTAGTTCCAGTGTTGAATCTATTGTACTTTTACATTAGTACTTCCCGAAGTATGTGTGCTGTGCCCAATATGGCTGTTTTCTGTAGTTCCTTGACTTCATGTTTTCCTGGTATGTTGCTCACGTATTTTCTAAATGACTTTGAAATAGCCCCAGTAGCCCCTATTATTACTGGTATCACCTTTGTTTTACATTCCACGTGCGCTGTATTTATATTGTAAGGTCTTTATCTTTTAGAATCTTCTCTGCTTCCTTTTTAAACACATTTCTGTCTCCTGAGATTGTAACGTCTATTATTATTATGAACTCACGCAAATTAAATTTACCATATTTCATAGTTACACGATTTTTAAACTGGTAAAAAATTAAATAATGATAATTTTCTATGGGCCCCGAATATTTCCGTGTGGAAATGAAAGTGCAGCGAGACGAAGGTGGCGGTAGAGAGGATAATGCTGGGCGATATCACTGGCGATAGAACTGTCATGTTGCTGCTGACCGTGTTCCAGTTTTCAGGAGTCTTGGACTTCAAGTGAACACCCTTGTATATTCAGCGTATACACTTGACCATGTGTACATTCAGTTCCGACTTGGGCAAAATTCGTATCTCGTCAGACCTTTCGGAACGTAATCTGTGCATATGGAATGGCGGTGTTGATAGTTGGCTTGAAATTTTATATGAAATTTGAAATGTTACACACAATTTGAAATATTATTGCAGCTCTGACTATTCGGAACGAAAACTTGCAAAAAAAGCAATTATATTCATCACCATGTATGACTGTCTGTACGCAAATAACGATTTGAGAAAAGTTCGATGGATTTTAATTAAATCTGCTAGTATAATTTTTAGTACAATTTATAGACAAGTTTCTATTTTTAATTTAATCATAAATTTTGACGTTTTGCTGACCGTGCATCTCAGTATATTTATATAGTATTTAACCTTTTGACGCCTAATGTCAACTATAGTGGTCGTACCGCACCGCTTACCTCTAAAGTTGCATGTTATATATTTATTCAACAAATATAGGTACTGAATATTTTAAACATGGTATATACTCTCCGTTTTTTTTCTCTTCAAAATTCAGTTTGTTTCATAATTCTAACATATTTGGTTCCTGTATTATTCACATTTTATATACAGGGTGTGCTAAAATTTAAAAAATAATTCCGGCGCCAAAAGGTTAACCAACTTGATGCACAAAATTTGTTCCACAATAAGTTTTATTTCATGCCTCTACATGTTTCGAGCACATGTGCTCATCATCAGGAGGTCAAAATTGCATTACACATTACATGAAATAAAACTTGTTGTGAAATAAATTTTGTGCACCAAGTTGGTTAAATACTGAGATAAATTTAATCAGAAAATTTTGGATATCTTATAACGAAGACGTACTTGCGTTTGTGGGCAAGTTTCGAGTGTAACGCACGCATAATTCGCTGAATATATAACACAGAAATCCTTCGAACCAATGGCTAAACATATTTTTCACGTCAAATACGTATTGTCCATTTTTTTAAATTTTCAGTACACTTAAACAGAAGTGACTGTGTCACGCTCTGCGTTCTTCCCCTAAGTTGTTCGGAGTTTGTGTAACTTTACGCTACCCATAAACATCTGTGTAGACTATCTCTTCTGGACCGGAAGTACACACCGTAGCTATACGTAATAACGTTGTTCCTTTGACAGCAATAGCATATTCTAAATCTTAGACAAACCATTGCTCTTTACCAAAATTCGCGAAGTACTGCCTAATTCGAGAATCTGTGATTTGGTAATGAGAACTAGACTTGTGATTTAATCGGATTTATAAGGAACTTATTCCATATTCTGATAGCAGAAAACTTGCTACAAGCACAAGCAGCTCCAGCGGGCGTCTGTGGAGGATAAATTGTGTGTTGGCGTTAGACAGATATTAATCTTTCCACCCTGAGAGTCACGGCCCAGGAAGTAAATAACTATGGAGCTTCGTCCATTAGCATTTGAAAGGAATAGGTTTGCGGTAAAGTTCATATTAAACCCGAGAGCATAAAGAAGACTTAAATTTAATTCTAAAGGTCAGGGTTTGATACCATCTTCCCAGCTTTACATTATATTTAAGTGACACTTAACTTCGTAAATCATTCCTTCTTTCACACAATGCAATGACCGATCAATCAACCACATTCACTGATAATATGATTAGATAAATTACTTGAACCGTCTTGGTTCTTTGACTGCAGCCTATTTTCCTTTTGTAATACGTTTTACGTGCGTACATATCTCCGTGATAAGTACACTAGATCGCGTTTCCGCCAGCCTATACTTCCGTTTCCGCTTACGTATCAACTGTACAAGCGATAAACGGAATTTTGTACAATGAAGTATTTGGACAAATTGCGAACGTCTGTCGACCTCTCTTCAACTTGGTTAAAATCCGAGATATTTTAAGGGACTATTTACATGACTACCCTCTATGCATTTTCGCGTGCATCAGCAGTGGAAAGCTTCTGGTACGTACGCGGGATGCCCAGAAAATAATACTCTTTTTCTCAGTAGTTTGTAAAGAACAGAAGAATAAATATTGAACAAGCATTTTTCTTAAACTTTACTGTTTCCGAGATAAGTAAAGAAACGTGACGATGTGTTCGATCCTTCGGCATACGGAACAATTCAAAAACGTTCCAAACTCCTAGGTGTGAAAAAAAATCTTGGATGCATGTAGAGGGCATTGAAAAGAAAGAGCTTCTGTTCTCTTAATGAGTTTTCCATTAGGGCACGACACTCACGTGTATATTAAACGACGCTGTAATCATAAATGTCCGTATAAACCTATAGGCATTTTACAGTTACATTTAATTTGTAATAACACTTTAGAGGCAATTACAATGACAGAAATTTAACTGAAGTTTATTACTGAATAAGAGTAGGTCAGACAAAAACACATGTATTGTATTACAGTATATTATATTTTTCAGCCCAAAAGGGTCATCATTAGGCCTTATATAAATATATAACAGGCAGTAAATTGTTCTATTATTACATATTTTACATAAAGCCTGACGATGACCCTTATGGCCCGAAACGTGTAGCTTATTGTTATTGGTCGACGGTAATCATATTAGTCCATTTACAGCAAGTTGTAATTTTTGTGATTTATATGTTTATTTATTAATTGGATGGTACACCAACTTTCTGGTACGATAGCCCAAAATTGAAGAACTTTAACCCTTTGAAGACTAACATACACCTCTGTACAAAAATTTAGTTCGGAATGCGCAGTAGACACACTCGTTTTCTGTTACGTAAACCAGTCTGGTATAGGTAAATAATCACACTTTGTTCTGATATCCCTACAAAACACAAGACTAATCTGCGTGCGTTGTTTTTTTAATTTTAAATTTGGTGATACATATAGAAACCATCAGGCTCTGAAGCATTAATACCCAATCCAAATTCCTGGAGATTATCCAGAGTAGTTCCAACAACCTTCCCACTCACTTCAAGCTTACCTCATATCCAGTGCCTTCTTATTCTTCAAAGTATATCATGCGGCTAAAATGTAATGCAAGTCTAAGTACTGTAAACAATGTATGTATTTCCTTTTCGCGTTTATAGGTTCCCAGATTGGATGTGTAGTACTCACTAAATGTGGGCACCGTGAGCGCTTTCTTTGGAGTAAATGTTGGAGCGTAAAACTAACCCCTCGCCATCAACCAGTACCGAGTTTAATAACGACAAAAGCTATACCTCTTTTTCCCCCCCTACTATGCTTTTCATGGCACGTACGGTTACAACGTCACTTTATCCGGTCCATCGCATCGTCTACATTTCAGCACCCAGACGACATGCATTTCCCTGTCATGCAGTGTCATAACTTCCTAAAGTAGGGCTTCGTCCCTCACAGATTGTTTTCAGATACGTGTAATTGATGCATCTTTTTCTCCCCAGAATGTTAGTACCAATAATTGTGGGTGATTAATCACTGTCAGATAGTTGATCGCCAGCGAACGTTCGCCCTGAGTTTCTCTTCCTCCACTACCAAGTTATGTTGCTGGCCAGTTTCCTCAATAAAAGGCAGGCATTAAATTTCCGTCTGTGACCAGTGACATCCAGTATCAATAAACATAACCATGTATTATTATGCAAATTTATATAATTCAAGAAAACAGAATCTTAAACTGCCCGGGTGGTGCATGTGTGTTTTTTGTGAAGCAGAATCTCACATATGCCGGTCGTAGATTTGTTCCTTACAGCGGAATTATTTCTGTTGGACATTTAACGTTGTCTCCTGTGTATTTCAGACACAGTTATACTGAACGACGCAGACACGTAGCATAGTCTCCTGTTTCTGTGTGTATTTCTGGAATCCAAGATTAGATTCTCTGTGTGGAGGAAGTACTAATGAATCTGGTAACTAAGTCGAGAAGTATCATGAAGGAAAATGAATTACTAAGTAGCGGGTAGAATAACGGAAGAACGTGGGAGTAGATGGTTAGATAATATTGAAATGTTTGTTAGAGACATACGGTGTTGAAAGGGAATTACTTTGAGAGAAGTCAGAATACACTCCAGTGACAAGCCACTCTACAGACTAGAATGAAGCTATAGTAAAAGGAGTGACGGTGTGGATCACGTTGCTCAGTAATTCCCGGCACCACAGGTTTAGCTGTAAGGCATACGTAACTCCCCGTATTAGTTTGAAAGTAATCTCGAGCAAAATAGAAGAATTAGCGTAGAGAAGAAAACCAACTGGATGCTACTCTATGTTTTATTGCACTTATAATCTGCTCAATATGTTTCGGGCACTTATATGCTCATCATCAGGAGCTCGAGACTATACTTGTGTTATTACCGCATATGGTGTGTAATGCCTTGGTTGCTGGTGGTCGGTTGTTAGGAGCAGTGCAGCAGGCTATGTGTCCGGGATGAGGGAAGTTGTGCAACTGCAGTAGCACAATTTCCCTCATCCCGGACACATAGCCTGCTGCCCTGCACCTAACCGCCGACCACCAGCAACCAAGGCATTACACATCATATGCGGCAATAGCACAAGTATAGTCTCGAGCTCCTGATGATGAGCATATAAGTGCCCGAAACATGTTGAGCAGATTATAAGTGCAATAAAAACATTCAGTAGCATCTGATTGGTTTTCTTCTCTGCGCTTATACAAAGATGCACGGACACACATACATCAAATTCACAAACAAATTACTCTGTGGACGTATAAACCTGTCCATGGCAAACAAAGGACTGAGTGGAAGCACCAGCTGTCTGTAGCGACAGTTAACAGGAAACATTCTCTGCACTCTTTGTTAAATACATAAAGAAGGGATTCATTAAACTTGAGAATTAGTAGCGATGAGTGGTTCTGTGAATAGACCAGTTAATTCTATAGATTCGGTTAGGAGATCTGATCGAATGAGTCCGCTTGTTTTTGTCTTTATAGCCTTGTTTGTGAGTAAGTGAATTAGGTGCTCTATTTCACGAAAATAAAACAACTAAGGGCTTAGCTGCGTCCCTAATGTAGTCGATAATGAACAGGAATGCCCTTGGGACTCTAGACATTAAATCCTTATTAAAGAAAGGAATTGTTCAGTGAATATCTATTGTTCAAAATCGGGTCTGAATTTTTATTATTCGTTGTTCTTCATCGGCGATTTGAAACAAAAGAATAAGCTTGCTAAGATATATGTTTATGAATTTGGATGTGTTATATCTCTGACCCGGTGACCACTATATGCAATCACTTAAGTGACGATTTTACAATACAACAAACACAAACATGATAAAGTAACTGGAATTTGTCTTTATGAAGTTACGTAAAATTAACGGCATAAAGTACTTAAGGCAATCAATAAGCAATTTCTTTGTGTTCCTCGGACCACCTGACTGAAGCTGATGAGCCACATTTTCGAAAATACCTGTAATGGATAGCTTTACAGAAGAATAGTTGGAAGCTGAGAAGTGTCCATTTTTATTTTTGTCTTTCGTAAGTTCAGTATAGCCTCTGTCTCCTGAACGGTGGGTCGGGATAGCGCAGTCGGTATAGCGACTCGGTACGGGCTGGACGTTGGGGGGGATCGAATCCTGGTGGGGGGGCGAAATATTCCGCACCCGTGCAGACCGGTCCTGGGACCAACCCAGCCAAATATAGAAGGGGCAAGTGGTCTTTCCCGGGGGTAAAGCGGCCGAGGCTTGGCGTTGACCACCCACCTCATCTATCGCCGAGGTTAAAGAAAGAGGAGAGCTATAACTCTATTCCCCTCTGGGCCTTCGTGACCTGTTTTGGGGTAAACTATACATTTATGTCTACAGTACGTTACATAATTTGCAAACACAATATGAATTTTATCGTATTCTTAAAAAGGGTCTCGTCCTTAGATTATTACATGACTCAAGTGTATATTTACGATCTGTAATTTTTATTTGTCACACGTGAGATATGATAAAAATTTTAGACTTAGGACATTATCGATGACTACATATACGTGTAGTCCACTTGAACAAACGTTTCATCTCTTATTCATTTCTGTACAAAGAATCACCATTTCTATTGTGTTTGAACACTAATAATATTATTCCTCTACTGTTGAGACGAGCCAGGATATCGCAATCAGTACAGTGCCTAGGCTACTGGCTGTATGTCCGAGGACTCACGTTTTGATTGCCGGCGGACACAAAACTTTTATCTCGTCTCCAGATCCTCCAGACTGGCTGTGGGGTACAACCAACCACCCATTCAATAAGGACAGGGGACAATTTCTACTGGGTTCAAGCGACCAGCATGTAAATCTGACCACTGGCATTCGTGTGGTGCTGAGAGTAAAAATGAGGGGCGCTGCACCTCCACTCCCACATGTGCCTGAACATTTTGTGCAGAACAACTTCGCTTTTACTTCGTTCTCTGAAACCTTACCGCGTGATTTAACTTCTAGGTGAATCTCTGTAGAGCATTCTGCTCTGGGGTAAGAATGGATGACTCGTAGGGTAAAGCGATTTGCCAGTGTCGTTATTAACGCTCTGGTGAGCCTTCAGAAACTCCTGCTGTCTCACTGAAACCCGTCCTTACACTCATAAATGAAGAGATAAATCTTTTCTCGTCTCGTTTCACCTATGTCATCCATTTGTGGTAGAACGTGGAAGAGATAAGAGAATGCTATGCAGGTGGAACGTCAAAATGTCTCTTCTATGTACATTTAAGCTACAGCTAAGTACTGCAGTCTTAGTAGAGGTTCTGATAGCTTTGTTGCTTTCATCAAATGTTATCTGTTTACCCAGTGAGGGCATACCGCTTTTTGCGGCCTAAGTAAGAACCTTACATAAGTTATGGTAGCCTACAACCCAGACACCGTGCGTTAAATGTCCAACGTTGAAAGAGACGCGACTGCGCAGTCGATAGAGTGGACGCTGGACGACAGGGGAAACGTGGTTCGATTCCTGGAAGGAACAAGAACTTTTCTCTTTTCCAAAATATCTATACCGCTGTTGTGTCCACCCAGGTTACTATTTGGTGGACACTGGCGGTAAAGTGATCTGGAGGTAAAGATGGACACTCGCCATCTATTCCGAGGATAATAAGGAATGGGTGCCGGTATCACTTCTTTTCCCCACTACTTTCATATTGTGCACAGGAACGCCTTTATTTTGACTGCGTCTTGTGTTTCTGGCAGTTTCGACTGTGCGTTTGAGTTTCGGTGCTTTGAAGACTGAGCGACAGACATAAATATCGCTACTCTACTGATGTTATTGACAACGTATGAATAAACTGAGGAAACTGGCGACTGAGAAGTCAAGTATGTTCAGTAGTCGTGTTTAAGCTGAGCTGGTTGGTGTGATGGTAAACCTATAGACTTTTATTCCGAAGGTACACGGTTCGGATCCTGGCTATCCTGATTGAAGTTCTTCGTGGTCTTCCTCGTAACTTATAAATAATTACCTTTAAAAAACTTCGATCAGTCCACGATATTTTTCGTCCAGATACTAATTTATCATTCACCATCCCAACATGAAAGCCGATAAATTCATGAACTCAGACTGCCCTAAAATAATTTTAATTTTAATTACAACCAACTAGATATAAATATTTTGATTTATTTATTTCAAAATTCTCCACATGTTTCAGGCGGTTCTTCCGCCCATCATCAGGAGCACATAACTGTACATTCAGCTTCCGGTATTGTCAGCCAATACTGCTGCACGCTGGTATCGTGGCTCGGCCACGATACCAGGTAGTTATGTGCTCCTGATGATGGGCGGAGGAACCGCTCGAAACATGTAGAGAATTTTAGAAATAAATAATCAGAAATAGTTGCATCTTGTTGGTTGTAATTACTGTAACTGTACACATAGCTTCAGGTATTGTCAACAGTACTGCTGCTGACAGGTATCGTGGCGAAGCCAAGATACCTGTCATTC
>Ga0123354_10010997_pt1 | contig 13961 bp, 10 predicted proteins | sample TergutLab28metaG_2_FD_97872 | JGI IMG/M metagenome (GOLD analysis project Ga0123354, IMG submission 97872) | Labiotermes labralis P4 segment gut microbial communities from Petit-Saut dam, French Guiana - Lab288 P4 | ecosystem: Host-associated > Arthropoda: Insects > Digestive system > Gut ... | reverse complement strand
ATTTTGTTTGTGCCTTTTCAAAGGGAAAACTTTTTTGCCGCCAACTGTTTTCAAGGAGGAGCAACACTTCCAAACCCCCCCCCCCCCCCGAATAAACTGATGAAGATGAGCATTCAGACTTCTTTGGGTTTCAATATAGCAGTCAGAGTTCACTGTTGTTATGCCAGGCAAGAAGGAAACACAGCAGTGCAAGTACAACGACTCTGAAGTATGTCATTAAGTGCTGCTTCTCTATTTCAGCTTCTTTAATCTGTCTTACCCATTGTCAAACAGTAGTAGCATCCACAGCACCTTCATCATGCACTCTAAAACAAATGTTCATCAGTGCAAGTCAGATTCTCGCCTTAAGCAACCAAAAACTCTATCAATTCTCATTGCAACCGCATGTCAATATTTGCCATTTCAGGATCAACTGTAGTGTTGCTGTTTGTTGGACACAACAACTGTAATTAATGGAATATGCTGCGGAATGTTCATGGACTTCAGTCTGGTAATGATTATCCCCATAAAAAAAGAATGTAAGGAGATACGAATAGGTGGGATTACTTTGCCACAAGTGTACCTTATGTCATTCTGCCTTAATTGCAGAGACCACAACTAACACTGCCTCACTCGATAGGTCTTTCTCCTGTCCCCCAACCACTATGTTCTCTTACTTGTACCTATTAAAATTTCCCAGCAGTCTGCTCAGTTGGTACATTGATGGTCCCTTTGGTGTAGGTTCTTCTGTGATAGCACAGAACTGTCCCCTCATTAGGTTCCACCATCCTTTCACTCTACAATCCAGTCTTTAGTAACTAAGTGAAGAAATTCTGTCCATTTCTGTTACTTTGTTGGTTTCGGTGTTTTGCACATCAAAATAGTGGTGTAATTTCTGTAATATTGTACATCAGTAGTCACATTATTTTTTCTGACTTGTCCTGTCAAAGAATAAGTTCTAAGAATTTTTTCATTTGTCCACATTGTACCCATGACACAAATCTGACTGCTCATTGAAAAGCTAAATAAGGCCATTTCCATTAACAGCACCAACAACATGGAGTATGTCTAAGTGTCATCTAAAGGGTGAGTCAGGGGAACCTGATGAGTTTTAAAGTGCAGTAAGTTGGTACCATTGCCAGTTAGGCAGGATGCGGGTTCATCTGTTACTGGCTTAACAGACGATGTTTTAGTAACACTGGAATAGTGGACTGCTGCACACCGCACATTCGTTATTTCAAGAGAAGGAGGCATTCCACAGCTTGCACATTCTCCTGGTTTCTCAGTGTGTGTTTACTTTCTTTGGGCATACCTCAAGTCTTAATATGTAACTTACAAAACCACATGACATTGATGAGCTTAAGAACACAATAGAGGAGGAAATTACAGCTGCACCAGACAACATGGTGAGAGAAGCAATGAGAACCTTACATGATAGACTGGAGCAGTGCAGGCAAGATGGTGGAAAACATCTGAAAAATGTGCTCTTCAAGAAGTAAAATATGTAAAAGTAGTGATGTAGAATGCTTAAATGGCATTCTTTTTCCTCCTGTTCTATATAAAAAATAAAAATGTAATTCAAACTTCAACTTTTTTATTTAACTTTGAAAATAATCAGGTTCCCGGGACTCACCCTGTATAAATACAATCAATCCTGTGCTCCCTAGAAGTCATCTTACATTTGAGGTTTTATCAAATTTTTACTTCATCCATCAACTGTTTCCCTGTCAGATTGTTCCCTGATCTCTTTGTCCCTTGAATCAGTAATTACTTGAAAGTTCCCTGTCACTGCTGTACACTACATGATGAGACTGCAAATGTTAACACAAACCAGAGGTCAGTATGTTTCAGCATCAGTTGATTCAAGCTCAGATATGTCTGACAATGGATCTCATTAAAGTCTGACCATAGGTTCTTCCTCTGTCAAAACGTTTTACTTGTATACATGATTGCTTCTGGCTAAAATTACTAAAGAAAATACAGTGGGGTATGCTACATCGAACAGTTTTTATCAGTAAAATCAGGATGCTACAATGAGCATAGAGGAATACTATCGGCCGATGTAGCATGCGTGTGCACGATGTGTCGGACCTTCCCGCTTTGATTATAGCGTCAGTCATCATCTTTATCGTTTGTAAGGGTTAGTTATCAGTTTAGTTCAGTTACCAGCTATTTGCACCTTGTTTATGCTATTCAGATTTACATGTACATTGCATAAAAGTTAAACTAGTTTTATATTATTTTTACACTTATATTTTTTATTTTGTATTATATTTTTCCTGCTTAAATGGTTGTGTTAGATGGTAACTTTGCTCTAGGCTGTGGGCCTAGAATAGATTACCCCTAAATACATATATTTCAATGTACACTAGAACAAACAGATGCTATAACGAACAAGGGTCTAGATTCAATTACGTTCGTTCTAGCATACCCCACTGTACTGATAAACCCAATACACGAACAGGATCATTGTTCCTGGGCCACAGGGTCAAAAGCAATTCAGAGTTTATACACATTAAACACTAACAATGCCATCACACCTGATACACGTTCATAAGGGACACATTATTTGAAAACAACTTTAACCATGGCATGTGTATGCAATGCAAATGATTTAAATCACAATTTTTTTCATGACCTGTACATAAAGTGTCAGTGTTTTCTCAACTGCAAAGGTTGTGAGCAGAATACCATGAATTATAAAATGGGATGTGTAAGAAAGAAGATATTCATGTCCTAACCCAGCACTTGCCTGGAATGATGACAAAAGCCATGAAAAACTGCACTCACAGCAACTGGTCCCTGGGGCAAGAATTGAAAGAAGTATCTCGTGAATACTATAATTATGCATAATGCATACCTTGGTGTTGGGATATCTAGTACTATTGTCTCTGGAAGAGCAGGTCCATCATATTTTCCCTTCTTTTGCTTCTTATGTAATTTTTTTAATTTCATGTTCAGGAACTGTTCCTATAGACAGTAACAATATGTTAAAATGGCTACAGTTAGAATAATAATCTAGTTATATAAATAACATAACTATAATTACTGAAATGTCTGTACCATGCCTAATGTCCAAGCTCTTGACTGGTGATCCATATGCTGGTAACAGGACGTAATGATGACTACAAAACCCAATCCAGATATATGCCTACTGAGAAAATAACACAAGCAGAGAGAGAGCAAAATTATGTCCCTTGAAAACAGAATTCTAGTCTATACTATCAGTTCAAAAAGAGTCACTGAATATAGCACCATTCATTTAGTCTTATGTAACCTTTCAGACTACTAACATTACAGCACACATTCTGTTTAAATTTTTGTCAGTGATCCTCAAACTGTTATATATCCTCAAATTACATTCTAAATGCATCTATTTGCAAAACACTTTTTGGTTTGAACTTACAACATAATCCTCTGAATATATATGTTGTAAGGCACTTAAGTTCTTACGCCATCATGTCCATTATACTAAACATTGACATGCATTAACTAACACAGTTACTTTGTACAGTGCCTCACTGCCTAACCTTGTGTTACAATTTACATGCCACTTTCAAAACTTATTCTCAGAACTTCAACATACAAAGTACCTTCACAGCTGAAAACAAGAATCCTAAATAGTGAAACAATTACAAATTTTCATATGTGTAAAAAATGAAGCATCAGCATCAGTGCATAAAGACGATACAAACAACATGTTTAATTCATTTCTGTATACTTCATAAATATTTTCAAGCCAGCCTACAAATAAAATACAAACAGAAAGAATAGCTGTCCTACACAAGGAATAAAAATGTCTTGTAAATATAGGAGTCTATACATCTGCAGAAGAAACAGTAATGATCAAAAATTAAAGACACTCTATAATGAGTACTGTAAAACCCTGAATAGTCACAAGAGGTGCAAAGACAACAGTGCAGTGGACTAGTGGCAAAATCTGATGATCAAGTACAAACAACAAGGAACATTCTAACAAAAATGGGAGAGGTAAAAGTGCATTCAACAGAACCCCTCCCTGATTATAAGAAATAAAAAATTAAAGGATCCAGAAAACGTAGCTCATACTTTAATAATTTCTTTCGAACTTTCCATTCAGCAGAGTCGTTCCTGAGAAATTAACAGGTCCTCAGTTACTCAAGAAATTCCGCATTTTATGGAACCCAAAGGTTCTTTACCACATTCACAAGAGCCCGCCACGTGTCCCTGTCCTAAGCCAGGTCAATCCAGTGCATGCACCCTGCCCCCCAACCCACTTCTTGAAGACACATTCTAATATCCTCCCATCCTATCATCTTCGAAGTGGTCTCTTTCCCTCAGGTCTTCCCACCAAAACCTTGTGTGTACCTCGCCTGTACCCCACACATTTCACATGCCCTGCTTATCTCATTCTTCTTGATTTGAACAACCAAATAATATTTGGTGAGGAATACAGATCTTGCAGCTCTTCATTATGTAGTCTTCTCTATTCCTATTACCTCATCCCTCTTAGGCCCAAATATTCTCCTCAGCACCCTATTCTCCAACACCCTAAGCCTATGTTCCCCCATCAACGTGACAAACAAAGTTCTATATCCATACAAAACAACAGGCAAAATTTTAGTTTATATTAATCTTTATATTTATGCATAGGAAAGTGGAATATTCTGCACCAAATGAAGGCAAGCATTGCCAGACATCAAACTACTCTTATTTCTTCATGGATGAAATTCTGATTTATTAGGGTTGTTCCCAAACACATGACTTGTCCCACACTTTCAAACAATTTATTACCTATCTTTATTTTGTGGTTTGTCCTCCAATGTGGTCTCCATATATGACCACATAAATCGTTTTCTCAGCATTTACTTCTAGACAAATCTCCTGACTGGTGAGTATTAAAGAATTTATTTCTAACAGACAATGAAAATGGAAATTTATGTCAAATGGAGAAAGAAAAGGCTACAATGTTTTAAAAGAATAATTCCCTGGGAATATCCTGTGTTTAAAATTATTCCAATCATCAAAGCTGTGACAAAAGGTATAATAAATGCCCTAAAATAAGGAGAACTCATCAAGTTATTATAAAGTAAGTAAAGATTTATTTGCTCAAGGAGCTGTATTTGTTGTTGCTCACTATTTACAGTTATTCTGCCCTCCCACCTAAGAATCTCCAAAGTAAAACCACTGCACAAAAAAGGAGACAAAACTGGTATAACAAAGCCTGTTTCACAAATAACTGCTTTTTTTTTCTCCCCTAAAATATGTGAAAAGGTTATGCAGAATATGTTCAGCCAACAGTTACATATTAATAACATTCTGGTCCCAAAGCAATATGGCTTCAGACATGGGACAGCTATTGAATATTCTGCCTAAAAGCTAACATACAATGTATTCAAACTTTTTATTAGAAAAAGCATGTTGGAGGAATTTTCTATCATCTGGATGAAGGTTTTTACTGTGTAAATTATGAAATACTGCTAGCTAAATTACATTTTAATGGCACTCAAGGAACATGTGCAAATCGGTTCAGATCCTATTTATATACAGAAAACAAAAAAGTTGAAACAGTGATCTAATGTTTGTCAGAATTGTTTCACAACTAGGGAATGATAACACATGGCATTTGAAGGTCACTTCTAGGACCCTTACTTTTCATTATATACAGGAATAACATTCCTCCACAAATAAATGCCTTATCAGAACTCGTAATATTTATTGACAATACTGGTTTCATAATATCCATGAATAATGATTTCCCTTTGGGTCATAGGTGTCTCATATGAGTCAGTGCTTCAGTACCAATAATTTGGCTGTCAATCTAGATCAAACAAATACAACAAAATTTATAACAACTTCTTCTCCACATTATCCATATGTATTGGCTGTGACAAAATCTACATGAGTATTTTGTGCTATGCATATCCATGCACTAATTGTCAAAATTCAAGACCATGCCAACAAATGCACTATATTACAATATCTAGTTTTATCAAATTTAATGTTTTGTTGACCGTGCATTGTGATATATCTGTATAACATGAACCAACAAGATGCATTATTTTCTGTTAATTTATTTCAATAGTAAGCCTCTACATGTTTCGAGCAGGCACGCTGCTCATCATCAGGAGGATCAACTCTTTATAAGCAGCAACTGGTATAATCATGCTTTATGTTGACTGGCTGCAGGTGGGATTGGGATGGAAATAGTTCCATCCCAATCCGATGTGTGTGTGTGTGTGTGTGTGTTCATATCTATGTACAATCCAGTTAAGTCCCTTAATGAAGATTTCTGTGAGTGCTTTAAGTGGCATCCATGCTTTACATACATGTCTGAACTGCTATGGACCTTCAAAACAATACATGAACTACTTGCCACCCAAAGCCTCATATTCAATGAATACCAGAAGGCACTTTTGCCAGGCACAAAGCACCTATGACATGAAGATGACCTCCACTTACTGCTAGTGTTATGAATGTGTGTGCAGCCATACTGCTACTCCACCACATGCCTTCATGGTGTTTTGCTTAATTCACCTGAGGGACTTTACCACTACCTTTACCTTTACTTAACACTCTTACAGCTTAAGTAACGCCCTTTGATGATTCCACAGTTATGATACAAACACAGTTATCACATTAAATTTCAGAAGCAAAACACACTTATTTTTCAGCTGAACCACTAATATCTAATAAATTATACAGTGAAAGAGGGTATGAACAGAAAAATGCAATATCAGAGTGAACAAATCACCAGAACTTCCCAAATTAAATTAAAATAATCTACAAGGAAAGCTAACTGTCCATGGTAAAACCGCCTTTCACCTGTTTTCTCTATGAAGTTGAAAAGTACAGAATTAACCTGCACTAAGTTTTGTTCAATAAGGCAACACACTGCATACCGAGTACAAGGTCAGCCATAACATATGACAGTTTTTGAAATGAAATAACATTTTAAAGCATAGTGGAAAAACTGTATTCACACTAACAAACTCCAGGGTTATTAGAATTAATGTTAATCATTACTGTTTGAATATGACACTTTGTAGGTGACCACCATGTTGTTCAGTACATTCCTGCAGTCATAATATAAAGGTTGTCATAACACATTGTGGCATTTCCTTAGAGATCCCTTTAATACACTCCTGAATTCATTGCTGTAATTCATCACCAACTGGAAGGACATGTTCTGTATACCTTACTTTAGATACAGCCCAAAGGAAGTAGTCTGGTATTGCAAGATTAGGCAAGCAGGTATGCAAGGTGCTCACAAACATCTGAAGGCATATAAAATTATACAAACAGCTTGCTACTAATCAACACTTCCATACTGATTGTCATCATGCTTGATAATGTTAGGAATAATGCTTACACAGCACAAAATTTCCATGCAAGTTCTCAGAAAAGTTTCCAGGCAGATTCATTTCTCATTTTGCAGATATCACCTGACCCACACACCCATCTGACCTTGCAGTATCATACTGTTACCTTTGGGGCTATGTCAAAAGCAAGGTAAATGAAACAAGTCCTGCCAAACTGTGTGACTTAAAACTGCAAATTTGTGAGTGTATTCAAGTGATCCCTAAGGAAATGCTACAATATATATTATGACCTCTCCATCATGAAAATGACGTGGTGGTCAACCACAAAGTGTCATTTTCAAACATAAATGAGTAATATAAATTCTCATGGACACGGTGCTTATAAATGTTTTTCACATTGCCTTAAAATGTTATTTCCAAAACCATCTGATATTTCTGGCCCAACCTGTATAAGAATGTAAAAAGATAATGACCAACATAAATGTAGGAAATGCTCAATCCCATGGAATTTAATAAGATTAATGACTTTCAACAATCTGTTACCTATACACATTCTGAAAAAAATATTTATATAACACCCACATTTGGCATATCCAGAATGTATCAAACATGGGAAACAAACCCACAAGACTGTCAAATGACCTACCCTGAAGGTGAAGGTGAAGGTGACCAGTACGGTCACTTACAAGATCATGTTAGTGGTGCTATATGCCCTCACCCAAGAAGAAACAAGCAGGTACTAAATTGATGTGCAAAGTTGGCTTGTGCATACATCCATGTGTTCATGTACCACACAAAGGTAAACATATAATCAGAATCCCACCACAACCAAGACAGAAAAACAATACCACAAATGTGAATGCTGTACACTTTGATTTTTACACATATATTGTATTCTATTCCAGAATGTATAACTTTCTTGGAGACCATTCCAGTACTAGTAAAAGAAAAACATTACAGAATGTGGCAATGTATTTCTTAAAATACTTGTTAGTACGCAGCAATAATTCCTTATTTCAATACGATTGTCTTCGTTACTGCCACCAATACCAGCTAAAACCCTAAATTTTCACTCGACAAAGGGTACAACAGGACACGTTTGATTGTTACCTGATAATCATAATCTTTTCATGTCATCAAATATTTCATAGCTACAGCAGATGACATCATGACAAAGTAACTGGCACATTTTGTAAATATACGTACTAATACCTTCTGAATCATGCATCATGCAACAGCTTCCTCTACACAAAACTAGAGTAATTCCAAAAACTTTCTAAAGCATGTATTTTTATTTCTGCACTTGCTTTAACGTAAGTAAGGCACACACTTTCTTACTGAAACACTCACAGTACCACAAAAATGGTAAAAAATTAACTGTGTCAACAGGTTATACTGCTGTATGCCTTATTTGTACAGAAAGTCTTTTTGCAGTCGGTACTGACTAGCCTTCCAGAAGTGTTTACCAGTCTGGTAGTTCCCTGCTACACTTCTGCATTGAGAACAGAGCAAGACACTCAGAGGTAAGTATTTCACGTGGATGTTTCACCACTGTGTTTGAAATCTAAGAAAATATTAAAAGAAATAAACTCAGAAAATTAAGATACATATACCATCACTAAACTTACAGCAGTGTACTTCTTCTCAAAATACGCAGCCCATGAAACAATGTACTGTCCCACTGTGACCAAAACAAGCAAAATAACTGACATTTCTGCCAGTCCCATCTTGCGGACACGTCGATAATAGTATACAGCTTGTCGCCAGTCTGGCAGCCCATTCTTAAGCACTTCATCGTAGTGCATACGTCTTTTTGCATCCCTTAGCACATCATACACTCCCACCAGCTACAAGAACAAAATACACATTAAATTCACATAATCAAAACATGATAAATGACACATACAACATGGACTCAGTTTAATAATGTCTTTTTATAATATTTCCCATTCAAGACAAAATGTTACACTCCAGTCTCCCACAACAGAAGAAATCATAATTACCTGTCTGAATTTAATTTCAGCATCAGGAGCATCATTTTTGTCAGGGTGCAACACAAGAGACAAACGACGAAATGCCTTTTTAATGTCAGATGCATCAGCATTCTAAAACAGAAAGACAATTGGATACATATTATTTCACAAAATGTATTTATTTTTTTTGTTTACTTAAGGATGTTTCAAATATGTCACATTACATAGCATCAAAGGAAGATAAGTATCTGACAATGGATGAAAATGACACAGCAGCAGCCTAATATGGGGGAAAATTGGGGCATTTGCCTGGAGAAAGTGGAAAAGCATGAAGAGTCTTAGCCTAGAAAGTATGTGAGCCGAAATTTGAACCCGGGTCCATCACAGTACATAGATGGACCGCGAGGTTCGGTATCTTTAATTAAAATGTGAAGGTGCTTCAGTAATGGACTACATTTATAACTGGCTAGAATGCCATGACTTGCGTTTGTCGTGTATGGTTATCCTCAAACTACGGTAGGATTCTGACCTAAAATGACTTACACATTTACCTCAGATACACCCAAAAGCGTGTAAAAGTTTGTGTTAACTTCTTCGACCAAATCGAATATTTCCAACTCTTCGTTGTCCCAACATTGAACAGCATCCAACGATAAGAAGAATAAAAGAAGCCATGGTGTACAGGGCTTCATATGGACAGTTTAATAACTCTGCAACTGGCGAAAAGAAAAAAATCAGAAAATCACACGGTAACCTACAAAGGAATTTACGATCATATCGACCGTGTATAACATACATTTCAGCCAATATCACACTTAGGACATGTGAGATGAGTTATAAATCATTTCGTATCATTGCATATTTATACAAATGTGAGGTACTACTACAAATCACCTTCTTAAAATAAATATGTATATTACAGTCACCATGACAACACCCCACTTCCATCGAACTTCTCAACGTGGAGTCCCTTTCACTTGTGTTTTGTGCACCACCCGACAGATAGCTAATTGATGATTTTTGACGCTTTTGGTGACGGGGCCAACATAATTTTATCCACATACGTACCTCGTGTTGAGCATTGAATATCACACCATTTAATGCCAGACAGACACACTGCAATTGTACACAGTCTGTATCACGGATAACACCGGCCAGTATATCGTAGATTACACGTTAACGAATATGGGTACCGGAGTTTTTTTTTGCGGAAAGGGGGGGGGGGAGACAATTTCTGTGTTGCCAACATGCTTTTCCCCACTAACTCTCGGTGTTACGCATGGTTGGGAATTTCTATCTGTCCAGTAGCTAGCGGGAAATTTGGCAGATTTAAAGTTTTTGTAGTTTAATTTGACAGGTTTTGTATGAATTAATTATTTCCTTATTTTTCACTAGCTTGTTTGAATTGTAAATGTTACTGTGAGGGAAACTAATGCACAAATATAGCTTCAGTTACGTAGGATTAGTCAAGCATGTAGCAAATTCTGCCTGGAATCATGCAGTAGTTACATGGCACAAATGACGTGGTTTGGCATTTCCTCCTCAGCACGTTCCAATCAGATCATTAGTGTGTGGAAATACCCGGGAATTGAATTCTGTACACGTACATGCACAGTTGGCTGTGGTTCGCTGGAGGCTTGCTTCGGAGTGTATTGATAGACTGGTATGAATTCAGCGTGTTGCGTCAACCTGACCAGTTGTGGGTAAAGTAAAACCCCCAAAAGTACAAAACTTTCGTGGCGGATGGTTAACGCAATTCGAAGGTAGCTGAATGGCTAGCAAGAATGTACGATGATGATACTAATGAGTTTTACAAGTTCTGTCGCTGAAGCTGTAGACTATAGTGATGCCAGCGGCAGAAATTCAAATAGAGAAACAACGTTTTGCAAGGTCTCGGTTGGTCAAAAAACAGAGGTGGAAAGAATTTTGAGCCAGTTGAACAATGAAACAAGGAACAGGATGAGGTTGGAAGTGGTGAATTCGTTTATACGAATTCATTCAGGACTTGGTAAAAAAAAAAGTGCTGTAACCGGTATGCACTTCGTATTCCTGTCCTTAAAGCAAATTGGAACAGCTTATGTGTACAGTTCTCCAAGTACTGAACCTTCTTCCAGCCTTCTTCTGGAAACCGTGGATAACGTATATATATACATATATATTGGTTGCAGTGGGGTGCTGGTGGGTTTTCAGCGTGTAGCTGATGGGAAAAAATAATCACCAGTTGGCAACTCTGATTGGTTCCATGTCTGAACATGTGTCCCGGTAACTTCGTCGAGAAAGAGAAGCGGTGGTTAGAGAAATGGTCAATTTGACGGCTAGATGTTCTGGGCATAGAAGAGACCACTCTGCTTTGGCTGGTATGAAGATTGAGGCAGGAAGCCCGTGATAAACGAAGGAAACTGTGCTCTAACATCCAAGATAATTTCTCTTCGTTCACGCTGCTGCGAGAAGCTTAAATCTGGCTTTGTTTTTCGGGTGTAGAAAGCTTTGATAGAAAGTTGTAACGACGTTTTGGAGGAACTTGGCATTCTTCTTGAGGGCCGAACCCGTAAGCATGAGCGGCGTAGGCAGTGGTTTCCCAACATTCACAGTCTCGTCTAATGTACTTGCACGGCGTGATGTTTTCATTACTCCCATTAGTTCCTTCCCACGAAGAATAGTACAGCCAGGCCTTCACGATTTCAGGATGTTAGGCGGCGTAGTTTGGTGGTTTGTTATCGATGTTTCGGGACAGGATATCGTCCCGAAGCGTCACTAACCAAACACGAAGTTATGTCACGTAACGTCCCAGAAGAGCGAAGCCTTCAACTACACCGCCTAAACTTGAAATCTTGATTTGTACAGCCATTTTGAGACTAAACGGTTGTGTAATTATTTATGAGAAACGTATCACATGTTACTGCTTAGCACCAGAGTATCTTGTTGAAGTGATGTAACCAGTGGCCTTTGATCCTAATGTGGGTATTATTACATGGTTTAGGTGCACATTAGGTGGAAGATGAATATATAGGCATAGTGTCTACATGCAGCAAGCACATATAAATATAAATTGGCATGAAACATGTTCATGTAGGCTTTGACTATATACTTCAATTTAATTTTAGCGTTACAGGTAGGAACATTAAGCACCAGTTGCAATTAACTTTTTAGTTAAATTAATATACTGACATCTGGCTGCTACATCGTACATGTTTATGTGATGTATTGGATGATAATTTGTATTTTTGTTAATATACCTCCTCTTTTCCTTTGTGATAGAATCTTTTTGAAGGTGGCATACTTAAGCTGAAACATGTAAGGGGATATAAACCATAAAAAGTGTAGCATACATTTTGTTGCCACAAAAGTGCAATTGGAATTATGAAATTAGATTGGGCTACTATGAGTGTGGTGTATATTGCAGATAAGCATATCTTACTAAAACATTTTTGGCAGTTTTTATCTGTGTGTAGTACATAATGTGCACATGCATGACAGTACATTTCTCTCTTTCCTGAGAAATAAAATTTGTTATTGCACACTTGTATTACATTCCTTATTCATACTTCACCTTGAAATGCCAAGTTTCTTTGTGACTGTGAAATTCTGTCACTTAAAAAAGCACTCTTCCTCAACAAATGATCATTTCTGACATTCAGTGTACCAAATGGTTGTGACTGCATATAAGGTACTATAAATTCAAACCCTACATCCTGGGCAGTAGTTTGTAATTAAGCCCAAGCATAACTGGTAGTTTAACATAACTGTCATAAGTCCAAAGCATTCCTCCCTTCAGTAATTTACTTCTCATATTTTTATGTAGATTAGGTATTTTTATCAGTATGTTCAGGCTAGGCTTTGCTGTCTGGTGGATAGTATGGCTCAGATTCCACTGCCAAATATAGTATAGTAATTCAGAGAAATAATTAGCCCCACAGATATGAAAATATAACAGTCACAGTAACCACAGACTATATACAGAACAGAGTGAAGACTGACATTTTCTGGGATGTTATGCTGTTGTCAGCTGATAAATATTTCCTGACATTTTGAAGGATTGTAATCCTGTCATATGCTGGGTCAGGATCAAGTAGCTGCTACTTGGACGGCTTGACAAGTGCTGTGGGAACATTGAATTTCACAGAACTAAGACTGTTTATTAGAATGGTGTTTGCGAGTTTAAAGGCATAAGACATACTTCCTTAACATGCATTTTTGTGAAAATCAAATAGGTATTCACAAATGTACAAAGCCTTACCAATGGCATTAAATGTGTCTAGCTCAGATAGGACGTGGATAAATTTTGACAATACCTAAAGGAGTTTTTAGCAGTTAAGGTAACAAACATTCTAATGCTGAGAACTTTGTTCTGACTTAAGTTTATACATAGCACATTTGTAGCAGATGGGCACAACGGACTTCAACATTGTCACCATTAACATTTAAGCATGTGTCCTACCATGGTACCTTAGCTTTTAGATGTCTGTAGACATGAGGTGATAGCTTGCTTTACATTGGCATCTGTTGTAAATCACTTGCCAGCCAGGTACTTCTTCACTATCCAGAGAGATCAAAGTCACTGAGCCAGATGTTGGGACTGTAGGGTGGGGAAGATGGGGGGGGGGGGGGGGTGGTCCTTAATTTTAAACATGTCCAAAGAAAGTTGGACGTTTGGGGTTTAGTGGCTTGCTTTTTTTTGGGCCTAATTTTTTTAAATTTTTTTTCTTTT
>Ga0123354_10010995_pt1 | contig 13962 bp, 7 predicted proteins | sample TergutLab28metaG_2_FD_97872 | JGI IMG/M metagenome (GOLD analysis project Ga0123354, IMG submission 97872) | Labiotermes labralis P4 segment gut microbial communities from Petit-Saut dam, French Guiana - Lab288 P4 | ecosystem: Host-associated > Arthropoda: Insects > Digestive system > Gut ... | reverse complement strand
TAATATAATATAATATATATCGTAGTATAAAATACGACGTAGACAACTGATTCAGCAGTGTACACTAAGTTGCAGCAAATACCGGTCTCATTGCCCTTTTACTTTTCGAGGTTCTTCTGTCAGAATATCATCCCCCCGGCGGAAATCACGATCTCCTTCCGCTATTCTCGCGAATTCGTACTGAAGCACCATGACATCCACTGAAGCACCATGGCCTCCACTGAAGCACCATGACCTCCATTCAACCACCATGACTTCCATTGAACCAACATGACCTCCACTGAAGCACCATGACCTCCACTGAAGCACCATGGCCTCCACTGAAGCACCATGACCTCCATTGAACCACCATGACCTCCACTGAAGCACCATGACCTCCAATGAAGCACCATGAACTTCACTAAACTTCATATAACTTAGGTGTTTATTATTCCACTGAGAAACAGCCCCTAGTTTGACAGGCCAACCTCTTTATGAGGATTTACGATCACACTCAGTCACAACACACTCGGAAGCACTCCTGTGGGCGAGTGATCAGCCCGACGCAGAGACCTCAATCTGAAATTTAAAATTCACAAGAAAGAAACGTCTATACCACCAGTGGGATTCGAACCCGCAATCCCAGGAAGCAAGCCGCCTCAGACCTACATTTTAGACAATGCAACCATTGGTTTCGGCTGTTAAACTGGTTACATATCTTCGAAGTTTACCAAATGTAGGTATGATATGACAATGCATGTTCTGGTAGTTACTAAACTGATTGGGTGCAACTGATGCATTTTTCTACATGGCAGAAGTAGCACGCAATAAAACGTCGGGCTCCCATACAACTCGGGCACAGAATTTCTTGACAGACTTATGGCTGTCACTTTCAAAACGGAGACGCTTGTGTATTTAGTTGAGTGAATTTGCTCAGTTAATTAGCTATCTAATGTGCTAAACTCTTCATGAGTTCATGCATTTTCTTCCATTTGTTACATCCGCACTAGTTACATGACGCTCAGCGCTGCGAGTAGGAAAGTGAGGTAGAGGTGTATGTGAGCTCAGACTCGAGTCTTCTGGTATGTGAACCTGCTGTGTCCCTGTTTATTTACCGGCGTTTCGAAAGATCATCGTGTTTTAAACTTCATGGTCAAGCCAAGTTCAACAGAAACCTTTCACTGCCTGTCCCTCTAGTCGGAGTCACTACGATTATTCAAAATGTCGCGAAAGACACTCACTGACACACCATCACTTTCCAGAAGACGTGAATCTTCACAACAGCTTCTCACTAACATCGCTGTGAGAACCTCAGTAATTCCCTTTTCATTGAAAGTCAAAGCAATGAATAAATCAGTAATCACTATTCCATAGTGTTCAACGGGCACCGCGAACTCAAAGCTCTGCGCTTTAACCTAAACTGGCCTGTCGGTGAAGGGTCGTGGTATTCTTGCAGTCGATGATTTATGTCACACTGGCGCAATGTTCCTTGTTTTCTTATTCGAACCACGTCTCCTGTAGGACCACCATATACCTCCCAAGCCTGGTGCCCCTCCGATAACCTCTGGTCGTGATCGCCGTTGTATACTAACTCCCAACACGTGAAGCAGCGGCGTATTGCCCACTATACCATTTGGCATCTTCAGGGACGGAAGACTTTCTGATGGTGGCTGTTGTCAGGGACGTAAACCATGTAGACAGCAAGAACTGTAGGAGCGTTTCGTAGAAACCTGTTTCCTCCATCGTGAACGCACCTCAGTTTGTTACGTTTCTGCTGCACGTTATGTATTTTTGCGTCTTTTTATAATTACTTCTGTATTAGTATCAAATTTCAGTTCCAGTGCACCGTTACTTGTCGAATCGTCAGGTTGTCAGTGGTGTAGGCAGTTATTCGGAAAAATTACATGATGGAAGCTTCTTACTTATAATTTGTTTCATTCATTACGTAGTCTGTCTTGTGACAGGTTCATTGGCTATTAAAAATATAGTTCTCAAGAGAGTGTGATTTATTTTTTTCATGTATCGACAGTCCTAATTGTTGAGGTCTCAATACCACACTCAGACATACCACACTCACTTCGATAGTTTAAATTAACGCTTGGTTTGCTCTAAGTACAGAGAAACGTCCGATGAAAGTGGCTGTGGAGCAACGCGTGAGTATTATGACATCCCCTCGGACGCCAAAAGTAAAATGAATATCTAAATTGTTTACGTACCTACAACCAGACGACAACGGACTGATACGTGAAATTAACGCTAAAAACAAGAGATAAACATTAAAATCTCGATATATTTTAAGTCTATTGTTAGGATATGGAGAAATATTATGGTATTTTGTAAAACTTTGAAGTGCAATTGAATTAATGCGAAAATATTACGTCATCCTGTCATATGACAGTCCAATAGTAATAGAACTAGAAGTAGTAGTAGTAGTAGCTGCATCACCCTAGGTTTTTTATCTACGCCCAAAGTACGTGTAATACAAAATCGTAAAATATAAACAGAAGAAAATTCCATTCCTTAGGCTAGAGATTCCGGTTTAAATCACGACTCAGCTTCTTGTGGTTTCCTTAGTTACTGCAGCAGAGTTTCGTTATAACACTACACGTTGGCCTACAAACAATTTTCCCGCATCATCTAAAATTCCTGCTCACTCTCCATCCTAACATTCGACGCCATATACCATAGACTCACAAGCTGAATCACATGAAAATGACCTTCTCACAGAGTGACTGTGGATTAAATTCCACCTTATACCTCTGCAGACAAGGACCAGATTCTTGGAGGTCCTTGCTACAGATAGTGTGTGTGGAGTTTACAGTTGAACTTGACAGTGTTTTTCGTTTGAGAAAACTGATATTTCCTTGTTTGTGACCAGTAACTGGTGTATTCCGGTTACAATACATTAAGCTGAAATGCAGTTGTGTTTTGTGTCTGTGAGACAAAATTATTTTTCTCTTCTCTTCTAGGTGGTTAGAGTCGTGCATAAATTTGTCTTCGAGCTTATTATGAAAGAAACACCCAGGAAACGTCGCCCAATGAATAAAAGGGATGTATTAATAAAGAATCATGTTTTTTGCACGAGCTATATGTTTAACTCCGACCGCCATCACGAATGTTAAACTCTATCCATGCTGTCCAGTTCATCTGCATTCTCTTGAGAAAAGAACATTACCTCAATTTTCTGCCACGAAGCTAGAAGCAGAAGATGAGATTCTCCGAAATTTTTATATCGATTTACCAGAATACATGACGTCATATGCAAAAAGACGGTTAATTTTAAGAACTGTGATAAGAAAAAATCACATACATGGGTATATTTAAATATTTAATAAGTTATTTTATATATGAATACGTGTCATTATATTGTGAAAGACGTCCTACTTTTGACCCTGCCATAAGGAACGCAGCCATAGGTTAATTGTCGAAATGCTCTATGCAGCACGTGAAGACTACCAAGGTGGCATTTCTTTTCTCTTACCTCCACCCTAACTCAACATTGTCTTATCCTAACACAAGATTTAAACCGACATTGCTCAAGAGCTGACTCTTCCAATTCTTTCTTCATCCCCTATGCTATGTTGTTATACCTCCCTTCGTCCAACCACCCATCTCAGACCCTCACCAGTTCCGTCTGATTCTTCCCTCACCCCTCCTTTTTTACGCTCCAACTACTTTAGAACTCCTTAGGGCAGTGTTCTAGGAAATTAAACTATGCCCTGTTGCAGAGGATTTGTTTATAAATAATATATAGTATTGTCGAATATACGTAATCGATACAAAAGAAAATGCCTTAACATTTATTGAACCATTTTATCTCCCAATCTAAAGTTATTTTGATGAATGAAGGAATCAGTACTTAAGTAAATAATATATAAAGATTGGGTCATTCCTCTCAGTGAACACAAAACACATATTTTGTAAAACTGAATTCACCAATAAAGTTCAAGGCAATTGTGATTATTCTTCGTTCCGAAAAAAAAAAAAAAAAACTTTACAAATTCTCGGTCTGAGCAACACATACATAGTGCTTTAAAAAATATATGCAGTGAAATTTATCAACAGGCATCGCAGATATTTGAGAGCGGTAAGTGTAGTTTCTGAACACTGAGAATTACACGGCACGTTAAGAAATGTTAAGAAGTAGAAGAGAATGACTTACTTCTGACTCCTTCTTTCTTCTTGGATGTTATACAGGTTGCTGAATAACATCTAAGAAGAACGAAGACCTGAACTAGACCGCAGCGGAAGCCTGAAATCTCACATTTTAATTCGGTTTCTCCTTATCTGAATTTTCATACTGTAATGCAGAGTTTACAATACCACTGCACAGTTTATTTGGAAATATTTTGTATAGTTTCCACTGTCGAATAAAGAATAACGAGAAACTGAAGGATAATATCACCCCAATGGCATTTTACAAATAATAGGACTTAATTTTGACAAAATTTAATACTTTTTTCAGTACCTTCTGTTGGTGGAGTTTCATAAACTGTTATCTTTGCAAAATATAGTTGTGATAATAAAATCGAAGAAAATTAAAGGAATGGGATATGTGAAGTTCGTAGTGCAGTTAGTTACAGAGTAAAAACGAAGAGATTAATTCTGGAGGTGTATGTAGAACGGCGTTGATAATAAAATGTGTTTTAATATGGTTTGGGATTATGAATGGTACTGAACTGACATACGATAACATTTCTAGTAAGTAAGGTAATGGGGTGGGAATGTTTTGAGCAGAAAAATGTTAGTCAGGTTCTCAAACACTGAGGTGACTCTTCAGGGCACTTCTCTCTATCACTTATCTCTATATGTAAAACGCTTGGTGTTGTTGGGGCTGCAGATTCGAATCCTGCCTGTGGCAGTTATGTCTCTCTTGTGAATGTTACATGTTGTCAGGTATAGGCCTCTGCGACGAGCCGATCACCCGTCCAAAGTAGTCCTACAGAAAGGAGGGGTTGTGTCTGCGTGTGTGAGCATATGTGTGCGTGTGTCATTGAGTGTGAACAGGTATAACAATAAAACTCTACACCCACAATGGGGAGGTAGGAGGTCAGACAAGAAAGAAGTGAAAGAGAAAATTTTAAAATTAATTTACCTCTTGGGCAATAATAGAACATCTTATAATGTTATTTGTACCGCTGTGTTATACAAGTGATAAAGCAGTTATATATTAAGACAGCATTGCTTTTCTTTCCACTTTTGTGCCCCAAAATGACTCCCTTCTAAATTAAAAAATAAAATATACAAATGTGATTATTATTTGACACTTTCATTGAAAGTCCTAATAAAAATTTTAAATATTATTTACACATTTGTATCACGTGATGTCTCAGTAAAGACATGGAAAGAACAATTATCCTTCCACAGCTGAAGATTTAAATGGTTCATCACGAAGTAAGCACAAGAGTAGAGCGCGATTTTGTTTATAAATTTTCGACATCGTAATTAAGTAAACGTGTATAAAGATAAATTTAATACTTCTGTAATTGAATAATAACAATAAATGTAATAAATAAAATATTAATAATAAATAATAAACAAGAACCGCTATAGTAGTACTTGATAAATCAGGAATAAGAAGCGGCAAGACAGAAGTACCACAGGAAGAAAAATAATTTGATGAATAAAACGTCACCAGCCTTTTGACAATTTCGGAGGGCCGGAATGCAGAGTGTGGCAAAAATAACGGCTCACAGCAGAGACCAACCAATTCCAACTGGAAGATGCACTGAATTTTAAATCAGAAGATTGTTTATCCTGAAAGTTTTCATGATTAAAAATGTAACCTCATAAACAAAAATCAGGACTTTATTTCTGTCTGTTCGTCAGATGGTGATTGTTTGAATTTCTGGTTACGAATTTAAAAAGAAAAGTTCATTACCCTTTATTTGCCAATCCTTCATTTTCCTTGGTTAAAACACAAAAGTTAAACAAAAACGCCACGTGTCTTGTTTACTACACGTATTAAATAAATTCTCCCCCAACCTCATGAATAACCGTCACAAGACATTCCTCTTATCTTTGTCTTTCTCTCGTTGCTAGTACTCCAGCTCCAAGAGTCAATTGTCTTCTCTGTCCTCTCAGATCGCCGACTGCTCTCTTCTAGACCTGGCCGGCCATTCATTGTCTGCAGTTAAGGGAAACACTTACAGTGGCGGTCTGGCCTTCTGCAAACACCGAGCAAGGAACTGCTTCAGACATAGTGATAGCATGTGCAATACTTCTGAATACCTTGATCTATCAAGAAGGCCTAGGTCATGGAGAAGAATCCTTTTCGCTTACAGAGGTTAATTTTCAAATTTATGACTGAGAAATACAGCTCAGTGTACAGACCGTAACAACCATAATGCTGTTACGGGAAAAAACAACATATTATCCATTTCATACGTTTGTTTGCGGGACAAATGTTTATAAAATTTTAGTCAGGAAAATGCCAAGGAAACCAAAATTCCGAAGATACAGGCATAGATAGAATTTAAAGTTTATCTTAAAGAATTAGAATAATGGATTTTCAACAAAAAAATTTTATACTTTTTACGAAAACTAAAGGTTAATTATCATGTTAGCCATTATATGCCAGATGAATCCAGGGTATAAGTTTATCTTTTGTTTTAGTAAGTACGAGTTAAGTATTGTTAAATACCAGAGATTCAAACTGGCTTTCATCATTCAGACCTTTCTGTTGAAGTTTAAATTTTCTCAGTCTTGCTTCTGCCATAGTTTACAGTATTTCCTGAATATGCAAATTATTCGTGAAGTAACAATACAAAATCGGCTAGTAGAAGCTGGTGAAATCAGAGACTTGGATATGGCGGTGGATAAGGTTACATTATGACCATCTTGGATGTAAAAATTTATATGTTTCATATCTTGAAGACACTTGGAAAGAAGCGCCTGTAAGTTTCATGCCCGTTTTGTCCAACTGTCCGCATGGAACAGCTCGAGTCCTAGTTGGCAGTTTTCTATGAAATTTGATATTTAGTATATTTTTCGAAAATCTGCCCAGAAAATTTAAGTTACACTAAAATGTGACAAAATACATGTAATTTACATGCAGACCAATATATATTTTTGATCATATTCCGCTCAGTTCTTCTTAGAATGAGAAATTTTTCGGACAGAATTTGTAAATGACATAAAAACGCCCATTTTGTGTCAAATAACATTTGTTTTCGAAAATAGTACCTTGTGTGAGACAATGTGGAATAATATGGTACAACCGGGCAGGTCACAGATGATTATGGTGAATGCGCATTGCATGCTGGATAAGTAAGGCTACAAATAAACCCTCAGAATATGCGATACTTATTAATTTTTTACAGTCACAATGGCTGCACGAAAGTATCTCATTGGTACGTAATGCCTACATTGCCTGTCTTGCTTAACTTGTTGCAATCATGTATGGTAAAACACCGAATAATGAGTACACATCACATTTTTTGTAAGACTGAATATAACTGCGAATGAAACGTTTAATTTGTTACGCGATTTGTGTGGGCAAGGCGGTAGATTTACTAAAAGTACGCTCACAGCTTCAAGAGACGCTTAGAGGTTTGAAGGCTTGTGTAGAGGGTTGCTGAGACTCCAGTGGAAATTATTCTGAAAGGAATAACAATGCCTTGAATAAAGTACACTTGAAACTTTTATCTTTATTTAATAGACACACACACTGCGTGTCATTTTAGCAACCCATGTTTGAATCCCCCATCCATGACGATGGATTCATAACATCAGGATATATCCCGACAAACCCACTACTTTTCAAGCACTTGAAGATTACGATATTCAGGTATGTTACGTCACATGTCGTATAGATGTAGAACAAAAATTTGGAGCAACCTGTTCCGTAAATCGTGTGAGCTGGTTGTGAAGGCAACGGCCCCCTTTGACACCCTGGACACTGCGCACCAAACTGTGTGCTGTCACTTCTGATACAACTGCCACATTAATACTCTCTATGTTATTCGTCACACAGTCAGTGCGACACTGCTAAACAAACTTTTCCCTTTTCTCTCCACTATCTACTCACTGTACTAATGTTATTGATATTTCCGAATAGGAAGTTCCTCTTATCTTATCTTAACAAAGCGATCTTCAATTTCTGGAGGTATTATTTAAGTTAGAAAAGATGTCAAGAAGAGTAGAAGAGCTCTATACGGCCATGCCAAGACAAGTGGCTTGGCTCTGTTTAAAGACGTTGCTTCACTCTTTTGCCATTGAGATGTCTGGGATTTCAAACGAAAAGTGTATTGATATATAATCATTCTTTAGATAACCTGCTTTCTTTAAAAACAAACTTAGAGAAACAGTGAGTTCCGAATAGAGCTGAAAGCTTGCATTCCTATGATATGGATAGCTAGTTCAATAAATATATATATATTATTATTATTATTACTGTTATTGTTACTACTAATAGTAATAGTAATAATAACAATAATAGTAGGATTTATAGTATTAGTAGTAGGAGGAGTAGAAGTAGTAGTATTTCGTGACTGGGTGGGAACTTATTAGGCCCGAATCCTACCAACGGTAATCTCGTGGGTAGTTGAAAGTTAAGGAAAATGTATTTGCCTGTATATAAATGAACCAGCTCGTACCATGCCTTAAACACGATCGCTAGTGTGGACGCTATGCTTTTACACAGTGAAGGATATCTGGCCAGCCGTTGACTGAATGAGACTCTTTTTAGAGAGCTCGGTTCACACTGTAGTGTCATTTGATATTTTTGACTCTTGGTGAGGTCAGGAATTTAATCCTGACATTCTTTATAATTACACAATTTAAATTTTTATTGTTAAACCGTGCATGTTGTCGAGTTACTCAATTATCACACCAAACACTGCAAATATATAAACATTTATAAAATTTACACATTAAAACATTAAAAATGCTCCGACATGTTTCGGTCCTAAGACCATCATTAGGGAGCTATATATTCCTTGCTAAAGTCACACTAGAAATAGTCAAAGGTTAATTTCATTGTACAAGTTTGGTGTTGTGGCAGCATGCCGTGTTGTGTAATGTTATGTTGCGAAGAGTGCCCTGCTACGGATGTGCATTCTGTGCTTCGTTGCGTGAGTACCACGCAACGAAGCACAGAATGCACATCCGTTGCAGGGGACGGCACAACACGGTATGCTGCCACAACACCCAATTTGTAAAATGAAATTAACCTTTGACTATTTCTAGTGTGACTTTAGCAAGGAATATATAGCTCCCTGATGATGGTCTTAGGACCGAAACATGTCGGAGCATTTTTAATGTTTTAATGTGTAAATTTTATGAATTTTATATATGTGCAGTGGTTGGTGTGATAATTGATTACACAATTTAAAGTTTAGACGCTTTCGCAAAATGGCGAAAAGCGACTATTAGCTTCGTCACGTCTGTCCATCTGTCTGTACTCATGGAATAGCTCGACTCCCAATAGAAGGATTTTCATAAAATTTGAAATATGTATATTTTCGAAAATATATGGAAAATATTCAAGCTCCATTGAAACTGGTAAGAACACCTGGCACTTTTCATGAAGACCAATGTATATTTTGGATCATATCTCGCTCAATTTCAGACAAAGTTGTAGAAGAAACCAAAACCCACATTTTATGTTCAATAACTTTTTTTCGAACAACGTGCTTCTATGAGATAATGTGGAAATATACTGTACAGTCGGGTAAACCATAGATGAAAATGGCACATGCGCATTGCATGATGGATACCTAAGGCTACAAACACACAATTAGAACACGTAATACTGCTATTCCACTACAACCATATTTGCACTAAGGCGGCTCAATGTTACGTCATAAGTACAATGCGCGACCGTGTTATCTATTAGTGCTAAAGGCGAACGGTAGAGTCTGCAATTTTATTCACCGGCGGTGAGGATTTTTAAGAAGTTCCTTTCATTCGTGCTTCACCACCACCCACCTCCGGTAGTCACATATAATGTATTACACCCTTCTTGTCTTGAATATTTTTCGCAGTTACTGACGAAATGCTCTGAGTTGCTTCAGTAGCAATAAATTTTGTTTGGATTTAAGCGGGTTCCACTTCGTATTAAGGAACAACATGTTCTGACATTCCTTTAGATTTATGGCAAGAACAACAAGCACAAATCCGTCTCACAAACTAATAAACAAGGAATGCAATATAGCAAAGAGACATTCACGCAGGGAAACAGCGTGTTTGTTGTGAGCAACATTGGTCTATATCACATAAGAAAGTTAATACAATTGCATATACTTTGAAGTGAATTGGGAGCCATAATTCTCTAATTTCTTACGAAACAATGTTTTTAAGGAAGTGGTGTATGACAACAAAGTGTCGTGTAACAACAAACTTTTATCAAAAGGCTAAAAATTGTTTTGTTTCTTCAAGCAGAGTAGTTACTGTTTCCTAATATTAAAATCTCTACATTTTCACATAGTCCAATTATGTGTTTCGATTTTTTTAAAATAAACTCTGATTATTTTTCTAAATATGTCACGCAGGTGACGGCAGATAGGTAACACATTTTCGATATAACATCTGTTGCTGCAGACATATCGTGAATATGATGTAATAATTATTTATATTAGTGTAAATTGCATTGATGGTAGTCAATTGATATTTGTGTACAGTATCAAAATGGTTGTGGAGAAGAAATTATTATTACTAGTGTAAAAAGGCAAAATTCACCTTTAAGTTGCCACGAAGTACAGAGGGGGTGCAGAGACATAACACTGCTCTTTCCTTAACCTCGGCGCTAGATGGGGATGGGTGGTAAACGCCATACCCCGGCTACTTTACCCCCGGGTACAACCCGTTACCCTTTGTATAGGAAGCTGGATTGTCCCCAGTGCAGGTCTAAACGAGTGCAGAAAAATCTCGCCCCCACTGGAATTCGATCCTCAGATCATCAAGCCTGTAGCGAGTCGCTATAACGAATACGCTATCCAGGTCCTGGTTCTTAGTGTACAGTACCTAAATAGTGGTGTAAAAGCGTCTATCTTTATCAGTGTACGGTAGTGTCATAGTGGTGTAAATATAACTGTCGTCAATCTGTACAGCGTTAAGAATTATGGACGTAACATTTAATGAACGCGCGTCTAAGGCAGCTGAAACCGCCTACAGTAATTTGTTCTGGCTACGTGCTTTACACTAAAGTAAGAGAAGTGGCCGTACCATCCAGGCGTAATGGTCTTCTGAGTTATACCAGGGGCAGATGCAAATATATAGACAGACACAATCTGATGAAAACTTGACGTGGATAAATAATAAACACTCTAATTTTTCTCTCGTTACTTACTTTTTTATAATCTCTGATCAATGTTTCTCCATAAGGCAACAAATGAATAAGATTGCCCTACTCTACGACATGCCGCTGAATATGAAAGTAACCGCAATGTCGTCACTCTGCATTGTTACAACGTCGGGTGCCCTAACCTGAAGCCTTTGCCACGGTGCGGGGGGTTAGTCGTCGCCCCATTACCACAGGGTTGTAGGTTCAATTCCAGTACATCTAGTGCAGTGTCAGTTGTGGACAAAGTGGTATTGGATCAGATATTGCTCCACGTACTTCAGGTTTCCTTTTCCAGAATCAACCCACCAATTTTGCGTCATTATACTTTCATCTTCCACGGACATTGTATACTCATAGTGATTGACTGCGTCATTTAAATACACTTCTGTCCCTCCTCGTAATTCAGTGAAGGGAAATGTTTTGACTAACGGCAAAGGAGGTATGGAAGATGGAAGAAAGTTTTGAATAAGGAACTTCATAATTTGTAAGTCCACTGTGCAGGAAATATTCTTAATAGAATGATGACGAACCCAAGGAGTGTGAGATGAATAGTGCACATAATGTAAAATACACGATGAAAGTAAGTACATAAAGGAGTTTTTGATGGAAAATCCCGAAGAGGATCTTCTGTTTTGAGGAGATTTAATCACGGTAGACAAGGGATTAAAATGAAGCTGATGCTAAGGTAATGCTGTGTAAGATATGGACTGGATTAGTCTAACTCAAGATTAAGATTTATGTGGAGGGGCTTTACTGTGAAGATGAATACTGGTTTCCTGGGGTTCAATACGTCGTATTGACACTTTATAGTAGGCAATTTGATCTTAATCAAATTACCTACTCTATAAAGTGACGAAGAGTTACATTTTAATATAGGAAATATTTATTTATTTCTAGACTGGAAAGACAAACAAGGCAGGCAATGTATGTATACCGTAAAATTCAAGTGTGTTCATGCAACAAATGTTGCTGTGGAAAAACAATAAATAGTACACATTCTGAGTGTGTATTTGTAACCTTATGTATCCAGCATGCCATGCCCATGCGCCGTGTTGTCAATTGTCCGAGCATACAGTACTTCTCCACATTATCCCATAAATTGTAGGAGTTTCGAGAAAACGTCGTTGAATGATAATTGTGTGTTTTGATTTTGTACGAAAATGTATCTGGAACATTTCTCATTCTAAGAAGAAATGAGCGAGATACAAACAAAAATCTATATTTGTCTTCATGTACAGTACCTGTTACTTTCTCCGGCATTAATAAAACTTGAATTTTCTGGACAGATTTTCGAAAAATACTCAAATATCAAAGTTCATGAAAATTCGTCCAGTTGGAGCCGAGTTGGTCCATATGGACAGACATAAATAAAGAAGCTAATTGACGCTTTTCGAAATTTTGCGAACACGCCTAACAAGGAGAAGCTTGTGTATTAGAAAAAAGCTTTTATACTGAGGCTTTATCAGCTGATGTTCTTTTGAAATTTTCTGAAGTACATTAACCCATCTTTCTGAGAGAAGACATTGTACTGATGTTTTATTTGCAGATAAGTGAGCCTGTGATAACAAATTTTCCTGGATCATATAAGAGACTGTTACACCCCCGATTACGAAAATTCGCAGAACCTGGGATTTCGATAAGATGAGGCTTGACCGTAGAAGAACTATACAAACTTAGCAAATTGTTTATCCTTAACTATGGAGAAATTCATGTGGCCATAAAGAAGTCAAATAGATTTAAATCTATTGTGATGTATGTACCGCTCATCTTGTACAGTTTATTGTCACTATTATAATTTGATGGTATGGGAAATAAAGAGTTGCATCTGTTGAAGTAATTGATATTTAATGTATATGTGGACTTCATTATCAGTTTTTAATCAGATGTATTCTGATGCCAGAAATACGATTTAAAGCAAGACAGGGAAGTACCTAATCAAGGAACAGGGGTAAAAAAGTAGACAGTCGCTGCCTAAGTTCTGGATGGTAGAGGAATTGATGTTTGACATCCGACAGACGCGAGAGGATTTGTCTTCTCTGCAGTGTCCAGACCGGATGTGGACCCATAGACACACCAATGCTAAGAGCATAAAGATGATTTTACCTGGGGGTATAGTGGCCGATAGATCAAGTTTACCGCAACATCTAGAACTTCAATTTGCTGAAACACTAATCCTTCAATGCTAGATAATAATAATAATAATAAAAATAGTTATTATTATTGTATGATATGTAAGTCTCCTGTCACAGGCATTTCTTCCTGGTACTTCTCTTGAACCAGCGGTGATCCCCACCGCTCAGGCATTAAGCTTCACATTGCAGTACTTTCCGTATTATGTGTGATGTTCCAAGAATAGTAGTCTTTTGTAGCGAATCTATCGAGGGTTTTTCTGGTATAGTTTCCAAATTTTTTTTTAAACTTCTCGTTACTATTCCAGTGGCTCCAATTATTACTGGTATAAACGTACATTTCAGGTTCCACATTCGTTGTATCTCTATACACAAACTCTTGTATTTTAACATATTTTCCGCTTCTTTTGCACAATATTTCTGTCTGCGGGTATTGCCACATTTATAAGTGTGCATGTTTTCTCTTTTTTGTTTTTAATTATTATATCTGGCCTATTTGCTGTAACTTCTCTGTCTGTATGTACTGCTTGATTCCACAACACTGTAACATTTCCCTCTTCACACACTGGC
>Ga0123354_10010994_pt1 | contig 13962 bp, 10 predicted proteins | sample TergutLab28metaG_2_FD_97872 | JGI IMG/M metagenome (GOLD analysis project Ga0123354, IMG submission 97872) | Labiotermes labralis P4 segment gut microbial communities from Petit-Saut dam, French Guiana - Lab288 P4 | ecosystem: Host-associated > Arthropoda: Insects > Digestive system > Gut ... | reverse complement strand
CAACTTCAAAATAAGGCAAAACGAAACTCCCTGAAGATGGTCCTGACAGACTGAAATATGTAGGAGTTGTGTAGGAAGTATTTTAACCAAGTGACGTGTTTTAATGTGTAAATAAGATTTTAGTATCACATATTGGTGCAATTAGTTGGTTATATTTTAATAAAAATAATAATTGTATTAATTCGTCGAAACTAGTAATATCTCTGTGTTTATGTTCCAAAAACCTGTCTTATATCAATTGAGGCCTAAAAATATATATTTTTGCTGATTCACGGTGTATGTAAGGCGTAGAGAATACGTACAATGACAAACATAATAACAAATTTTGTTGCTCTATATCCTCCGACACGCCATACTGAAGAGAGAGAAAAAAATCTTACTTCTTGCGCATCCGCCTATAGACTTCAATGTATTATTAACACCTTTATTTATAAAACCTCTTCATTAAGCACTGTTTATGTATATAAATAATATAATAAACAATTTTTAACCTTACGTGTTCATTATTTATTAATATGATTTTATTGTAATTGTATTTATGTGATGTGGGATCCCATAATGAATACATTGATGTACTATATATTCAGCACGTAACTGCATTTAACCTGCAGTTCTTTTATCAGCCCGTTGATGGATTTTACATGCTGAAACATATAGCTATTTTGAGTGAGAGAAATATATGTTGTGCTTTGACTGAAGCTGTATTTTATTTTAATCGAATATTGATATATTTTTAAACACAGCGATTTCTGAATTTGCTTTGTGTTGCCGAATTTCTGTCGCCGCACCGAAGCAGGATTTCCTTTTCTCGGTGTTAGACTCGTAAGTTAGTATACTTTTGAGCTGTAACGTTGTGCTTGCTAGATGTTTGACTGCCGGGCAAATGCAGAACAAGATGCGAACTCATGTGTTGGCTCTCAGACTTGAGTATACAAACCAGACCTCCCACTTATATAATATAATCCTCTTAGCTACTTGGCTGCGGCAACATTTCAAACCTAAGGACCCCTATTGTCTATAGGCCACGCATTGCCACATGCCGCATCTCTAAACACTGGCTACACAAGTCGTATTGCCGTCTTTATCACATGCTGCACCCTTCGAGAACATTCTTGTCTGTACTTTGGTGTGTGACCTTTCTTTCCTTTCCCTTAATTCATGCCATGTTTACTTTTCTATTTATATTACTTTCGATTTCTCTTCTCTGTTTGTTTCTCCCTAAGAGCAGCCAATACTACGTACCGAAATAAATACCAGATATCTCGCTAGTACAAAACTTTAACTCTAGAGATACTTTGAATTAACCACGTGCTTGTTCGTGTATGTGACGTCAACAGCGACCTTTAGAGTTAAATTACGAATGGACAATGCCACTCAATAGAGAGGAGCACAAATTCAGGTTGTTATAATTACGTATAGAAATTACACAAAGGGTGAAACACGTTGAAAATCATGGGTTGTAAACACAAAATCTAATTCGTGTCCAAAGACTCGGGTTTACACTCTAGTCATTAATGAATGAATGAATGATATTTGGATTTCAGCCCCTCCGGGCCGGTTGCACCTAGTCCTTAAAACAGGCCCTTTGTACCCCACGATTTATTACTAGGTTAAAGGATTCCTGTTCCTTGACCAAGTTCCGGATGGCCCCTATACTTAGTTTCCTAACATCCTCAGGGTCCAAAAAGAAGGAACCCAGATGTGTATGTCTGAGTGAAGTCAAGGCCTCAAACTCACACAAAATGTGTTCTGAGGTCTCCTCCTCAGTACCACATTTCCTGCAAGTGGGGTTATTTCTCAGCCCCATTTCATATAAATGTCTTCTCAAAGTGTTATGTCCAGTAAAGAGACCAATAACAACCCTGATTTGAGTTTATTAAAGGACAACACTCTAGTGATAGTCTATCCACATTTGGGATAATAGAAAGTCAGTACGTTCTTTGCAAGGAATGTGAAGGCGCAGCAAACGGGCTGCCAAATTTTTCGGCTGTCGAACAAGATAAGCTTGTAACTTGTAAAATGCGTTTTATGAACTACCGCAGAAAGATACGACTTAAAATAGATATGTTAGGATCAGATTTACAGTTACATTCACCATAGCTCTGTTACCCACTATACCTGGTTCAGCGTTTGTATGCGACCACTTACTGAACTTCAGGCGGTTGCTGTATCTGCCGTCTCTCAAAGATTGGGTTTTCTGGAGTTTTGGTGTTGCCATAGCAATGCTGGTGTAGATTCAACTCTTCAGGGATATGACTTCTGGTAGATCAGTTATAATAAGCAAATCGTTCGGCGAAACTTACTGCTTTTGTTGTTGCTTCTCGAATGCCACAGAACAGCCTATGTATATATATATATATATATATATATATATATCCATTTAAAACATTCACCAATACTAAGTACGAGGGGGTGCTGATAAGTACTTATCCCGACCAGGAAAGAAACAAGCTACAGCGACCAAACTCGGGATTTATTCAACATACTCCCCACGAAGTCAATACACTTCTTAGCCCGTTGTTCTAACTTTTGCAAGCCACTCAAAAAAATTCATAAATTTGTCCGTCCAACCAGTTCTCTGCGGCAGCAATGACCTCCGCGTCGGACGAAAAATGGTGACCTTTCAATTGTTTTTTCAGTCCAGAGAACAGGTGGTAGCCCGACGTGGCCAAAGCCGGAGAATAGGGTGGGTGATCAAGATATTGGAAGCCCAGTACGCCAGTATCTTCTGGGTTGCAAGTGTCCTGTGAGCCGTGGCATTGTCGTGCAAGAACAAGACCTCCTTGGTGAACTTCCCGCGGCGTTTTTCCTTCAAAGTGTCCTTCAGTTGCACCAGCAGAGATGAATAATACTCCGCGTTGATAGTTTGGCCCTTTGGAAAATAGTCAACGAGGAGGATGCCGTCTTGATCCAAAAAAATCGAGGCGAGAACTTTTCCATCGGATTTTTGCACTCGGATTTTTTGGGGACGGGGTGAGCCGCTATGCCGCCATTGCATTGATTGTTGCTTTGTCCCCAGGTCATAGCGATATAACCAGGTTCATGCATGGTCACCAATCGCGACAGGAAATCATTTGGATCGCCCGAAAAAATTCCAAAAGTTGCTCAGACAACTGGCACAGTTGACGTTTTTGATCCGCGTTCAGGCATTTCGGGAACCACTTCGCGGAGAGCTTCCGCGTGTCCAAATCTTCATGAATTATGGACCCAACCCAGTCACGTGAGATGCCCAGTTGCTCAGCTATTGATTTAGCCGAAATCTGGTGGTCTTCCAAGATTAGCTCGTGAATTTGATCAATAATCTCCGTGGTGGTCATTGTTTTGGGTCTTCCAGGACGAGGCGCATCAACGGGTTAAAAATCACCAAGTTTAAATTGGGCCACCCAGTTTTTGACGGTGGCATGCGATGGTGCATATTCCCCTAATGTTTCTGTCAGAATGTCGTGAATTTCCTTGGGAGCATTTCCTTGCAAGAAAAGAAAATTTGATGACAGCTCGCGTCTCCACGTTGTTGAAATCGCGCTCGTTTCCTGACATGCTTCCTTTCAGCCTCTGTAACAAGAAAAAACTTGCAATTCGGCACATGAACAGACCCCTCTTTCCAACGACACTATCGATTCCATCCTACAACATCGGTAGTAGGTCGGGCTAAGGACTTTTCAGCACCCCCTTGTAGGTTGTTTCAACTGAACTCTGAACGGAGTGCATTTAAGACACTCGTCTAACAGTATGTGAAGAGAAAAAACTGTCACAGCTCCGAACTGTGATGTAAAGGTAATAAATCCTATGAAAATGATCGGTTTTCAAATACTGTGTTTAGGAGTGACACTAACACGTACAATTGCACTCACGACGGGATTAATTTCAGATTAAATTCGGAGAAGTTTCCTACTATCCAGTTCAGTGTGTGACTAATATTAAGCGCCACATCTGACTACAATTCTGTTCAGAATCTTTCCACTCTTAAGTGTCAAGTCTGACTACTGTGCAGTTCAGAATCTTGCCACTCTTTAAGTACCAAATCTGGCTATTATGCAGTTCACAATTTTGCCACTCTGAAGTGCCATATCTGGCACTATGCAATTCAGAATCTTGCCACTCTTTAAATGCCAAATCTGACTACTGTGCAGTTCAGAATCTTGCCACTCTTTAAGTACCAAATCTGGCTAATATGCAGTTCAGAATCTTGCCACTATTTCAATGCCAAATCTGGCTACTATTCAGTGCAGAACCCTACTGCTAGTCAAGGAAGAATTTGGCTAATATTAATCTCAGGGGTTTTCTACTATTAAATACAGAATCTGGGTACAGTTCAGTTCAGAATCTGGCTAATATCCATTTCTGAATCTTACTACCTCTCAGTTCCCAGTCTTGCTACCGTCAAGTTCAAAACCTTGTCGTATTTCAGTTTAGAATCTTGCTATTGATTAATTTTAAAGACTCTTTTCTCCATGTTTTCTATATCAACATGTGAGGATTAGAATATACAAAACCGTATTTTGCCTGTACCATTTATATGTGTACGATACTTTGTCACTCGCATTACGGTAAAACTGACAAAAGACAGGGCGCTGAGGCGAACGTTTGGATCTCAGAGGAAAGAAGTAAGAGGAAGTTCGAGATACACTTTATAATTCGTAATTCTATCAAATATTATTAAGAAAATGAGATCAAGGAATATTACGTAGACGGGGAAGGTAGAAGTCGTGGGAGACAAGGCGGGTGGCAAATAATGTTTGGTTGGAGAACCAGAACGAAAGAGTTCATTTGGAAGAATGAGGACTTAACAGGAGACCGTATGAAGATGGATCATGAAGAAAATGTGTTGGGGGGTGTGTGAGCTAGAGTTATATTACTCATGAGGGGATATGCTGTGGACGTTTGTTAACACGGTAACAAACTTTATTGTTCCTTAGAATACGATAAACTTTTGGATTAGGTGATCAGTCGGCTGCTGTTGGTGGGGCTCTGTCCAGTGGAGTTAGTTGTAATGCAATATACACAGTAGATAGTGTGTTTGTATTAATCTATCCAGACACTAATTATTTAAAGGTACGTATTTTGACCCGTGTGGGCCGGATAGCTCAGTCGATATAGCGACTGACTACGGGCTGGAAGGTCCGGGATCGAATCCCGGTGGAGACTAGATTTTCCGCCCGTCCAGATCGGTCCTGGGACCCACCCAGCCTCTTACAATGGGTACCGGGTCTTTCCCGGTGGTAAAGTGCGGCCGGGGCGTTCTGCTGACCTCTCACCCCTTCTAGTGCCGCGGTCATGGAAGAGTAGAGCTATAACTCTACCCACCCTCCGGGCCACACCGGGCCTGTAACGGGAACACTTTACCTTTACTTGTAACATTAGAAAGTTAAGAATGAATGGAGTTATACCTCCACTTTCCCATATGCCTTTTTACCTTTATTTTGACGCGTAAAATACTGGGAATTTATTGAGTGCCTGAATATTGGTTTCTTTCGGGCTGTGCTTAAGGTGATTACCCACAGCATTCATACCTACGTAATGACAATATTAATGGCTTCCTGTCTACGTAAATAACGCAAACGTATTATATTTGTTGGCTACGGGACTCTTGGTTTGCTGGTTGGTTGCGTAGTGACTGTGCATAAGATTGTTTAGTTAGTAAGGTTCTTATGTTAAAAAGAAATTAATTTTGAACATAATAGAGCGGATGGATTAGGCGTATTTTTGGCAGTCTTATGTAAATTAAAGTGTGTGTGTATGTGGCTCTGTTTAAGCTTATCTTATATCATGTACAGTAGTTATGGCAGGAACATTACATGAATCTTTGGGTAGCTCAGTCGGTGTAGCGACTAGGCTATTATCTAGACGACCGAGGAATAGAGGTTCGATTCCAGGCAGGGGCAAGATTTATTCTCTTTTCTACAGAGTCCAGACCGGGAGCGTGTGGGCCTACACAGCTTCATTTGCAATGGGAACTTTTCTCCTGAGCTGAAGCTACCGGGGCGTGTAGGTCGCCACTAACGTCCAGGCGGTGTCGAGATTAATAGCCATCGGAGCTATACTTTCCTTAATACATATGTCTTCCTGGTGTTTTGCGTAATCAAACACGGCTATACATCAATTTTATAGCATCATGAAATAGAGGAGACAGCTGGGAGGGCATAGTTGGTATAGGGACTAGGGCTTGTACTGGGCGGGCCGGAGTTCGAAAGCCGTATGGGGCAAGATAATTTTTTTCTTCTTCAAAATGTCCAGACCGGCTCTGGAGGTTATTCATCCTGTTAAATGGCTGCTTGGGTCCTTTACTTACTTACTCCATGGTGCAGAGTCCTTCTTGAGCAGCTAACTGGTTTGCAGCTAGTCAAGAAATTCCCCGCATTTCACGGAACCCGAAGGTTCATTACCTGGGATAAAGCGGCCGAGCGTGACGTTGATCACTCACATTTATGCAGCGCCTATGTAAAGAGTGAGTGGAGCTACATCTCTCTTCCTCCTCATATGCCCTCATGACGTAGACAGGGACAACTTTACTTTTTTCTACGAAACAGAGGGAAACGTCAGGCCTCAGGTGACGTGATATAATCTCGAGGCAACACAGATTTCAGTATTTTATATTCGAGTTTTGAGTTTGGACTGTCTCTATCGGACGCATAACCAGGGGTCTTCTAATCGTAGTGAAGAGGCGAAATTTAATTACTGACTTCTGTTAGGCTTCGAATGAAAAGTGTTGTATTTCAAACTAAAGTAGCTGTTTCTTGTGTGTAACTCCGCTAATAGTCCCTTCTGTTCGTTGTATTTATTTGTCTGTTGCTACCAGGACGCGACTGTCCAAATATTTTCAAAAATAATTAGGTTTCAGGAGCGTAAACACTCAATCAACTTCATTTTTTCTGTATTTTCCTCTCGAAATTTATAATCCGAATAATTCTACCCCTCTCTTTTGGAACCTTTGTTATGGGTCTGCTTTGCGAACCAAATGAATGTACTTGCAATATTTGCGTTTCGTGGGTGGTGTGCCTCTGCAAGAGGCAAGTCGAGGGCACAGCCTGTAGAGACGGGAGACATTAGTTTTGCAGGGTCACAGAATTCAAGTGAGAATGGATAATCAAGAGAGGGGAAGGGACACTGGCAATGGTGTGGTCTAAATTGAGGGTTTAGAATTTAATTTATACCAGTGACAGTAAATTCTCTCACTATCCACCAACAACCACCGCCATCACCGCCCTCCCCCCGATCAGATTCAGTATAAATCGCTAATCTGACGGTTCATGGTAATCTATCTAACAGTTGTGTTTCAATAACAGTAACACAAGCTGGGCCAATTGTAATTATTATGATCAGATATGCGTCATGTTAAGGGTTGCGAGGGAGGGATATGTGCTTATCAATTTGTGTTTACGAGGGTGGGTGGGGGTTGTTCGAGACCCGGGCGAACTTCGTCGTTAAGAGTAATCAAACGCTACATTAGCCACCGATTGTTCTGGATTAAACCAACCGTACTGGCCTTTATGGAAACCGCAGTAAAAGATCATAAGAGTGGTTTTCAGAAATTAGAAAGAGAAATATAGAATATACTAATACGGATGGAAATGAAAGAGGAAAATGGACCATTAAGTATTCATGGATGACATTGAAATTATTTTAATATGGTGGACTAGGCCATAAAATGTAGTTTGACATCGACAAAATGCCATAAACCGACTGATATTCTATCAGTGGCTGGGGTGGATGTATAGAGTGTATTGTTTATGTGATACAATGGTTGCGTTCCGGTAACCGCCTGTTTCAACTGAGGTTTCTTTGGTATGCGCTTTTGCGGGCGTAGGTACAGAAATCGTGCCGTGTGTAGGGCAATAACGAGAACATATTTAGTGAAGTTGATATGTCTGTCTATACTGCTTGGGCTGTAACTCATCCATATTTGATATTCGTATTTTCTTAGTTTTGTTACACTTTGTTAGGGATACAATGCTGTCGATATTCAAGTAAACTGCAATCAGAGTACATACAAACAAATGGAGGACGTTTTGTAGCAGCGGTTTGGTGACGAATCAGTAGAATTGGCCTGCTCAATCCTTTATGTGATGCGGGCAACTTTGCCAAAATTTTTGTCTGCATGCGGGCAACGTGAAATTATATACACAGAATGAAGAACCAATTATCATGTGTATAATTTTACCTGCCTGTTTGTCGACACATCATGTGGAATACAACATATACTGATAGGGAGGTGAAAATGTGTTTTCAAAATGCAGTTCACAAATTGGCTAGGGTTTTGCTATATTCTTTGTACATTTTTACACTCCCAATTTTTAATGTAATATAATATATGTCTTCATAAAGAAAAGTCTTATAAGTTTTAAAAATTTCTTTGGCGCTCTGACTCGGCTTTAACATGGAAAGATTTAGAAGGTTTTCTCATTTCAAATTTCTCCGCAGGCAACATAACACGGGGAACCTGTTTCCCACGACCTACGGTTGGTACCGTGTACCTGTATTCGTATTTGTCGCCTGTAGATACCTGACGGGAATACTAGTGAGGAAGATGGATATTTTAAGACTTTGTGAACGAAATTTGTTTAAAGACACAGTACTAGGTGCAGGGGTTACACATGTATGTCTTCGGACCACATAAGATTCTTGAATGTGTACGGGAAAGTATTGGGCACGTTGGCTATGATCATTTGCCTGGAGGCACTGACGAGGCCCACGAGGAGCCTGAATGATCACAACGGTTTTCCGACGCTAACTTTAATGTGATGCTAAAACAAGAGTGTTTTAGAGCTGCCCACGCGGTTTGCCGCAGATTCCACGATCCTTCCGTGAAAATATTTAAATCCCTTGGGGATGTTTTCGTGGCTGTTTCACAGTACTGAAGTAGCTCTGTCGTCTTCGTGTTGTTTTAGCCGCATTATGTTTGTTTCGGTTCGAGTAATTTGCTGTTGTAATAAACCGAGTTCTCTGTCGTGTTCATCTTAATTAATGCTGCACAGGGTTTTTCTCTTCTTTCTGTTTTCAACTTTATTTGTGTCTCTACTATTACTTCTGCCGCTACTCGTGCTCTTGTTTCATTATTAATTATTTATTTCAACGTTATTTTTTTTTTTCGATTGTTTCAGCGCGTCTGCTATATGTTTGTGCTGTTATGGTCTTTCTCATTTTATTTCGTATTTAATTCTTCCTGTTATATTTTTAATCTGTCTTTGAAAACTGTATTCCTTGTTGTTTCTTAGCAGTCTCCCCAATTATTTCCCCCTGAATATTCCATTATTGCTTGTTTTCTGTGTATACTTCGGTTAGTATTGTTTGTTGCTTTAGGTTCTTGTATGAAGTTCTCTTTGTTCATGGCCTTTCTCCTGTGACGATTGTGTTTATGGCTAGTAAAAAAAAAAAGACTGACTGGATTGCTGACTAGCTGGCTGGCTACCGAACAGACAGACAGACAGACAGATAGACAGACAGACAAAGTGAATGATTCCTCTCTCTCTCTCTCTCTCATATTGCGCAATCCCGAATCCTTGAACTCCTTGGAATTAATAATTTTATCATACTTTACAGCAGTAATTATTGTACGTGTACTTGCTCTTTTGAGGTATTTAAAAGGGGGGGGGGGGTTCTTCCCTCTTTTAGTGTTATAGATCCTTTTTTCGCCCCTCCAATTCATATTTCCTGCCCTTAATTTTATATTATTATCGTTATGTCTCCTCTTATCTCATTAACTTAAGTGAGGTTTGCTGTTTATGATTGTTTTCGTGTAAGGTTGTTTCTTTATATTTGCGTCAGATCCTCTAATGGATATGGATAATATTCGTGTGATGAGAAGGAAGGTTAGTACTGCTGACTCGGGAATGTCAACTTCCACATGAGACCTCACCTGGCAACATTGCTATTGATGTTATAGAAAAAGGCCTTTTGAAGTAACATAAAATTGTTTGAAATTTGCAATCAAAATTTATAATAAATAAGATTATACAATTATTCCGCATTGGAGCAATGAGGAAGACGGAGTCATTCTCTAGTATCTTTGGAGGTGTCTTTCGACAGACTCAAAAATAATACGTATTGTTACTACATCAAATATTTTTCGGGTTTGAAATTCACGTAAACTACAACGATAGTTCCTTTATTCGAATTTGTTTATACACTTCATTTAAATGTACAAATATTCTTAAAGTAAAGCGAATAAAAATCATAAAAAAGGAAGGCTGTTTGTAATTAGCTACGAGCAAGTGCATGGTCTTTCTGTATCGACAGACCTAACAAAGCAGCTTATTGCATATAAAGCCTGCATGCCGGGACATCTCGTTGCAGGTATGGTGCCCATGCCAGCGATAAAAGGAATAAAATATAGTAACAAACACTTTCTCATTACAACCAAGTCTTAATTAATATGTACTTTTAATTTCAAACTTTCACCGTGTTCTGAATGTTGTATGCTTTCTTCTGGGTGATTCCCCAGCGTCTGGATTTTGTACGCCAACGTTTCGGAATACTCTGTTCCATCTTCATAGGCGGGTAGGTATGAAGAATGACTGGGGTCAAGCCAAGCCAAAGTGTTAACTGGGGGCGGAGACTTGCGCGAAGCGCCAGTCGACGTCCCCCTGTCTGTTAGCCATTCCTACGTTTGACCGCATAGCTGGGCTCAGTAACAGACACCTAAACTCTAACAGGGAATTATGCTTACGCTAACGATGTTGGAAGTCAGGCTGAGGGCCTTGACTGATCTTGCCAAAGACTAGGGCCTAGGCTGCCCTAGACTAAGTATGGGAGTGATAAACTTTGGTTGGTTGGCTGTCCGGGTTCCGAGCCCAGACTGGCTCTGTCGCATACTGGAGTTATGTGACGTTTGTCAGGCGCTTAGGTGAAGCCGCCGCGCCTGGTGGAGGGAAGTGCGGGCCGTGCTCCGACTTTGCATCGAATACCCTGGCATTTGCCTTACAACTGAGGAAAATCGCGGAAAACCTCAGGCAGGGTAATCGAATGGCGCTCGGTTGTTCAGCGCCGAACGCGATTCGTTTAGTCGACTTGGCCATCGTGGGCGATGGCCTCGACTGGCCTGTTGTCCCCTGCCACCCTTGGCGTTCGCTTCAGGCGACGGGGTCAACCCTCGGTCAGCGTAAAGTATCTGCCGAGTTGCCTTACTAGGGGGTTCCCCACATTAGCTAATGACTGGGGTTGAGAATGGTTGGGTATTTATAAGGGAAAAGGTTTGGCTAGAAAATAGCCTGAGCCCCGGCCCTGTCACCCTCCTTTTATTTTTAGTACTGCTAGTACGTTAATACCTTTGTCAGTTAAGTGAGTAGTTACTGACTGAAAACCAATCTTTAAGCGGAGGGGCAGGGATTTTTCTCTTCGCAAGTAGGTCCACGCCGGCTCTGGACCCAACTGAAATTCCTGTCCAGTCCATTGCCGGTATCAAGCGAAACCACCCTTCACCTTATTCTGGCGCCGAAATTATGAATTCATCGCATTTTACTTCCACTGCTTAATATGTTCCTTATTTTGGTTCGTAAGCACTGGAACAAATTTATATATTTACCTTTTGTTCGTATTGTATTTTATACTTATCGCTTCGTTCGCAGTTTTTGATTTTTTGAAATTATGTGCACATTTTCTCTAATCTACTAATCATATTTACTAGTTAAAACACTCCCCATGTTCATGTATTCCATGTTGTTTTCATATTTACTGCCCTAAAATTGATTTTAAAAATATATATTTTTGTTTTTTTATAAACTTTGTTCACGATTTGCAAATTCTGCCTTTGGTAGCATTTTTAGCTGTATTATCTTTGTGCGTATTAATAACATGTTTCCTACATTGTTCCCTCTTTTTACGGAAAAAAGTTCTTTATTAATTGTTTTTACACTTCAGTTCCGATTAATCTCACAGTACCTTTCTCGATGATACTTTTACTATTCCTTCTTGTGCTTCTTTTCCATTCTGTTCGTTACGTAGTCACCCGGGGCACGCTTTATTTCAAGGCGAGAAGTAAATTTTATTTTGGTGATTGCAATGCCATTTGTTCTGCTTCTTTTCCTAAGAAACTGTATTCTCTGTATACATCCGATTTCGTTGTTGTATGATGATTCTGAAAGGGTAGGTCTTTGCGACGCTGCTCGTCTCTTTAGCATGCTGTAATGTAAATTGGCTTGACATCGCCACATGTACTTCCGCCTGACTATCGTCTATTGTTTCATGTCGCTCCGAACAGAGTGCGGGTTGTTTGGGAGTGAGTTCACACTATATTTTGCGGCTGCCTGGGGGGATTGTCAAGTTGCGAGTTTACAAAAGCAACGCTGAACATGAAAGAGAAAGGAGACACTGTATCCACAATGCCATTTCATCACAAATCTAGACAAATAAGACTTCTAGGGCAGGATACAGCGGATGGGGAATGTCATGTGTAGGTACTGCTAACAAAGCACACTCAAGTTGCAGAATCACTAGTGTATGTAGAACAGATTATTTTGTCTTCAGTGCGTCTTACTTCCCTATGTTTGTTACATAATCCTTCATCGGTAATCTTTACCCAAGTCAGTGTGTTTGAAAACGCGTTGCCGAGGCGAGAATTTAGATCCAAGTGGTAGAAGTGGTTGGAGGCTAGAGAAATTTGCATAAAGGAAACCTCCGTGATTTTGCCTCTTTACCTGATATTCCGTAGGTAATGCAATTGAGGAAGTTGAGATGGGTGGTTTATGCGAACGTATCGGAGATACGAGATACACGTACGTCGTTGTATCAGGAGAATGAAGAGAGGAGGGACCTAGGAATAGATCTGATAACACATTAAAATGGGTACTGTGTATCTGGGTTACGAGAAGGTAGACTGGATTCGTTTGACTCAGGACAGGGATCAATGGTCGCCTCTTGTAATGACGGTAATGAAATTTCGACTTATGTAAAATACAGGGGATTTATTGACCAGTGACAATGTTAACTACGAAATGCGTAGGAGTAGTCTTCTTCATGGCGATATTTTGTTATTACAGGTAACAAGTTGTCTCCTGGCCATAAACAGTTTCTTGTCCATCCCTTCGAAATGAGAAAGCTGGTGTAAGTACAACAGTCTAAACCTAGTACTCGACCGGTTTTTCGACTATCCTAAATGAGATGTTTATGGTCTTGAGTGTTTTACGGGAGTGTATGGGTGGTATCTTGGAGACAGGAGAGACCAGTTCCTCCCACATAAGAACCTCACCATACATGATCATTTTGCACAATATCACATGTACTTAGCCGAAACAACATCGTCAAGTGACTGATGGTTTATAAAGAAATCCCTTCAGGAGCGTTCTGTCCTTTGGGGTTAAGTACTGTACTGCGTAAAGTCAATTTACCTCCCAGTACAATGTAGAAAAAAATTAATGACCTCTGTCCACACCTTCTCTCTTCTTTAATTATTAGCCAGCATTATTTTTAAACGTAGCTAACCCTGTGTTCTGCAACTGTAATTGCCACACAATTCATAACATCTCTGATATCTGTTCACACTGAGACAAGTTAAGTGTTGCTGGTTTGTGACGCCATGCAGTGTGGTATTATTATATCGACGCTTCAAAATGACTTCCTAATTGCGTTTTCAGAGTCATTCTTCTGTTATGTTTGTGGAGACAACAGATTTCTTCGAAATGGTGTTACCCATTGGTCAAATTACACGGTGTCGCAATTTCGACCATATTGTTTAATGGTGGCCGTAGCTTTATATGGGAGCGCAACTTGGTGTCTCATTCCAAGGGAAGAAATAATTTGTGTGTTTAGAAAACTAAGGTTAGGCGTAGATGGGTGGATAATATTAGGATGGATCTCCAGGAGGTGGGATGTGGGAATGTGGACTGGATTGGGTTGGCCCAGGATAGTGATAGGTGGCGGACGCTTGTGAGTACGGTAATGAACCTTCGGGTTCCGTGAAATGCGGGGAATTTCTTGACTAGCTGCAAACCAGTTAGCTTCTCAAGAAGGACTCTGCACCATGGAGTAAGT
>Ga0123354_10010993_pt1 | contig 13962 bp, 9 predicted proteins | sample TergutLab28metaG_2_FD_97872 | JGI IMG/M metagenome (GOLD analysis project Ga0123354, IMG submission 97872) | Labiotermes labralis P4 segment gut microbial communities from Petit-Saut dam, French Guiana - Lab288 P4 | ecosystem: Host-associated > Arthropoda: Insects > Digestive system > Gut ... | reverse complement strand
TTTTTTTAAAAAAAAAATCCTTTTTTGGTTTTTTTTGCCCCCCCCCCCCCCCAAAGTATAATACCATGCCTGAGTCATGAATGAAAATAGGCAAAATAAATGTTCCAAAGCACATGGCTACTTAGAGTATTTTTAACAGCTTTAGTAATAAAGAAGTTTTACTCAGTCTGTGACATAAAGAACAGATATGAGCTTGCCAGCTTAGATTTTCTGTAATGCACATTCCTAAAAATTTTACTTTAGGCATATAATCGAGTTCCTTATTTCGTAATAAGATGCGTGGCTTAAATGGAGGCTTTGAGCAACAAAGGTGAAATGACAGCTACTGTTTTAGTAGTATTTATATTGACATCATTTTTGAGAAACCAAATTTCCAGTTGTTTCATAACTAAAGATAATTACGTTTGCAGGGCTTTCTCGTTTCTATCAACGATCAGTTTTGCCCCTTGAATATTTAATGATAGGTCATTGATATATATTAAAAATAAGAGCGGCCTTGTGGTACTCCATGTTTAACCGTCAATGCGAATGCGAATAGTACTCAGGAGTACCGGTAGAGTAGAGGCGCTGTTAGCCTTTGGTCAATGGATGGCAGCACTAGTAGCATCATTGCCACGGATTAACGGTGACTTACTAATCGTAACTCTAATCCATGATTTCAACGGTTAATCTTGCGACGTATTTCAAGCACTGACCACTCTATATTCATTCCACATTCGTAACCGTGATATGTGATCCGTGATATGTGTAACGACGCCGGCGATGTCTAGATAATAATCCGTGACTTCTAGTGGGTAACGTCAATGGTAGGTTAATGAATATGAATATGGAGTACAGGTGATATGATAGGTGACTGAAGAACCCGAAGTGTCTTGGACCTACATGCTTCTTATATTTCTTGTAGCTGCTTGACCGACTAGATGAATGCGTCAAGTAGCCCAGTTGCACGGATAAGAGCTTTTCTCTTTTCGTACGTTATTGGCGGTGGCATAGAATGAGAAATATTTTTGGTTTTACTGTCTATACAGGCGAGAAAACATTTTTGGTCAAGAGCGGAGCTGCATAGTTATGCCGCTGATGTTCCCAGGTGTACTTGTACTGCGAGAGATGTGACATTGCCGCTTCTGTTCTCCGTGATGTGTGTGGTAGGAATTACTTTTAAGAGTTTTTAAGTATACTTTGAATGCTGTATAATGTTAAACATATTGATATTTGGTAATTTAGACACCTAAGACTTTCACTTTTGTATGTATAAGAAGGGGTTGGTTTGATAACATCAATGTCAGTAGATAAGCGTCATTCTTTGTCAACATTCGGCATATTTACATAACATTTTCTGGTCTAAAATGTTGCTAAGTGAATGCAAGACCAGTTATATAGTGCTTGTTTAGGTTTTGTACCTTATGGTTTATGCTAGGTGCTGCATAACTGTGAGGAGTACTTGCTTAGTTATTTCAGAAGAAATTAGGAAATTATCTAACCTGAAACTTCATATGTCATTAATGAGTCCTCGTATATTCCTTACTTTTTTGTGTATTGTTAATGCTAAGCGATACTGTTATTAAATTTTTTACTAAGTGATTAGAGATAGCATAATACAATCACTACTGGTATTCATTAAAACTTTCTTCATTATTCTCCAACAAATTATAGTTAGTGCTGAGCGAATGTAGTGTAGTGTAATAAAATACCTGTTCCTGTAAAGTGTTCTGTATATGATACGTAAATAAATCCAACAGGGCGGAAAGTGGAGTGTAATAGTATGACAGAATTCTAAATTTAATGAAGGTGGTTTTGTAGGTTCATAAATTTAAATCAAATGACATTGAAGTGTATGGAGTGACATGTAACCTATCATTAGGGTCAAGCAGTCTTAGAAGAGTATGCCCTTTTCTCTGAGCCTCGGCCTTGATGAGGAAGACACTGTGATCATTCTAATCCTTTGGGACTGTTTACCAGGTAATGTGGCATAACACCCCATGTGACTTGAATCTTCAGAGCTTATGGTTCTTTGATCTCTTCATCAGCAGTAAATATGCAACACATATTCTAGGTTTGTTGAAATTGCCCCATAAAGGTAATTAAAGATTATACTTTGGGAGCTAACTTCTGCAGACAAAAACGGTTGAAAGTATTTTTGTCAAAAATTGTGGAAAATTTAATTAGGCAGATGTAACATGTCACTGTACAGAACAAACTATAGTATGGTATGCACTGCAACCGGAATTTATATTTTCAAACACACACAGAATTGGGCATATAAATTGCACCTGTCAAAAGTGTGATGGGCAGAGGAATGGATTGATTTGGCTAGGGTAGGGACAGGTGATGGACTCTTGTAAATGTGGTAATGAACCTCCGAGTTCCATAAAATGCGGTGAATGACTTGACTACGTGAAGACATGTTAGTGTCTCAAGAAGGATTCTGGTACATGGAATTGGTTGGTTTAATAAAGGACCTTTTTCCTTCTGGCTGCATGATTAGGGACTACATATTTTGTTTTTACCATAAAAGTGGTATGAATTCATTGTGTGAGTGTCATGAAACATTTACAGGGATAGTAGTTTGGTCAGGAAGCTCTTCTGAATGATAAAAGAAAAAAGAAGAAGATAACAGAAGTAAAAAAAAAAACAGACAAATATTCCTTTATGAGATTTGCAGTTTTCACTTTAGTGTTGCTGATGATTAAGGTTGTTCGAGATGTGATGCTGTGTCATTGGGTGAGTGGTCTTCAGCACCATGAAGGAACATAGTGCCTTCATCATCAGGGTCAAGCAGTCCAAGAAGAGCAAACTGCTTATCTTTTGAAGAAGAAGAAGACAGTACATTTCTTTGAGTCTTGGGGACTGCTCACCCAACAGCACAGCATCACATCAAAGAAGAACTGAATCGTCCTGCTTTTGTAGCTTATTTACTTTCTAATATATTTACTCAAACGTTTATGGTATCACACATACATTATTACCTCTTGCATTTTTAATAGCCTTTACTGAAGGTGATCAGACGCAGTTGCACATTGCATGAGTAATTTGAGCAGCAGTTGTTCTTGCTTGGAACTCTTTGTTGCCACTACCGAAAGGCACTAAGTAACAGCTGTGTTCACATTTATTAGTGGGTCACTGTACAATATAATTTTCTTACAAATAAAATGTCCGTAAGGAACTGCAGTTATCATGTATGTATGTATGTATGTATGTTTATATTTAATAATTTGTGATATCTATGTGAATTATAAATAAATTCTAAGTCAGATTCCAGTTCTCACTCTAGAAAATTCTGAACCTTTGTAATTGTGAATAAAGTGTTGCTTTGACATAATATTTTGATCAGTGTAATGTAATACAGTCTCCTTACAAGATGTGCGTAGTAGGTGTAAGAGTGTAAGTATGGGAGTTCTAAATACTGGATTTGTATTGTGATGTGTTTTGTATTCTTGTCTTTGTACCTTGAATAGTCTGTGGCATGCAAATTCCTTTCTGTTGTAAGTGGCAAAATGTAGTGCACATCTGACAGTAACTAAACTCTTTTATATACATTTACACTTGGTCTTGTTAATAATTGAAGCTTGTTTCACAGTTCATTTTTTATTTGTTGTTTGATGAATATAAATATAATAATTTATTTGGATGGCTGTTTCAGGTTTAATTCATCCATAAATAATCGTCTCTGTTATTTTTAAAGTAATTTTACTTGCATCCCACATATATGAAGTTTAAATCACTAATTTTCAGATCAGTTGGTGTTTACGGGGCACAATACCATGTGGACAGTGTGCTGTTTCTAACATTTATCTATTATCTTGTAGTTTGAAAGTAATTAGACTGTGTGGAAACAGATGATTTGACATTAAAGATTAATAAACTGGTAAGGTGAATGTAATCAGCTATGACATTTGCCGTGAAGGGCTGTGGAAAGGAACAAGCATTCTCCATCATTGTCTTGCCTGAAAATGGAATACAAGCCAGAAATGCCTGTTTCAACTTCCTTGGTTTTTAATACATAATGTGTAACTGATAATATACGAAACAACAATGTGTGGATGTATTGTTTTAATTTTACTGATGTCACAATCCCTTCAAAAGCTTCTCCATGTGTCTTTTTTGACACCAAGAAGTTTAAATGGAATGAATATTCATGTGGAATTCAGTGATTGAACATTATCTCCCAAACACATATAATGCCACTTTCTGATGGCATCTCAGTTTCATTTTATATCTCTTAGAACCTTTTCATAAAGTATGTATCAACCAGTGAACATATGCATTTGCAGGTTCTATCATATATTTGGTGAAGGGTAGGGTAGTTTTTTCCCTTATTTTATAGGGGTTGGGGGGGTGAGAGGGGGATAGTGCAGTTGGTATAGCAACTCACTATGGGCTGGACTGTTTAGGGACTGAATTCTGGTCAGTCCGAGTCTTTCTACACCTGTCCGGACTGGCCCAGGGGCCTCTTACACGGTGGGCACCAAACTATTTCCAGGAGTAAAATGGGTGGGGTGTGCCAATAACCATCCACCCCCTATCGAGCACTGAGGTTAAAGAAAGAGTATAGCTGTGCATCTACTCCACCTCTGTGGCTTCATGGCAGGCTGTAAGGTGAACTTGAATTTGAGGATAAAGTGTTTCTTTTCATTGTTATAACAGTTGTGGATTTCAAGATCATGCCAAAAAGTGTGCCAATATTGGTTTGAAGTTCTGATATCAGCCTGTCTCCTCCTGCTTGATTTGATCACAATAGTTTGTGAAGGGTACAAATTATGAAGTTCTTCATGTAGTTTCTTCCTCCCTGCTTTACATCCAACATTTTAGGTTTCAATACCCTCCTCAGCAATCTGTTTTCATGCACCATCTGTCGTGAACCCCACATCCTGAGGGATTCACATTTCCATTCCTTACAAATAACAGTGTTCTTATTCAGAATACTGGACTGAGGAATTCATGTTTCCAGTCCTTACAAATAGCATTGTTCTTAGTTGGGATACTAGAAGGCAAAATATTCTGAACGGAATCGCGGTAAGCGGTCCATGAATTTTTTATTGTGAATGTAGTGTTTGTTTGCTATTTTTCTGTTATACAGGGTTCTGTTAATTGTTACAGTTAATTTACCTTAGTGCAAAGTCAAGTAAAAGTAATATAACATTATTTGTATCACTGGTTACTAAAACTTAACAATGGCTCAAATGATTTCTGTATTTTGTAATGTGACCCATGCTTTGTAAAGTTTGCACACATCTGCTAATTATCGTGCACAGCCCACCTGCAATTTGTTGGGGTGTTTTATAATTTTCGTGTAGGAAGCATTTCTTTTTAATTTGTCCTAACATGACAATTTGTGATTCAGTGTTGTTAGTCCATCCAGTTATCTGTGGGATAGCTGGCTGTCTTGCACTAGATTTGCACGTTTCTCCCTGTGTGATTATCAGAAAATGAAATATTATTGCCCGATCAGCTTGTAAATATAGAGAAGTACATTTTGAAGATAGGTGATAAGAGGGTGTGTGAGAATGAAAGTGGAACACAACAGTACTTCTCTTTATTCACAATTCCCTTTCATCCCAACAGTCATAATGTTACATTATGTGTCACAGCAGGGGGACTGGAACATGAGTGTCTGTGGTGTGAGACTAGTGTGTGAGCACTGTTTTGATTTGTAATATGGAGTTTTATTAAATTGAACCCTCTTAGTGCCAGGTGACTAATGTATTGGCCACTGGTACTCTTGCACATTGTGCCGCTGGGCATTGCATTGGCCACCGTGTTCGGGGCATTAAGCTGCAATTTGCAGCAGTCACATCATTGAATAGTGTGACCCCTTGCTAGCTGCATGCCGTGATCTTTCTCTCTTTTTATAGATTATTGATTTCTAGCATGACCTGCTAACACAGCCTGGCACTAAGAGGGTTAAGTCACACATAATTATAAGGTACCTTAGTTATGAATTGTGTTTATTGCTCCTAGATTTCCCTTTTGTGAAAGAGACATAAGCCAAAACTTTTGTGTTGTTCATATGGAACACTGATCATGAGTGGACCTTGGAATTTTGCTGTTCAACAAGAATTTGAACAGCAGCCACTTAACATGGCCCTCCTCCTCTTGCAACAGGAACTTGCGGTGAGTAGGCATATAGTATATTGAATGTTAGGAGGTTAGGCCTTTATACTGAAACAGAACAGGTTTGTGTCTCATTGTGCTTGTTTGTTATTCCTAAAAGCAGTAATAGTAATATTTTTGTTTTTGCTGTAGTACTCCATTATTTTGTGTGTGCTGACATTCATTGTATATTGTGTCATTGCACTTAACTGCTTTATATTTTACAGTATATAAGCATTTTGTATATTCCACAATGTATTGCCACTTAAAAAAATGATTCCAAAACAATAGTACCAACAGATTATGACAATATGCAAAATATGAGATTGAGGCATAAAATTAAGAACAGGTTGTTGCATTTTAATCCAGAAATTAAATGTTCACTGATGCTTGTATCCAGTGACATACATATATATGTATGTATTGCTTTTTCAAATTAGCTGACATAATTTGAACGAGTTTGTTCCTTCCAATTGTCAGAATATGTTAGTGGGTTAAACATGAGGTCATAAGGCATGAAAAACGGTTGAAATTGACTTATGGGATTTATTTATTTATTTTGGCAGGAGCTGAGCTCTGGAGTCCCATCTGGTAGACAAATTACAATGGATGAAGAGCTTACTGAAAGCATGTCTTCAAAATACCTGGAGCCACCAGTGTACATTAAAGAAGAGCCTCAATCTCAATTCATGGATTATCAATACCCTGCTTTGCAACATAACATGAACATGGTGCCACAAGCATGGCCATTGTCACAGCCATTACATCTTCAGCATCCTGAACAAACTTTCCCTGATTTCACAGAGAAGATTATCTTAAATTTAGTATGTATTTAAAATTTATTTATGGTATGGTAATGTAATTTATTTCTGTGAGCATTTGTTAACTTCTCTGATCCACAGTAACTTCCTGTCTTGAAGAGCCTGTTACTTTCAAGGGAGAGAGAAACATTTATTTGTGATGTTTCAGTTACTCCAATGATCTTTATTCACATCAAACACTCCAGTAATTTGTAGGCCATAACATTTGGATGAGCTCAAAATGAGTACCACTTGATGAATTTTTTTTTCATATTCTTAAGATGTTTTCATATCATACATTTGAAAGTAATACATTTCAATAAACCTCATGCACTTACAAGGTCAAATTACTGGACAGTGGATTTACTTCCATCATTAGGTAAAGGCTGGGAACCCTCTTTTTTGGTCCTGTTGGTTGAGGTAATCTCTTTTTCTAGAGATTGCAGTGGGATCGAAAGTGTCCAGTGTGTGTTGCAGTTTTATGACACACTTTAGCACAAACTTAAATTATTTTTAACACACCACTTTCCCAAATGGTAGTCTGCAGGATTATTACGCTGTCTGGGATCCAAGTCTGTCCCAACATTTACAAGGAATGTGCTGCCTCAACCTTCAGCATAACTCTGAAGTTTGAGACAGAAGAATACTCACCATTCCAGCAGCATCTGCCAAGAAAGCCTGAAAACTCACATGTAACTTTGCTACCAGCATACTCTTTTCTGTATGTACTAAATTGTGGTGTTTTATTTGATCGTTCATTCTTCCAGGATGATATTAAAGCAGAAGTTACACCTGACAAGAGTAATGTCTGTAATGCAGATTCTAATCAAACATCTGACTATAACAAGTACAATGTGCATCAGTATGCTTCAGAATCTCTCTGTAGGAATGAAATGTAAGCATTAGTGTATTTTTATGCTGGTTGATCTGAAAATGATTTCGTTTTATTAAAATTGGTAAAATTAATGTTTTTGCAGTGAAAGGGTTGTACACAGGTGTCATACCAATCCTCAGACATAATGAGGAACTGTGGTTTGATTCCTGGTTGGGACAAAAGATTCTGTCATGTTCAAAGCATCCAGACCACCTTAGGGGCACATATGGTCTCCCATTCAGTGCGTAATAAGGGATCTTTCCCAGGGGGTTGGGGTTAACTGGCCAGGACATGAAACAATTAAGATTGCTGGGAGCTGACCTCCACTCCCTCATATCCCTTCATGGTTTGCACAGGGTCGACTGTGCTTTGTTACCCACCAGATATTTAAGATGTGGGACTCTTACTGCACCCACCCCACCCACATTCTGGGAGACCATCCCCTATATGTTCATTACTCATTGTGACTGATATTGCAGGATATGTACTAACTTGCTGGTAGACAGATTATTTGTTTTCACATCAGTGCCATAACATATAAGCCATATGTCAAAACTGGAGCTGTTTGTACCATGGTGCAAACTTTTACTTTATTATGCTGATTGCAGTTCCCTCTTGTTGTTGAAGCATATTTTGACTGCTAATGTTTCCTTTCAGGTATTCAAAAAGAATGTGCACGACAGAGAATTTATACCACCTCTCATCAGTTCCATGTCCAGATCCTTCCACATGGTATAGTGTAAAGGCATTCACAGGAAAGGAGACAGTGAATAGATGGGATCTTCAAGCAGAAAATACAAGACACTATAACAACACTTTTATTGATAGAAGTGTAACTTCTCACATTATGAGTGGACAGAATTCATTGCAAGGAGCGGTGTTTCATGGACCAATGGCACGTCCTGATCAAATACCACCAATTTGTCAAGTGTGTGGGAAATGCTTTGGTAGTAAGGAACAGCTCCTGAATCATATGATGGTACATCGAAATCGGAAACCTCACGTTTGTGAAATATGTGAGAAAAGTTTTTGTTCTCCTGGGAATTTAAAAACGCATATAATGATACACACGGGTCAAAAGCCACACTCGTGCGAGAAATGTGGCAAAAGGTTCACCACGTTGGGAAACCTTAAAACTCATTCTGTGGTCCATACTGCAGAGAAGCCCCATGCATGTCAAGTGTGTGGAAAAGGATTCACAACTCTTGGAAACCTCAAGACACATTTACTGACACATACAGGTGAAGCAGATGTCTTTAGATGTTACACGCAGTACTCTAGTGTTGCCCTGGACTAATTTTCGGTCATTTTTGTGTACCTTAGTTTTCGTTACTGCTCAGTATGAAAACTAAGTAACATCTTTAATTTACCTTGGTATATACATATCTAAGACTTGAATTTGGCATTACTGTCTAATTTATTATACGTCACCTCCATGAAGTAAATTATAAATAACAACCATTGATACCATTTGCTGTAAATTGTAATTTTTATTCACTTTTTTTATGTTCATTCTCTTCTTTTATAGGCATTCATAACAAAGTAAAACATGACATGCAGGATATGTATAATGTAACATTGAGGCATATTTGCTTACCTATTGTTGCCATGGAAAAGTCATAAGTATTAAACATAACTGTGTGTGTATTCTTCCTGTAGTAGCCAGCGTGTGAATCGCATCTTTCCTGCTCCATATTATACTGTAATTGGTGGCCTTACGGGCTGTACAAGGTTTTTCCACATTATCTCATAAATGATATGATTGTCAGAAAAAAGAAATTATTGAACGTGGAAGGTATGTTTTGATTTCTCTACAACTTTTTTTTGTGAAACATTTCTTGTTCTAAGAAGAATTCATTGGCGTATTGTTATAAATGTATTTATGTCTTCATCTACAGTACCCATTATGCCTGTCAGGTTTGAATCAAACTTGAATTTTCATGACAGAGTTTCAAATAATACTCAAAAACCAGATTTAATAAAATTCCATCCAGTGGGAGCCAAGTTGTTGCCTGCAGACAGACAGACAAAGCTAATGGTCTCTTTTCAGAATTCTGTGAAAGTGCCTAAAAAGAATACCTATGTGGAAGTATTGGCTATCTGTCTATGCTTAGTGTTAGTAACTAAACCATTTGTTGAATTGTCATGAAATCTGGTATAGAAGTTGTTTACTTGAAACTGTGAGGAAGCATGAGTTTTATAAAAATCAGAGCAATGATTTATACTTCAGTTCAGGATGTAAATGAATTTCCCCTGATAATTTCCGTATTTCTTGTATGATTTATGTGAAATTCAGATTAGCTGTCCATGTATTGCAGCTAATAAGTTTTTGTGAAAATGGGTGCAGTGAAACCCCTACTTAAGGGCAGCAATGTAATTTTTCCTTTACTTTCCACATTTCTTGCCTGTTTGGGATAGAGTCAGATGTAGAAGCTCTCCACATAATTCACATCTGTGAGTTTTGTGAAAGTCAGCGCATTGAAAGACATGTTTGACTTAAATATAATTGAAATTTTTTTGTTCATATTTTCTACATTTTTCATCAGATTTGGATAAGATTCAGCAAAGGATGCCCACAAAAACTTATCCAGTAATTGTGAATTTCATGAAAACTGATGGAGTGAATGCTGTACTTCACACATGGGTGTAAATTAGTTTCTTTCAGCATTTTTGACATTTTGTCAGAATTTTATTAATGAAAATATTAAGAAAGGTGGACTTGGTCCAATAGAAACTGAAGTACCATTTGCATTTGAACAATACATACCTGCAGTTTGATTTATATCCCATTCTGTACTGTTCTGTGAGCTGAACAAGGATAATTGGGAAATTAGGTTGTTCCATAGTTTATTGCAGGAGATACATTTCTTTTAAACATTCCAGGCTTATAGAAGTTATACAGTAGAATTCCTTTAATGCAGCGTTAATGGGACCGGATAAGTGCCACATTATCAAGCATATCAGATTTTCCAGCAGTGCCTATACTGATGTAATTTCTTACAGGTAATATTTTTTTACTGCTCTTGGGCTGCAGAGCTAATCAGAGTAGTATTCCATCTGGGTATCTCCTTTAGCTGATGGTTCAGGGGCATCACAGACCCTTTCTATTTTTTCTGTTCGGAGACAATCATCATAGGTCCAGTTACTCTCTTTCCTTCAAAATGCCTTGCTGTAAACCAGTCATGCAATGCCTTGTCCAGTTGTGCTAATTTAGGCTGTTGCAATGTCTGCTGCTGTGTAAGGTCCTTCGTGTATATACGTGATGCCATAACAGACAATAATTAGCCCTTCCATTTTCCAATGCATAGTCATAGCCTTACTATGGCTTTTGCCACTTTGAAGCCACCCAATTACTTCAACTTTCTGAGGAGTCGTTAATGTTACATGCCTCCTTGTGTCAGCAGCAATTCATTTGCTCATCTTAGGAGGTTTTGCAGCCATTGTAATAGCTTTATAAGCTCAACAAATTGCAGATAACACTAGACAAAGTCACAGTATCAGTAGGCATACTGGATGCTATCAGTGGCCAAACTTGCGGTCTTTGGACTATTTTCAACTGCTGGTCAGTTTTATTTTCCCAGTTATTTTTCACTGACATTGCATGTTGTTTAAAGAAGTCGATGTGATACCATAGGTTAGTTTGTATTGCACCCTGATTTGTCATACGGTTTGAGAGAGAGAAAGTTAAATTTTATATATATCATCATTGTTAACATTTCCATCGGTGTAGGCTGTGTCATAATGTGCCCTTGTGCATTTTTTGTTGTTTGTTTCATCATCATAAATATCAAGGTGGGCTGTCTTAGGTCAAGGTCCCATGTATTTCTTTGGTGCTCGTGTATGTTTCAAGTTACACTACTGGAGCTTTAGTGTATGTGCTCATGATTTAATCAATCCTTATGTGTTGTTTACTTCAGAGAAATCATTAAATGTTTATGAAAGTTTTGATGGTTATGTTTGACCAGTTGAGGTTTTGTGATAATCTTTTTAAAGTGTAAAGGGAATTTGTCATTTAACATTTTATGTGAACATTTTATTTCTGCACTAAGAATATGTATGTTATCTGGAAGAATTTAATTTTTGCAATTGATATAAAGTTCTGCTTTGGAGATTCAGGTCTTCTTGGTTATAATTCTGTCAGTTTTTTTAAAATTTACTGGCATTTTTGCAATAGCATGCTGCTGCCATCTTCGGGATCTGTGCTTGGACAAGCAGATCCTGTAGTCAGAGGCAGTATATGCATCTGAGCCATAGGTAACATTTTACCCATCAACACGATATATTCCAGAAGACTCAAATCTTCATCATTATTGCTGTGATAACCTCAAATTTTGCAAGTACTTATATGTGTTAGAGATATGATATATACACGTGTGAAGTGAGGGGGGTTTTATTGTGGTAATTGATGTTGTGCTGCTTTATTTGTACAGGTGAGAGACCTTATGTTTGTGAAGTCTGTGGAAAACGGTTCACAACACGAGGGAATGTGAAGGCTCATTCAGTGACCCATACTGCAGAGAAACCATTTATTTGTCATGTATGTGGCAAGAATTTCAGTCATAAAGGCAATCTGAAGACACATATTGTATCAAGACACATGGCTAATAAGCCACGATTTGATTGCATTCTGTGTGGAAGAAATTTTGTGCAAGCAGAAACACTGAACACACACATCGCTTTAGTACATGCTGCTACATCTGTACCTCTTTCCAACTTGCAGGATGAGCTTGAGCGTGAAAAGTCACCTGTGTACTTACTAGTAAAAGTGTAGTGAGTTTTGAAAGTAGTCTTATAGATACTCTAGAAGTGTGGTGAGAATTTTTGATAATAAAAGATGAAAATGTGTTTTTCCATTCAGTTTTTATAATGCTCAAATGCAATGTAAATCAGTGGCAATACTCATGTTTTGTTATTACATATTTATACAGTATGACAGAATACTTTCTCTTATTTAGTTCCCATTTCCTGTAAAAAAATTGTTCTGTGATCCAAGTTCCACAGTCTGATACACCCATGCATGTTCAGCATTACATTAGATATAAGTAAAGGAATCAGATATTTTAAGTGCTACATGTGTTGCTTGAATGTTGAGCATAACTGAATTTAAAACTTAGCTTCAACTTGGTGAAGACCACATAATCAGTTTAAAAAAATATCTACTATGTCATAACATATCTTCTGGCAGTTTTATACAAAATGATCATGACTTACTGCATTGTTGAGTTTCAATATGCCTGAACATATTAATCCACTCTGAACAGATTATTATTACAGTGTGTTATTTTGTGAAAACTTACTAGTTAATTGAAATTTGAAGATAATGCCTGCAGTAAGATGCTATATGTGTCATGTTACATCCCAGCAGACCTGAAACTTTATCAACACCTTTGTGAAAATATTTGATCTTGAATTGAAATTTGGATCAAATTAGATATACAGCTCCATGGAGCAGAACCCTTGAAATGCTACAAGTTGCTTGGCTAGTCAAATTTCCCACATTTTATGGAAGCCAGAGTTTCATTACCTTGTTCACAAGAGCCTGCCCCTTGTCCCTCTCCTGTGCTATATGAACCCAACCATGTCCTCCCATCCCATTTCTTTAAGATCTGTTGGAACATCCTCCCATCTACACATAGGTCTTCCAAATGGCCTTATATTTTCAGGTTTTTTTTACCAAACACTGTACACATATCTTCTCTCTCATGCCTGCCACTTGCCTTGCTCACCTCATCCTTCCTACTTTGATCACACAAACAATGTTGGTGAATATGATTCTTGAAGTTTCTCATTATGCAGTTTTCTTTAGTTTTCCTTACTTCATTTTTGGTCCAAATGTCTTTTTCAAAACCCTGTTCTTAGGACATCCTCAGCTCATGTTCATCCCTTAGTGTATGAGACCAAATTGTCTGCAGCATACAGAATTGTAATATGTATAGTATAATTGTTATTCTCTTAGAAAATGGGAAGACAGATGATTCTAGACTGAATGGTAGCAGTCATTTTGTGGATTTAATCTCATCTTAATTCCTTTGTGCATGTGATTTTGATTCGTTATTGTCACTCCAAAATATTTGAACTTTGCGACATTTTAAAATGCTTTATTAGGTTGCTTGCTTGCTTGCTTTCTCCCCTCCCCCCCCCCCCCCCTCTTCTCTTTCTTTTGTGTTACTTAAACAAGTGTATTGCATTATTGATTTT
>Ga0123354_10010991_pt1 | contig 13962 bp, 8 predicted proteins | sample TergutLab28metaG_2_FD_97872 | JGI IMG/M metagenome (GOLD analysis project Ga0123354, IMG submission 97872) | Labiotermes labralis P4 segment gut microbial communities from Petit-Saut dam, French Guiana - Lab288 P4 | ecosystem: Host-associated > Arthropoda: Insects > Digestive system > Gut ... | reverse complement strand
TTCTCAGGTCCGTGGACACGTCATCCAGCCATCTCATTTTTGGTCTTCCTCTTCGTCTTGTTGCATACAGCTTTCCGTACAACATCTTTTTTGGAATTGCGGTGTCTTGCATTCTTTCTATGTAACCAAGCCATCGCATTATTTGCCATTTAATGAACCTGACAATGTTCTCCCCCTTAATTATAACCTCTAATTCATTGTTTCGTCGAATTCTCCATAATTCGTTTTCTTTCACTGGTCCATATATTTTCCGCAGTATTTTCCTTTCAAATACTGCTAATGCTCTTTCCTCTTCCATGGTGTGTCCACGATTCAGAACCATAGGTAACCACTGGGCGTACCGACGTGCGGTATATCTGCAACTTGCTGCTTCTTGATATGAGGCTGCTGTTAACCAGTTGTCTATTTGCATAGTATGCCTTATTGCCCATCATAATTCTCTCTTTTATGCATTCGTTATTATTGTTAGTGTTACCAATGGTATTTCCCAGGTACTGGAAGCTCTGAACTGCTTCGAATGTTTTATTTCCAATTCGTAGATTCCCAGCGTTTCTCCAATGTTCGTAGGTGGATGTAACCATATATTTAGTTTTATTTTCATTTATTTCCGTTCCCAGTTTACTCGTTTTCTCTTCTAAGTCCAGGTACACTTCGGTTAGTTTTTTCTGTGTCCTTGCGACGATCACAATGTTGTCAGTGTATGTACATATTTGACTAAGTTTTGTGAAAATTGTACCTCTCTGATCTATCTTCTGGACTTCATGATGTAGGGCTAGAATGAACAGGTTGGTAGAAAGGCCGTCACCCTGCCTAACACCTGTATTAAATGTAAAACTATTACTCAATTTATTGGTTACCTTCACCTTTGCTGTGTTGTTCTTCATCGTCATCCTTACCATTGTGATTAGCTTATATGGGATCTTCATGTCTTCCATTACCTGGTACAATTTATATCTATCTATGCTGTCAAATGATTATTTAAAATCCACAATTAACACATGCAGGTCCTGGTTGTGTTCATAGTGTTTTTCCATCATCTGTCTAATTATGAATATTTGATCATAGTTCCCCTTTATCTCTGTACATTTATTTTGATTTTGGCGCGTTCCCAACGAGATGTTTCAATATTGCGCCTGTTAATGGGCGCAAGTTGGCTCTTAACTTTGATGGAGCAAAATCGACCGTGGTTATTAGGAACTGTACGAAGTAGTCAAGTTAGAAAATGGGGAAGTCCTTAATATACGTAAATTCTTTCCTCTACTCTGATGACCCCAACATTTTTTATTTGCCCCTCTTCAGCTGAGTAGTCAGAAAAAGTTTTGGTAGAAAAAAATATTGGGGGTGGAATTTCCCCCTTGCACGTTTTCGTGAAACAACTAGAGAATCGATGAAACTATTTTTATGAAAAATTTCTTGTGACTGATGTACTGAAATTTATTTCAGCTTTCTAGTTTTGTTTAAAATCGGATACGAAAAGCGGAGTCTTGACGTGAAGACTTACAAAATTTTGCGCTCATCTCGAGCAAAATTCGAGACCGTTCGTGAGGAAATCCACACACGAAAGAGAAGCACAAATCCCGGGGGCATACCTTCTGTAAAGTAACATCTGAGGTTTATGGGTTCCTTGTGTGGAAGTCGCTTCTCATCAACCTTCTGTCACCCAGGGTTTTGAGATGGCGTCCCGATGTTTTTAAACCCTGAGAGACACTGCGATACATAGTGTCGTTTTTTGAGGGCTGCAAAGCTTTCGAGAGAAATTTTTATTGAAAACCCGAATTACACGTTTCAATTTCAGTATAACTTTACTGTAACACTTCCGGTTGTTGTGATATGCAATTAAAAGGGTGCGAATATATCCGAACCCTTAGATTATGAGTACATTTCCGAAAGTTTATTGCTACTTCTATATCTTCTTTCTGTTCTCTCTTTTTCAGTTCTTGCTGTATTTATATATTCTTCCCTCACACCTCGACTTCCACTTTCGTTTGTTTGTTTTTTTTTAATGTTTTGCTGACCGTGCATCTCAGTATAATCCTAGTAATTAATCAACTTGATGCACAAATTCTTGTTTTATAATAAGTTTATTATATGCCTCTACATGTTTCGAGAACTATGTGCTCATCATCAGGAGGTCAAAATTGTATTATACAGCATCTGGTATCATCACACCTGTAGGTGGCCGTCCGGTGCACAGGTTGAGAGAAGAAGAGAAGAGTCTTCTCTCAGTCTGTGCACGAGACGGCCATCTACAGGTGTGAGGATGCCAGATGCTGTATAATACAATTTTTTACCTCCTGATGATGAGCACATAGTGTTCGAAACATGTAGAGGCATTTAATAAACTTATTATAAAACAAGATTTTGTGCATCAAGTTGGTTAATTACTAGGATTGCAATTTTGTATCGTCTTGTTACCATATCCACGCTATAAAATTCAGGATAGCTTAACTCAGTTTTCCTCCATTACTCTTTTTCATAATTATGAATACTGGATATTTCGAATTGATACCGTCACTGAAAATTTTGTGAGCGAGCCAACTATTCGGTTTAACTTCTCACACGTTGTAACGGCTGCAGCTGTCAGACATAAGCAGGCTGGATTGGCAGTGCTACATTTGTCTGCACATTGCACTTATCTTGTTACGGCTGCTGCAGCTTCGGAGAGTAGCAACAAGATTGTTCGATGTATTTCAGCATATTCTGTCCCTCCCTACCGCCTTGATGTGTTCTAATCCAGGCTCGTCAAGCTTTCGTTCATCACAGTTCAGTTTTAACTCACGATTTATCGCTAAACGTACGTCAAACAAACTTTGTGGCAGTCCACAAGTCTGCCCGTTACTAGTAGCAGTTCTCCCTCCAGTCCATCATTTCCAATTACATTTAGCCCGTTGCAGTATCTTGACAATTCTCATACGGTTTCAGGCATGCAGTGTGTGACTTCATCGACAGTGGGAAGTCACGGTAACAACAAAGCTCATGCGCTTTGTATATAACACATTATTTCCGTGTACATTAGGATATCAGGAAAATAAAATAACAGGGTACACTGCATTACTATCATTCCAACAACGAAACTACTGGAATATTTCACGACCATTTTTATTTCATGGTGCAACAGCCCCTAGTGGGGCTTCACCATCCCAATCAGACACGCCACACTCGGTAGGACTCCTCTATAAGAGTGATCAGCCCGTCGCAGAGACCTCTACCTAACAACACACAACACACATAAGAGACGGACATCCATGCCCCCCCAGAGGGATTCGAACCCGCAATCCCAGTAAGCGAGCGGCCCCAGACCCACGTCTTAGTCCGCGCGGCCACTGAGCTTGTCATGTTACAATTTGAAATGTAGACATGGCTTAGATTGTGTTAAAACATATACAGACCGTACTGAGTTTTATAAAGGATAGAATAAAATGAGGACAGAACAGATCTTGTCTGGTTCCTAATCTTTATGTGTAGACAAGCACTCAGAAGAGCATACTGATTCCGTTGTTACTGTGGAATTTGTGCATAAAACGGGTTTAATCGACTGCCGTGACAGGATGAGAGTGTCTTAATGTTAACAGGCAGAAGTTACATATTCCACACAGCAGTCTTTAACCCCTTTAAAGACGAAGCGCAGACTTCTTTATTTAAAGACCCAGTTCGTACCGCGCAGTAAACACTTTTCATCTCGGTTATAAAAACCAATTAGTTTATGCTGTAAGTGGCCCAAGTCGCTGTTTGTTCTCAGATAAATACAAAACACATAAATACAGTGTGGACAGAGCGTACAGTGGTTGAATGTTAAACCGGTTGGTGCATCACGTAACCAGTAGGCTGTAAAAGGTTAAGGTGCTTCCCGAGGAGTGCCTATTGACAATATAATGTCCGGTAGTTTCGTTGTATACCGGCCGGTCTAAGTATAAAGAATTAACACTTTCTGTCCTCAGAATGCACTTACTTATTTTTTATAAATATCCCAACAAAATTGTGGGCCTGGATAGCTCAGACGGTATAGCGACTCGCTACGGGCTGGAAGGTCCGGGATCTAATCCCGATGGGGTCGAGATTTTCCGCATCTGTCCAGACCGACCCTGGGGTCCACCCAGCCTCCTTGAATACCGGGTCTTCCCCGGGGGTAAAGCGGCCGGGTCGTGGCGTTGAACATCCACCCCAATCTAGCGCCGAGGTTAAAAAAGAGTAGAGCTATACCTCTACTCCCCATCTGGGCCTTCGTGGCCTGTTCTTGGGTGACCTTTACTTTTACCTTTTATCCCAAAAATGATTCCCCTTTGCAATATTAGCTGATTGGTTTTAATAAGCAAGAAGGAGAGTGTTTACTGCGCGGTACGAACTGGATCTTCAACTATAATTACAGAAATGGTAAATATGATGTATCATTTCCACCATTTGCAGTTCTATATGTTCTAATGCTAGCCTGATGATGACCTTGCGAGGTTGAAATCTATAGCTGTGTCAAAGAGTATAGAAGTTTAGTTGTGTCCACGGTGTTGTCGTTACTCACTTCATCCATTCAATACAATTTGGTATAATGATATTATTATTATTATTATTTAAATTAAACCCGTTGCTGTAAAGTTACAGGTAATAAAGACAAATTGTACGCTTTAGCATTCACCAGAAATCAAAATTCTGCAGCCCTTCGTTCAGGCCACTACTGTGACCATCTGCTTCTACATTTTCATTTTTATACTAATATCAGAAGGTCGAGCGGTCGTACCCTGGAAACCTTCCAAAAAATGATGCTGTTTCTCCCTCCCTCCCTATATAAACCTGTCTCTCACTAATTCCACTTTCTTCTATCCTTCCACTGCTTCATCTCTGTCCGTCTCTCTGTCTTGTCTTCGTCTTCAAAGGGTTAACTATAAATAGGAATTAGGCATGCAATGTGTAACCTGTTTCAGAGCTGGAATGTTAGACTCGACATGTGGATGATCTGACATCCGCAAGTGATGTACTGCATCCGATTACAACAGTGCCTCTCGCCGGAAATTGCTATACGCCCAATCTTTTGAGTGCGAGGCGCAACTTGGGCAACTAAGACGATTAGATAAAGATGCTGCTACTATTTATACAAGGCTGTTATTCTCGAGCTAACTCCGTCATGAGACGAATGCGATTCGCAAGTAATCTGCATGCGTTCTCTGACTGCAGTACATGTGGAAGATTCGTCTCACCAAAGACCTAATGTCTATGAGAGTAATCGGGTCCAAGAAAAGACTGCCACAAGACGAAACGGTGCAGTCTCCAGGTGTTTTATGGTATGAGCTGGAAGGCGAGCTAAACCTTCTTCTGGGGTTCTCTGAGGAGTAAGTCTGTGCCAAGGTGCCTAGGCGCCTGAGATTTGTTATCTGTGAAACACACTTTTCTAAAACTGAAGGCAGTAGGTTCATTCTAAACCATATGTCTCTCTGCCATACTTCATGGCGTTATATCCCAATAATGTTCGTATAGCGACTCGTTACGGACTGGAGGGTCCGGGGATCGAAATTCGGTGGTTGTGAGATTTTCCACACCCGTCTATACTGGCCCCGAGACCTACCCATCCTCGTGTGAAATGGGTATTGGGTCTTCCCTGAAAGAAAATTTGCGGGGGCGTAGCGTTGATCATCCACTCCAGTTTAGCACTGATGTAGAAAAATGCGTGGATTTATAACCGTACATCTCCTCCCCCACATCGGTACGTTCTTGGCATGCACTACGGTGAACTTCACCCTCACTTCACTTCTCAGTAATCTTGAGTGTGCCTCAGGTTCAACCATTGTGTACAAACTGTACGTGCAACAGTAATGTCTCTTGAACACGAATTTGTTTGAATAGTCCATGGTACAGTACAGTACATGTTGTCCTGAATTGTGTTTACAGGTACACCCCATTGCTTCTTTTCAATTCTTCCTCAATTTATTCTTAAATAGGAGATGTATCACTGGATGTATTTCCTACATGCCATTAATAGTGAGTGTCAGTACGATTGCTGAATGTCTTCGGACAGATTGCAACATTCTGGGAGATAAAAATACTTTATTCTGTGTACTTTTCATATTTCCTAATTCCCCCCTTCATCTTTAACCTAATTTTTTCCTTTCCAAATTCCTTCGTTCATTTTCCTTAGTTTTTCCCGATTTCTCTTTTTTTTGGTAAACGGTAAAGGTAAAGGTGAAGTAATCCTTGTACAGGTCTGTTACAGGCCCTTAGGGTTCTAGGAGGTTGAGGTTCTCAGATTTCAAGACAGTCGGTACATGAAGGTCGTAAGGTTGTTAGTCCTATGCACCGGCCGCCTTTACCCCGCAGGACATACTCCTGGTGCTCATTTCTTTTTGAGGTTAAGTCGACCCCAGGGCCATAGTGCGGCCGGAAGAATTATGGCAATGACAAATTTGTAGCGCAGTGCCTGAACCAACTGCGACACAGCATGTCCCGTTTTTGCAAAAGGTGGAAAGGTATAGTTCTCCCCAGACCATGCCACGCAGCACAGGCACAGCTCTAGTCTATCTTTAACCTCGGTACTAGATGGGTGTCGGTGTCCAACGCCACGACCCGCCCACTTTACCCCTGAGAAAGAGACCCGGTACCCACTGTACAGGAAGCAGGGAGAGCCTCAGTGTCGGTCTGGACGGGTACGGAAGATATTGCCGCCACTCGGATTCGGTCCCCGGACAGTCCAGCTAGTAGCGAGTCGCTTAAACGGTTTATTGATTTTGTTGGCACAGACTTAGAGAACGTAACTTTGGTCTGGACTCCAGAACAAAGGGCTGACTGTGTGTGATGACACAACGCCAGGTGCCTAACGAGCTGCCGAATAGCGACAGATAGAGGCGTGCGTGTGTGCTCGTCTTTGAGGTTAAGGGCAACAATGCCGCGTATTGGACATGTTTAGAACTTGTTGGGGAAAGCTAACTAGACAGTGTAGCTTGGACGGTACATAAATGAACATTGGGAAGGAGCAATGGCAGGATAATAAATGAGAAAGGAAGGTGGAATTTGCAGGAAAATAAACCCATCTCACCGCTACTTTCTCACCACATGTCCCACATATGCTGCCCTGTGACTGCTGTCTTATACAGGACGTTCGAAAAAAATCGGCGTGCATTTGAGCACTATTTAATATAGTACAAATAACAGCAGAATATAAAAGGCAAGGGGTGTTTTCCCAAGACATGCAGGTCGTCAGCCCTACCAGTTGTGCTCAATTACCACACCCTGCCAGTTCACTAAGAAACGACTGTGGTCCTAACAGCCGCGCAGTTAGTTTTCGACACATTCCGTATATGTACAGCTACTTTGTCAAGGACTGAGCAACTTGTGGGTCGTGACCTTTACTTACCAACTTCAGAGTGCGTATTGCCTGGCTTGCCTACTGTGTATCGCGACTGTCTGATACAGAACGTGCCGTCATTTATATCTCCCCGATCGACAATGGCAGTGTAAGGCTATCAGGAAGTTAACTCGGCAGTGCTAAAAAATAACGATAACTTTGACAATGCGATGAATGGAGTAATGAGTGAAGGATAAATATCAATCAGTTTCATATGTCAGAGCCATGCTCGCTGCAATGTCGATTTCTTCTTCCAAAACCTAAAGCCAGAATCTGTGTGCTTTAAAGAAAGCTGTCAGAGTTCTCTGCCCTTTGCCACTGTTTGACATCATCTGATAACTGCTAAAATTACTCGTACGTACATTATGCCGAATGTCGTTCAGTTGTGGGTAATCCCTCATGATTTGTACTAAGTACTTCCCATAGAGAGAAATGAGTACCAGGAGCATTTACTGGGGGTAAAGGCGGCCGGTGCATAAGGCTGACAAACTTACCACCATCCTGTGCCGTTGTCATGAAATCTGGGAACCTTAACTTCCTGGAACCCTCTGGGCCACTCCAGGCCTGTAACGGGACTGATTTACTTCCCAGAGAACGGTGGTGTAGACTAGACTAGACTGCGGGCTAGACGATCCGCACTTCGGTTCCCGGCAGGCAGACCGACTCTCGGGCCCACCCAGCTTCTTATTCAGTTCGTACCAGAGGTTTTTCCCTAGGGATAAATCGGCATGGATGAAGTTGACCACCCATCACCATCTAGGGCTTAGGGTAAGAACGAATGGAGTTATACCTCCCCTTCATTTTATGCTTTCATGTCGTTAGACTGGGAAACTTCACCTTTACTTTGACTTTTATCATAGACCGGTTCTTCCGTCTCAGTTTTGTTCGTTGTTGTTAGTTGCTCCTAACGCATACCGAGACATAGCACCTTAAGTTATGTCAAGGATAGTGCCGTCCACATTCCCATATCTCATTCAGTTATCTTATCTTTCGACTGTACGCAAACTGTGTTATTTGACTAAGCTATCAATTACCGCTATTTTTATTTAACTGCGGTATCAGTTGCTACGATTTTATAGACTGTGATGGATATTAGAATGATTATGGAGCATTGATAGAATGATATTGACAGATGCCCGAACTGCTTTGGTGGAGGGGGGGGGGAACATTTTCGGCGCCATTCTATCCACCAAAAATCCCATATGGAATGGCCTGGGATTGAGTCCGGTCTCGTCGGTGATATGCCGGGGATATTTGCGTGCTACTGGCAAAAGCCAGGTAACTTGCTTATGTCAGCACTACATAAATTTAAAAAAAAAAGTTAAAGTGTTCCCGTTACAGGCCCGGTGTGGCCCAGAGGGTGGGTAGAGGTATAGCTCTACTGTTCCATGACCGCAGCACTAGAAGGGGGTGAGTGGTCAGCAGCATGCCTTGGCCGTACTGTACCCCAGGGAAAGACCCGGTACCCATTGTACAGGAGGCTGGGTGGGCCCCAGGTCCGGTCTGGACGGGCGGAAAATATCGTCTCCACCGAGATTCGATCCCGAACCGTCCAACCCGTAGTCAGTCTCAATACTGACTGAGCTACCCGGCCCACAAATAAACTGTACAGAACAGTTATTCAGAAGGTCATAATTCCTTAGCTAGATAAGACGCCTTGCGTGGATCCGGAACGCTCAGCGTTGTGTTCGCGGTGGAGCTCCTGCAGGCCCTAACAACTGTTTTTGCACGTTACAGCAGTTTGTTATGAAACACGGTATCTACGGTACAAAACATGGGTATCCAAACCTTTTAAAGGACAAACGGCCACACCCGTTATTGTGGTCTGGTTCGCGGGCCACACGTGGAAAAATAGCAGCAAGTGGGATACATAACCACCGTAGTTATTGTGCAATTTCTGTAGTATATACACAATTTAGAAATGTGGCCGGGAGCCACATTTTGTAAAAAAAACAGCTTGTTGTGCGCTTTCGCAGAATTGCGAAAAGTGACTATTAGCTTCCTCATGTCTGTCTGTCTGTCTGTCTGTCCTTTCCTTTGTTCGCATGGAATAACTCGGCTCCCACTGGACAGATTTTTATGAAATTTAGTGTTTGAGTATTCTTCGAAAATGTGTCGAGAAAATTTAAAATTTCCTTAAAATGTGACAGAAATAACGGGCAATTTACTTTCCTTCACTATATCACCTATTCAGTCTACACCACGTATTGAGTCTACACACGTATTCAGTTCACACCACCTTTTCAGCCTCCACATCTTATTCAGTCTACACGATATATTCGGTCTACACCACGTATTCAGTCTACTCCACGTATATATTCTACACAATGTATTCAGTCTACACCACCCATTTAGCCTACACTATCTATTCATTCTACACCATGTATTCAGTCTACACTACGTATTCACTCTGCATCACGTATTTATTGTTCGAGACCCATGAAATCAGTCTACGAGACCCCATGTAGTCAGTCTACGAAAACCTGTGTAGTAACTTAACAAGACTTTTGGACATTCTACAACGTGTCACATGATGGATGACCTTAATCTTCGCGTTCATTGCCATGAGAAGCAAAGTTCATCGAACAAACTTCCTTCTATGACGGTTCGTAAAAAGCAGACACCTCGTGTTTTGTGACCTTCACATCTACACAACGAGCTGCGTATCGGCATTCAAAGGACAGTAGAAACCTCTTCGACGGACGATGACACTGCGTAGCAACAGTGTGTGTACGACTTTGGATTACAGCATTACAGATATGCTTATAGTTGCTGCCAATGTGCCGTGCGATTGTAACGACCTTGGTGGCGTAATGCAGACTCAGTTTGTGAAATCACGGGTATTTAATCAAGTGCCCCACGCAACTTAGCCTTCTGAGGCAGCTATTTCTGTTGACTTTCCCCATAATTCCTCGTCTCTGTCTGATCGGTGTGCTTTGTAAAGCACCTCAATACACGTCTCTGCTATTTCAGTGCCACCGGAAATTCCAGACACCATGATGCGGTTTATTCGAAACTGTTCCTATTTTTAGGTCTTTATGTTTTGTTTTTTGTAGGCGCAAGCTTACACTGACGGTTCTTACAGCTGTCTCCAGTTACGTATCCAAATGTAATAAATTGTTTACAGATGTCTTGCTGCAGTTACAGATCGTGTAACTTCAAAGAAAACTGGCGAAATTGTCGTCCACGTCAAGTGACAGGAAATAAATTTTGTTGGAAGGATTACTATGTAAATCAATAAGAATTTGAATGTGTAACTAGTCAAATGTGCCGGTCCCAGTAGCCGCGCGGTGTAAGGCGTAGGTCTGCGGCCGCTCGCCTGCTGAGATCGTGGGTTCGAATCCCACTGGGAGCGTGGATATTTGTTGTGAATGTTGTGTGTTGTCAGGTAGAGGTCTCTGCGACGAGCTGATCATTCTTCCAGAGGAATCCTGCCGACTGTGATGCGTTGTTGTGTGTCGTCTAGAAACCTCAAAAATGAGGAGGCCATGATCCGCGTTGGGCCGCAGCGCCACAAAAAAAAAAAAGTCAAATGTCCATTGAGATTTCATCAAGAATTTAAATTTAAAGGTACAATTGTGCTTGTGCTTAATTAAACGCCACTCGCGGAAGGCGTGTCGGGATTTGACGTATAATTCCACATATTATCAATCTCAGCGCTAAATTGAGGTGAGTGGTAACTCCAGGAGAAAAATCCCCGTCTGTACCCAGTAAATGGAACCTCGGTGGCACAGTGGTTAAGGTGCTGTGCTACAAATCGGAAGGTCGCTGGTTGGATCTCAGTTGGTGTCATTGACATAAAATCCTTCCGATCGCACTATGGCCCTGGGGTCGACTCAGCCTCTGACAGCAATGAGTACCAGGAGCATTTCCTGGGGGTAAAGGCGGCCGGTGCATAAGGCTGACAACCTTACCACCATCCTGGGCCGTTGTCATGAAAACTGGGAACCTTAACTTCCTGGAACCCTGTGGGCCACTCCAGGCCTGTAACGGGACTGCTTTACCTTTTTACCCAGTAAATGGAAGGTTGTATGTGCACCAGAGTAGATTTAGAGAAGATAAATAATCTTGATTATGCCGGGCATCGAACACCAATTCCTCTGTCGTCAATCCCTTAGCATGTTCACTGTATAGACTGAGGTATTACTTTCTGTGCAGGAAGTTAAGTTGCAGTAACAGTTACTTAAAAAAAACAGGAAGGCTTGTTTCAGGTGTTGGCCAAAAAATCGCTCGGTGTTTGGATTTTGTTTTCATGTGTAATCACCCTCATTTTCATTGGATTTAGTCCAACTATTCACACGTTTCCTGATTATATTACAATAAAATGTTTTCTATTGGCTGTTGAGCCATTTATGCACCGATTCTTTTCAGTGGCTGGTGGCCATTTTAGATGTAGTTTCGTCAGTGCCGCTTGTTCTTCCCTATTCGCTCGCAGATCTCCTTGATTTAAACAAGAGTTTCAGTTTGTGGCCGCTCAGAGCGCTGCTCGTTAACACTCCTCTGCATTCCGTTGATTCTTTCCACACATTCGTAAATTTCCCGTACCAGTGGCGAAATATAAATGAGGGAATAGCATTCAGGAAGCTGCTTACTGGTAACATGATTGCAGAATTGAGAAAAGTATGTACCGTTGCATAGGGACCGCGGTGGAACAGTGGCTAAGGTGCTGTGCTACAAATCGGAAGGTCGCTGGTTAGATCCCAGCCGGTGTCATTCGAATTTTTCGTTGACATTAAATCCTTCCGATCGCACTATGGCCCTGAGGTCAACTCAGCCTCTAACAGAAATGAGTACCAGGAGCATTTCGTGGGGGTAAAGACGGCCGTTGCGTAAGGTGACAACCTTACCGCTATCCTGTGCCATTGTCATGAAATCTGGGAACTTTAACTTCCTGGAACCCTCTGGGCACCTCTCGGGCCTGTGACGGAACTGATTTACCTTTTATGTACCGTTGCATGTAGGATTCAGTGTAAATGGGAATACTAGCTGACGAACACATCACTGAGTATAGAAGGAGATAAGACATAGGATTTGTGCGGGATTGATAGGGGGGGGGGCATAGCTTAGACCTAGAAATAAACGCACAGAGCGAGAGCTGAAAAGTAAAATAAACGCTTGGCAATAAGACCAACAGTCCATTAAAAATGTCGAATTTAGTATCGATATAAGAGATGTGCACTGCGGGACACTTGATGTCAGCAGGCGCACTGCTCTTGTGTAATGTGATGCAGCAAATAATTTTGTTTATTTATTAACAATATTTCTATGTTACTTTGTCGCCGAACCGAATGTTAGTTCAGAGTAAATTTGATGACACTTTTTTTCTGCCTACTTAGTGAATTCCATCAGTCAATCAGTCTCCCCCTTCGTGACAAACTAAAGGAATTCTTCTTCTTTTTCTTCTTCTTCCATTGGCACTACAGCCCACTGTGGGCTTTGGTCTGTCGAACAATTTCCTTCCATTTTTTCCCCATCTGCCACCAACTCTCCCCATCTTCTCACTCCCAGCACTTGAAGATCTCTTTCTATTTAATCTTTCCATCCTTTCCTGGGTCTTCCCCTTCTTCTCGTCCCTTCCAGTTCTTGAGTGAAGATCTTTTTGGGTATCCTATCCTCCTCCATTCCCTCTAGTTGACCTTTGCCCTTTTATCCATTTTACTATGTTTTCTCCTTTGCTCATCTCTTGTAGCTCTCGACTCGACCGACACTTCCATTCACCGTTTTCATATTTAGCACCATATATTCTTCTAAATATTTTCCTTTCAAAAATTAGCAGAGCTTGTTCTTCTTTCTTCGTCAACGTCCAAGCTTCCGCTCCATACGTCACTACCGGTCTTATTATTGTCTTATATAACAAACTAAAGGAATGCACCACGGCCACTTCCGTTTCGTATCCTCTTCAATTCGTCGTTCTAAATAATTCTGATTTTTATTTCTGCAGTCCTGAGTAAAGGAAAACCATTGAAGGTCCTCACAACAAATTACTGCCGTTCACGTACAGAAGTCCATGTATATTGACATGCCAACAGTGAATATATTGTTATTTTCTTTATGTCCGTTTGAAATATGCTGGAGACTCCATTTTATTTACTTTCTTCTACATAGAAGATTGTATTACATAAACATACATTTGTCTTAGTCGTGAGTAGTAGATGTTGCTCGGCTATCAGTGGCGTAACCAGGAATTTTGTTCTGGGGGGGGGGGGGGGGGGGTTTAAAAAAATTCGGTGGGGGAGGGAAGGAAGGGGGGTTTGGGGGGGGGGGGGGGGGGGGGGGGGGGTTCAACAAATTCAGTTGAAGACAGTGGAAAGAGAGAACGGGGATCCGGGGGCGGTAGCCCCCTAGTCAGGGGTTCTGGAGGCGGCTGTAATTTGGTACGAGAAATTTCATTTCTTATAGTAAAATTTTCTTAATTTTTAGTACTTTAAGACTATTTATGATGACAACCAATTTATTTGTCATTGCTAATGTAGAACAGTTGCGAATCTAGGTATTTTTAGTATTTTACTGCCTTTTTTCCGAACATATTTGGGTGTTGGATTCCTAAATTCAGCAATTTTTAACAGTTTTCACAATAGGGTTGAGTTTGGCACGATTTTGGAGGGCCTTCGGAATTTCGGGGGGGGGGGGGGTTTGAA
>Ga0123354_10010990_pt1 | contig 13963 bp, 8 predicted proteins | sample TergutLab28metaG_2_FD_97872 | JGI IMG/M metagenome (GOLD analysis project Ga0123354, IMG submission 97872) | Labiotermes labralis P4 segment gut microbial communities from Petit-Saut dam, French Guiana - Lab288 P4 | ecosystem: Host-associated > Arthropoda: Insects > Digestive system > Gut ... | reverse complement strand
TGTGTGTGTGTGTGTGTGTGTGTTAGCATAGCCGCACGGATTTCTTTGCTGTACAAAGTGGCAGTATTTCGAGCAGAACTGTAAATTTGACTTCCCGTTCGCAAGAGGTTCTATTCCTAAATGTTTATGTTTGGTAATATTACATATATGTAGATTCCCTTGGCTGTGCGATCTGAGAATCAGGTCTTCGGCCGCTCGTTTGATGTGCTCGCAGGTTCGAATCCCGCTTGGGAGCTTGAATATTTCTGTCTAGTGTCTATTAGTGCATTATGTGTTGTGTAGGTAGCGGCTCCTGCGAAAAGCTGATCACTCGTCTAGAGGAGTCCTACCGTGTATGTGTGTGAGTGTGTGTGTCTATGTTCTATAAACCTCCACAACGAGACGGCCTATACCAGAGTTCGATTGTTCCACCACAGAAGATAAAGTTTTAGGTGTGTATAGTACGTCTGCATGTGAAAGAGGTATGGGGTGCTGATGAATATTCGAGTCTTCTGAAAAATTATGATGTGTCCACCTCACACATAGTTACGTGCCTGTCGGGTGAAGCACTAACAGCTCTCCATGAATTTACATTATCTTCGAAGACACCTTTAAAACATTTCCAATTTTTATTTAATCATAATGTTTGAAGCAAAATTTTATTTCATTGTTTGTAGACTGAACGTTTCTGTTTTTACAGTTCTGTAAGAATTAAGCAAGGTCGAAAAATTATATGAAGGAAACAAATTTGTGCGGACAAAATAGGGCGTGGAAATTAGTAACGCAAAACTGAGGGCACCTAAACTTTCTTAAATTGTCTGTACACGGCTCCAGATATATATATCATTTTAAATGTAATATCTTAGAATTACATGGGAATAATGCAGAGTGCATTCGGTTTTATACGTTCACATAAATGAAAAATAATTACAATTGTTTTCAGGAGGGCGGTGGAAATAACAATAAACCTACATATTTTGAAAAGCTGTTCTGATCGAATTGTAATTAATAATTTGGGATGAATATTATTTTTTATTAAGAAGCCGACACATGTATTTGATATGTTAAGTTGTTTTTTTTTATGAAACAGCGACTTTTGGAAACAGAAAGACGGTGCGTGCCACCTCAAAACACTTTGTCTTCCCACATATTTAAATCATATTCTCATGTTACATTTGTCACTTCCTTACTGATATATATATATATATATATATATATATATATATATATATGTGTGTGTGTGTGTGTGTGTGTATGTATAAAACAAGAAATACTAAAGTTTGGCTGGATATGAGATTTTGTACGTAACCTTATGGTAAATCTTATAGAATATATTTCGTATTCAGTCATGATAACAAGCGGCCCTTGGTGGCAAATTGTGCTAAACATAAGACTGTCACAACGAGACACTTATTTCCGGGAAAATTAAGGTAGTGCGAAAACATTAACATCATATTTTAGAGTGTGTTTGCGCATGTTATTCCAGGTATTATCCAACTTCAAGCACTTTTTAAAACAATAATGAACCTTCCAGTGTAGGTTTATAATTATTCATATTTATTTAACGTCTCGTGCCTTGTCTGGTGTATAATTGATTCAGTGTTTGCATTACTGTTGAGAAGTTTCTTGCATTTAGGATGTTGAGACCAAACAATCTCATGCGTATTAGTAATATTGTATTGTATTGTTGCAGTAATGTTAATGTTAAAGTAAACAATATTTATGCTAAAAATGTGAATACATCTCTTGGAAAAAATGAAGCTATTAATGTTAACACAAGTGACAGAAACCACTGTGCTTTAAACACTCAAGCAACGCCTACAATTTACATGTAGCGTGTTTTCAAGCAAATATCTTCACGAAACGCATTCGGCTTTGAAAAGCTGCCTGTTTCTGACTTGATCTAGAAATTCCTACGTTTGATGGAACCCATTTCTCCTTTAAATTCCTAACAGAATTCAACCAACACACTCGAACCTGACAAAAATAACTCCAGTCAATTTCGCTAAATTCAATTTTTTAAATTTAATATTGCTATTGCGATGCTTATGAATCCCAAGTTGCTTCTTTCCTTCAGGTCTAATTTAACCTCATTTTTTTGACGTTTTGCTGACCGTGCATCTCAGTATATTTATCTCAGTAATTAACCAACTTGATGCACAACATTTTGTTTTAAAATAAGTTTATTTCATGCCTCTACATGTTTCGAGCACATGTGCTCATCATCACGAGGCCAAAATTGTATTACACAGTCTCTGGTATCATCACACCTATAGGCATGTAGAGGCATGAAATAAACTTTTTGTAAAACAAAATTTTGTGCATCAAGTTGGTTAATTACTGAGATAAATTAACCTCATATAGTACCAAGGTTAAAAATGAGTTGAGCTCTAGCTCTGCTCCCCCTGTACATCTTTATGGTGTAGAAGGGGGCAACTTTACTTATTACGTTTGATTGCGAAGCTCATTCGCTGTGCAATTTTCTGTCAGCTGCTGCTGACGTATTTTCTCTCTTACGTCCAGAAATTCCTGTGTCTTGAAGCAGAGTCTGCATCCTTCTCTGCGGTTGAAAGGTATAATTCTTGTAAAAGATGTAAAACTGTAATCTTCTAATGTCGCAATAATCATCGTTATGATCATCATCATGCAATTAAAAATGTGCCAAACATTGAAAACTTGTACTTAAACGTCAGAGAAGACTTTTTACTTCCTTGTAGCTCTACGTCAGTACTGATAACTGTGAGATGAAATTTAATGTCAGAAGGTCCTTAGGACTTGTTGATATGGGCCACATGGGGCTGTAAGGGAATATAGAATTATGGCTGAAATGGAAACCTGCAGCTCCACTATCCCGAACTCGCATGGCATATCTTTACATAGCCTCAGTGCAGATAATGTTTAATCCGACAGTTATAACATGTACGAAGAGTACAAACATACCTCTAGGAAGCAGAGGGGAAAAGAGTTTAATCCTGCCTGTGCCTAGTGTGTTGGGCCGTGCTGAAATGAAATGTCTCTGTCCGTTCCTAGAATCAGCTTAACTACATTTATTTAAATTAATTTGTCATTCATTTTGTTGTAACGTTTGAGTACTGCACATACGTATATCAAACGCTTGCACTATTTTTTTACTCTGTATTTCGTACGTATGAATTATTCCCTACCTCTTTGTCACTTGACCTAAATTTTGGATCCATGGAATGTGCAATGTATGTTTGTAGCTACATATATTTATACAAATATATATATATATATATATATATATACATATGTGTGTGTGTGTGGGTGGGTGGGTGGACGGACGGGGGCGCGCGCGCGCTTAAAGGGTTTCAGTGCGTACATCCAAGGTTAAGAGACCGCTTGGAAGACCCAGGCTTGATGGGAGGGTAACATTAAGATGGACCTTCAGGAAGTGCGATGGAGAGAATGGATTGATCTGGCTCAGGATAGGGACAGTTGACGGGCACTTGTAAACGCGGTAATAAACTTGTTTAGGCAAGGGAGACCCGTTGTTTTGTAAATAGACTAGTAATTGAAACAAACATTAATCAAGTGTATACACAACTGTGTTTGTAACTGGCCATAAGCAATATGTTTCGGCTGTAAAAGGGCTGAATGCAGTGCATTCAGCATTCTCATAGCGCACATCACAACAGTGAGCAACGTTTACCCATATACAGCACGTTATAAAAAAGCAGTGAACATATCTCACGCATACATTAACTAGTATCTCATTATTACATGATGTTATGCTGCGTAGTTATGTGTAACATAATTATATTTATGTAACACACGTTTGTTATTTTGATTGTATTCAGCCTGGAGATGGTTTTTATAGCTAAAACGTGTTTCAGATGGTTAATTACAAAGTTGTGTATGGACTTGATTTATGTAGATTTTTTTTTACTATCTCCTCAAGAAGGACTCTGCTGTATGGAGTGAGTGAGTGAGTAAGCAATTAAATAAGCAAGTAAATGTGCGTTTTTTTTACGTTTTGCTGACCGTGCATCTCAGCATATTTATCTCAGTGTTTAACCAACTTTATAAACAAAATTTTTGTTTTACAATAAGTTTATTTCATGCCTCTACATGTTTCGAGCACATGTGCTCATCATCAGGAGGTCAAAATTGCATTACACAGCCTCTGGTATCATCATACCTATAGGTGGACGTCTCGTGCACGAGACGATATGAAATAAACTTATTGTAAAACAAAAGTTTTGTGCATCAAGTTGGTTAATTACTGAGATAAATAAAGTAAATATGTGTTTGTGTGTGTGTGTAATCTTTGTGACATAACAAATGTCTAACATCTGTATGGTTTCTTTAGGGTTTCTAAATAGAACCCGAATTTTATTTGGAGATGGAACAGTTTAAGAGCACAACGAATGAACGTTTTTAATATGGGAACTTTTTTTAGTAAACTGAATGTTAAGCATTTAGAATTTTAGATACTTCATCGGAAGGCCTGTTATTCGGATTGCGGTTCACAACTTTGATCATTATTCAGTAAAAATATCTGTCTCAGCAGGGAATTGAAGCATAAGATTCTAGGCCTTGTGTGCAGAACCATTACAACACGCAGACGTTTTTTAGTATCATCGTTTTGTGCCGCCCAGGACGATGTCAATTTTATCTTTTACTTATGACCTCTGATCTACTACGCACTTCTTCTCTGTGCTGTGACGTATTTTCCTTGCGCACGTATTGCTGCCTGATATTCAAAAGCAGATTTAATATTGCTACTATTTGCAGCCCTCGGTGGCATTTGTTACGACACATAGAGATGGGTAAGACATCATGCAATCCCAGTGGGACATTAAAATATAGGTCTAAATTTTACGCAATATTGGGGAATTCTGACGGACAAATTATCTCTTCAATTTAAATAGAGGACTTTACTATTTTGGTCATAACTAATACTGGCTGACTGAGGAGACGATTAAATCAAACTTGAAAAATAAGTGTATAGTTGGCGTGCACAGAGCCATTCCAAGATACAGTCGAGGAAAACTTTTGACCCTTCGTAAGTTGTTCACCTATTCTGTCGGTACAAATATATTAAATTTTTACGTCCCATAAGGAAGAGTAAACAACAGCTCTGCCAAACTTTCTGTCGCAGAAGGCGTCATACAAAAAATACCATTGCTTGATATTTTAGTTAAGTGCGGCAAAAATTCTGAATTTACATTTTTCTGTTTTAAAACAAACTTGAGAAGTCACAGAATTGTATCATTAGAGAAAGTAATTTTTAAAATATAATGGCCAGAAAACTGACAGTGTGACGCCCTTTATACGAAACGAGCGTCGCAAGTGGTTCGAGATTTATTAAAATTGGGTAGTTATTGGATGACGGAATTTAGAAGAATAACGGTGGAATAAGTTATATATTCACCCCAAATTACTGAAACAAGTTGTGATGACATATAGTTCTGTGAAAATATTATTTGTGAGCCATATCATTTTACCTGGAGGTGCACAGAATTTGTACCTGTCGGTGCTTGAGGAAGATCCCATTCATACGAATGTTAATCGGTCCGACCTCTCACCCTCTTCACGAAGTGGCAACCACTTCACTCACATACGTGGTACTTGGACAATAGTGGCATTGTTTAAAGACCGTGATTAGGGGCTGTGAAGTGGATACGCTTGAGACCTTGTTCCCTGGATTACCAGCTGTAGACTGCTTCGTACAGTGTGCTTGAAACACGCATACGTGACAAAGTAGATAAGATTTTCTAAACCACATACAACGAGCTTTGCGATTGAAGTAGCGGAACTCGGTTTGTGGATGTCATTGTGTAACGCCTCTTATTCTGAATCAAATTAGGATATCCACTTTTACGCATTTTGCACTGGCAGGGACAAAATGCTGTTCCATCTCGAGCGTCTGCTTCTCTTTGTTAGAAGTAACGAAGTCTTGCACGTTTCGTGCATTTGTAGTGCACTTTGATGTGTGTGTGTGTGTGTGTGTGTGTGTACTTGGAAAGAATAACAAAAATCTGCTGGAACTGAAGATTCTGTTGTGTACATGAAGTGTGAAGGTACAGATGTGCAGTAATTTGCTGCCATGTGGCAAAAGGCAAAACTAGTGGCGTAGAATAGCTTCAATATGTTAAAGTAATTTTTTTTATTATTTTGGATATATCCACTGTTCGCCATTGATGGGGCGCTAAAGTAACCTGACAGATGGTCTCAGGAAGAATTATTGATGCATTTGTTAGAACTGTACCACTGTTAAAACAACAAATAATTGTTGTTTCTGTTTTATCCACAAGAATTGGGCATCAACGAGCATGTTGCAAAATTTATGCTATAAAGTTTCTACTGCTACTTTCTGTATATCTTTGTTCCCTGGGAGCTTACTTATGTGTGTCATGTAACCGATCTATCGTATTTGACATGCTGAGGACCGTGCATCGTGATATATGCATATAATAGAAGCCAGTAAGATGCGCTGTTTCTCAACTTTAATTTGGTAAAGAACTCTACATGTTTCGGACAGACTTAAGGTGGGTCCACACTTGTAACGTTACATGCAGCACGTCCACACCTGCTCCGGCCGTAACCGTATCATCCCTTTGATGTGACAGCCAAATACCGACAGCGCACCGAACAAGCTCGTAACGTGACCGCGTAACCAACTTTTGATACGTTACACAGTCACGAGCCCCGTTCACACTGTCACGATACGGTGTTATGTTACGCGGTAACGTTGCAAGTGTGGACCCACCTTTGCTGTCCATCATCGGAAGTCTTGATACTGTATTCACAACAAATGGTATTTGTCAAATTTGTTATGTTGACTGTCTGCTAGCGGGATCGGTATCAGACAGTCAACATAACTGGTATAACAAACACCAATTAATCTGAATACAGTATCAAGACTTCTGATGATGGACAGTAAGTCTGTCCGAAACATGTATAGTTGTTTACCAAATTAAAGTTGAGAAACAGCGCATCTTATTGGCTTCTATTATACGAAACAATCCTATCGTCTTCATTCTTGCCTCCTGGTCTCCTCCAATCGGTTTAACATATTATTATATTTTTACTATAACTGTCTACTCTGTTCCTTCTCATGTTTCTTAATTCTTTAGCATTTTGTTTTACTCCCTGTGAGGAATGCCACCTTGCTGTTTCCACTCTTTCTTACGTCAGCCTTTCTCATAATCCATATTTCACGCATTAAAAATGAATTTGCTAAGAACCGAATATTGTCTCGCTTTAGTACACAATTTCCTCACATTTGTTTCTCAGGCGCGTTCGCAAAATTGCGAAAAGACGCTATAACCTTCCTAACGTACGTCTGTTTGTCCGTCCGTCTGTCCGCATGGAATAATGCGGCTCCCACTGTTTGGTTTCTCATGAAATTTGATATGTGAAAGATTTTTCGAAAATCTTTTGAGAAAATTCAAGTTCGATTAAAATCCGACTAGAATAACAAGTCCTTTACATTAAGAACTAAACAAATTTATGACATCTGTTTGAATTCTGCTTAGAATGAGGAATGTTTCGGACATATTTGTAGACAAAATCAAAACACTTATTTTATGTACAGCCCGATAGATCACAGATGAACATACATATGCTGTGCAGAAGATATGCGAATTGCATGCAGGATAACTAATGCAATAATACAGATACACACTTATAATTAACACTTATTGCTTCTCTTGTGGCAAGCATAGTCACACGAAAGCGCCTCAGTGTTACGTTACATGTACAGTGTTGTAGTTTATATCTATTACAGCCAGCAGCTGGAGTGTGTTAAATGCGAGTTTGGAGAATGTCGACTGGGTTCATCTGGCTCTTTATGGGGAACAGGGTCGCGGTCTTATGAAGAGAGAACTAAATTTCGGGTACCAAAATGATTGCAGGGTTTCTTAGATACCTGAAGGCCCATTAGTTTTTCAGAAAAGGCTGTGCCCCATAAAGTCAATTAACAAGGTTTTCGTAATCGTGGATGATGTCAAAGATACTGGCGCAAGACAATATGCTTAGGTTTGTTCCGGACTACAGGCCTCAGCTTCATACTCCAGAGGAGTGCGATCACCGTCATCACCACGTCAAGTCTGCTAGCTCGTTATGATAGGCCAAATTATTGTCCAAGGTCTTTGGGGATAATAAACGAATTTTAGGCTCATTCTCATAACCGCGGAAAGCGACTATTAGCTTCGTAATGTCTGTCCGTCTGTCGGCAGGTATCCGCTCGACTGCCACTGGACGGATTTCATTGGAAATTAATATTCGGTATTTCTATGAAAATCTGCCGAGAAAATACAAATTTTGGTAAAAATCGGGCAATACTATCGGGCACTTTACATTGTAACTGAAGTACAGTTTATTGTTGCTGGCTACATTAAATAACCATAAAAATTTTCTCTACAAGTAAAATTCTATCGGGCCGTTAGGATAGTAAACATTACGTGCACACGCCACAACGTTATATTATACGTACATTGCCAGTCCTTTTCTTTTCTTGAATGTGAACATTGATCGTAGAAACAGTTTTGTTACACTGTACATTTATTTTTGTCACGCATTTCCATATATAAAAATATTGGCTATTTGAGATAGAATGAGCCTTCTCATATACACCGTGGGGCGGGGTGGGACAACAATGAAGTGTGCTGAGGGAAGTAATCACATTTTCCCACAAAAAGAAATGTGATTTTTTTCCGCATTTTCACATATATCACTCTGTCACACCTTTAGAATTTGGAATTCAGTAAACCGCACGTTTTTCAAGTGCTGACAAATACAGAAAGATAAGAAGGCTCCAGATGTGCGCTTTATGTGATGCAGATCAGGCTTTGTGGTACATCGTTCGTCCTGAATTTGTAACTCATGAGGCCAGTAATTACAAGCCTGTGTATCGGTTGTAATGACAGTCTGTTCCTGGTCTGAATCTTCTGAAACTTTGAGGTGTTGCCTTGAAATATTTTATATTCGCTCCGTACCAAATCATTTCTCACTCATATTCACGATCAGTTTCAAATTTATTCAAGTTTTGTAACCTATGCATTTAAAGCAGCTTCGTTAATTTGTCTACTGCAGGTACATTTGTCAAAAAATGCAAATACAAATTGATACTTTAATAATAAAAAATGCACTTCTTTGATGATTGTGTAACCGTGCATCACTGATATAATAATATGAACAACCCTCTAGATGCAACAATAATGGTATTTATTAATAATCCCTGCCTGCCGGCAGCATCGTCGGTGCATTATAGCACAAGCTGTAAACACAGTCTACTGCTCCTGAGAATGGGCGAAATCATCGCCCGAAACATGTTGATCTGATTGGGATTATTAATAAATATCATTATTGCTTATCTAGAGGGTTGTTCATATTAATATAAAAATGCACACTGAACATATTTGTTCAATTATATGATATTATTTTTCACCTTAGGAAATTTCTTTTGTATTCTTTTATAAATGAACGGACTTTGCCTATTGGGCGTTAATGAACCTTGTATGTTCCATGTTCGTGCATTAAAGAATGTTGGTTACTTGTATGACAGACTCAGAAATACACATTTATAAATATATTTTATCACATATTGAAAAAACAAAATGTGATTGAACGCATTTAAAAATGTGCATTTGTTCATTTGCCGTACAAGTAAACATTCTTCAAAGCACGGACATGGCACATGTAACGTTCACAGACAGATACCATTTTGTGTAGCGGTATAACGTTTTGCGAGCTTTGAGATCCGTAGAGCTGCGATTATGTATTTCAACTCCGAAATGTCAGTAACCAACCTATGCAGAGTCATATGCCAAAAGACTTGACGTATCGTTTTCAAACCAACCAGGCCCCCCCCTAACCCCCCCCCCCCCCTACCTAAGGACTTTGTCGTTGTCGTCGTAGTCATCGTCATCATTATCATTAATATTGACATCGTCATCAACACCTCGTAGAGGACATTCAGGCTAGTACCTGAAAAAGGGCCACCTCCTACTTTTGCCCGATCCTTTTCCAGTAATCAGTTACTGTATCATCTAAACCCGAAATAAACTTTAATTTTAAGCAGTGTCACTAAGTAATCTAAGAACCGTCTCTGGATGCACAAAGAGCCTCTTATTGTGCTGGATAATCCGAACCTCTGCTCTGTAGGGACGTGATTGCTCTCTCAGTCGCAGTAATGTCCTCGATTAATTGTGTCGACATAGCCGTAAGGAGCTACAGTTAAATTATGGGGCAGCTTCTGTACATTAACCTACAGCTACACACTACATTTTATCTAACTGCCACCAATGATCAATTTACAATACTGTTCGTTGTAATCTATGCAGTTGTAAGAATGTCGTTAAGCAACATGCTTATCAATTTCATGAACACCCGCTACTCTGGCTAATGCATCGGATTACTGGAGGATTGATACAGTACATCTTGACATCCCTTGCACAATCGTGCCTGCATCGATATACGTTAAAGGTACAGACAGCTAGGGATACGGCTGTCAGGCTGTCCTTCCAGCCAGTCTGCGAACTATAAGATGGGTACCCCTTAGTGATATCAAATGGCAACAGAGAGGCAATGTTAGTTTGTTGAAAGTTAGTAGTATAGTGCAGATCGGCTTAAATTGTGACACTGCAGCAGAGATAAGACACATCAGAATATGAAACAGTTAAACATATCTCGGCGGTAAATGTACAAATGTTAACCGCTATCGCTTATTGTACAGCTGAGCAGGTTAACTAAAACATTGAGACACCGTACATTTATACAGAACACTCACCGACTGTGTTTCTTGCTGCTTAGGACAAAGCACACTGCATCGCAGGAGAACGTGAATGATCTGAATATAATGTATCCCAATTCTCTCAGTATTTATGGCTATCCATGTAAAAGTCATTCAACGTACAAGGTTTATATTATTATTATTATTATTATTATTGCGTATTGTTGCTTTCGCATGTTGCGTTAGTATCCGGTCCTGAGCCGCTAACCCTGCATATCAAGAAACTGCATTGAACTCTATACAAAAACATTCAGGAGCAAATGATCTTCCTAAGCAATTTTTACTTTTAAAATTATAATATTAAATAATGATCTTTAGATGTGATTTCTTACTGTCTCTTTTTTTTCGTTGATGGTTACTTTCCGGACGTATTGTTTCTTATGTTCCAATTATGTTTCTGTAATTGGCCGTAGAGCTGTTGTGCCAGCAAGTTCACAGCAAATAATAGATTCATTATCATCATCATCATCATCACCATCATCATATTCTTCTTCTTCTTCGTATTCTTTTTCACAGATTTGAGCGCCATATTATTCTGAGTAGTAATGTAAAACCTCGCGTAGTTTGTGACGTAACCTTTCTATTCATTTCAGAAAGATTTTACTTTTCAGCTCTCTGAAGGATGGCATAGAAGAAATAGGAAGGATTCTGATGGCAACTGTGCTTTTATAATGTAAAGCAGGCCTGTTAACATGTCATCATTAATAGGCTTCTGAAGTGCAGATGTGCGTATGGAATGCCCATGCCAGAAGCCGGAACTGCCTGATGACGGATGCAGGAATTTTGTGGTAACTCTGTTGAAATTGGATGAAAATATGTTGTTTATGGTGGAATTAATCAATACTTAGAGAGACAATGCATTTGTGTTTACTCGGGAGGGCAAACAAACAGCGTCGCTCAAATTTGCGTCTAGTCTGTGCGGGCATACTCATTTGTTATTATTACAGAATGGCCTTTGTGTTTAGTTTGTGCTGGCATTTCAAGATTAATGTTTTAATCAAACTGCATTCAAGAAGGAAAAAATACAAACAGTCTTCAGCAGAGTGGCCCAAAAGTCAGTTAATCGGTCAGTAAAATGCAACATCACATACTTTAAATTTCTTTATACTGAGCTGAATTTGCAAAAATCGTACCTGATTGGAGGTGGAGTAGCCGAGTGAAAAAAGTGAGCAGCTGTTTCTTATGATTTTTTACAGGTTCAAACCGGAACCTTTTCTCAATTCACGAAAATTATTTCGTTTAACTGACTTTGGGCCCAACTGTATAACTATGGAATTTAACTTTGTTTTTTCATTGGGAAAGAGAAGGTTACCGTCACTGGAAGACAACGGTCCTGTAAAAAATTTTGCTCATTTTCATTCCTTGCAAGTGTCTATGGAATACTGTGTACTGTGCTAAAGGCTGACTTTGATGCTGTTGTATACTGAACACAATTCCAAAATGTTTCTTGTGTGCGGAAGTTGCCTGGTTCCAGTCTTCCTCGAACACCAGTTGTCATGACTGAGTTTCCTTGAGATTTCCCTCGGTCACAAAAAGCAGGTGGTTGTATAACGTCAAGAATGCTTACCCTGCAAATACCCTTTTCTCAATCCCTGTACTTCAGTAATTCTTTCATCAGCGCTGTACAGTCTGAAATATTGACAGCTTTGTAAATAAGCCCCAAAACGTTTCAAGCGAAGAAATTCAATTACTGATGATACATAATGTAAAAACTATGTATTGTACCTGAATATATATATTTCTTTAGTTTTTCTGTCATTTGGATTGCTTGTTTCTTCGTCTATCCGCTTCATTAAAAAAACAGCCCCGTTTGATCTAATTGAAATAGTATATTTAGGTCTGTACGTATAAACATTTATGAAGGAAAGGTTGGTAAGACACGGTTAGTAGAACCATTATGGGTGAAGAATTAATTTTGTGTAACAACTATTAATTAAGAGTTTGGTTTTAAACGCATGTGAATTAATCTCGCCGAGCTAACCTGCTCAATTTGTGTAGTTATACAGAAAAATAATTTTACAGCTTTCTTCTCTTTGTACCAATAACGTTACTAAGGTAATACATTTAAATGTATTACACTTGTAATGTTGATTCTGTTGTATACTTTGGACCTTTAATTAAACGTATAGCTTTTTTAGAATGCAACTTAACTAGCAAATTTGATGTAAAGTAAATTTGTCACTATACTGGTAATGGCTACTGGAATTCAATGTTAGGGGCTTCCTGTCCAAATAGTCCTAGAACATACCAGATAATCCTAGAACATACCTGATCATGAGACCGGAGCTTGAAGTAGACTATTTTATTAGCGCATGTACTGTGCATAGTGTAATAATCAACTTATAAATCCTACCTTACGTTCACTGGCATTTATGCACAGCGCATGCACTGAATCTCGTCCTACATATTTCGGCACTCCAATGGGTGCCGTCATAAGGGAGACTTCACACTGCTTAAAGTAGTGTTTTCGAAACGGTCATTTGTGTGCACAACAGCCACACAATGCACGCGTATTAAAATTTCAACTGAATTGAAATTTTAATACCACTGTGGAGATTCCCTGATAATGGCACCCTTGGAGTTCCGAAACATGTAGGAGGTTATTTAGTGCATGTCTTATGTATACATTCTAATACATGTAAATTTTGTTGTATAAGCTGAAATAGACTGTCACTTCGAAAGTTTCAACTAACCAAGTGAACAAGAGTAATTCAAAAAGAGGTGAGGCTGATTGTAATTATCATAAACACTAGCTCTGTCACTAAATCTGGCCTGTTTTTCGTTATGTACTACCCACTGTTGATTAGGTAGTAAGTTCGCGCCTTGCGGAAGATTGTGCACTATAGTCTTGTTTTGTAATCTCATCCCACAGAAATTAAGCAATTTAAGACACAAAGACATATCCCTCTGACGGACAAGATAATTAAACAAATAAAAATTTCAAAGATTGTAATAGGCTACATATGCATAGCATACAAGGAAGAATCTGCCACACTTAGGGACAACCTTACTTAGGTTAAATTACCTGCATATACCCGAACACACATCCGGAGGAGAACCTTTGCGGATATAATGGAGAGAGAAACAGTTGCAGGTGTATTGATTACCAATTACGTATCAGAACGGGAAGGAATTTGTAGGTTCTGTTATTTTATCACCTGTTCTTAATATTCAGTGGACCACGGTAGCACAGTGGTTAACCTTTCGGCGCCGGAATTATTTTTT
>Ga0123354_10010989_pt1 | contig 13963 bp, 9 predicted proteins | sample TergutLab28metaG_2_FD_97872 | JGI IMG/M metagenome (GOLD analysis project Ga0123354, IMG submission 97872) | Labiotermes labralis P4 segment gut microbial communities from Petit-Saut dam, French Guiana - Lab288 P4 | ecosystem: Host-associated > Arthropoda: Insects > Digestive system > Gut ... | reverse complement strand
TTCCTTATGTTAAAGTATACCGATATAACCCAAAACACCTATATCCAAAGTTGAACGGTTACGGAGATAATGGCCAGAGAAAAGTGGGGGCTTTTTGCGGTTCCAAATACTGCAACCTGCACATCTGATGTGTCACACGAGAGAGTTGATGACCTTGAGAGCGGAATGCAGTGTTAATCGTGCCTGCGTGACGTTTAGTTGCTTGCACAGGTGTTGGAAGCACCATGTAAAATGCTTGGAGCCCTAAGGACGACTACGGCGTTAATGCGGGTGTTTATGTAGTTCAACTTAATGGCTTTATGTCACTCATTCGTTAATTACATCTTAAGTACAGATACTAACATTACAGAAACCACATATTCCTGTCAGTTTTAATATGTTTTTGGTAATCAATAAGTATTTAACAGCTGTCAAAGTTTCAAACTTCACTGGCCATTAACTCCGTAACCGTTCAACTTTGGATATAGGTGTTTTGGGTTATATCGGTATACTTTAACATAAGGAACACTCTTCCGAAGTCTGGCACATTCCTCCTGGGTGTCCCAGGAGGAATGTGACATGTCGGGAGATTGTTTCTTATGTTAAAGTATACCGAAATAACCCAAAACTCCTATATCAAAAGTTGAACTTTTACGGAGATTATGGCCAGAGAATTTTGACATTTTGACAGCTGTTACAGAACTATTGATTACCAAATACATACTAAAACTGGCATGAATATGTGGTTTCTCTAAAGTTAATATCTCTACTTAACATGTAATTAATGTATGAGTGACATAAAGCCATTAAATTGAACTACATACACACCCGCATTAACGCCATAGTCGACCTTAGGTTTCCAAGAACTTTACATGGCGCATGAATATTCAGCAGTGTGGAAGTAATGATTTAACTTTGATGACTGCGCATTTTGGTATAAGCCTACTACATAACTGTACTAAAATACAGTACCTGCTTTACAGTAATTGTTCAAATTGTCCTCCTCCAGTTTCTAAGCATTTTTTCGGCACTCATTAGGAGGGGATCGAGTAGCAGAAGCAACGTTGTCTGGATGGTTGCGTATGTGTTCAGCCGCTGCAAAAATACGATTGTGCAGTGCTGCTCTTGATTCGACCTTTGTTTCGTAAGCTAACGACTTCATGTGGCCCCAGAGGTAATAATCAATAGTTGTAAGATTTGGCGACTCCTGTGCCCATGCAACGGGCCCACCACGACCTAACCAGCGGTTAGTGAAGAATTCATTTAAGTACTCCCTCACGTGCCGAGTGTAATGTGGGGGAGCCCCATCATGCTGGAATTATATTTGTCTCCTTACTATTAACGTTATGTCTTCCAACAAAACTTTTATCTCATTACTCAAGAAAGCTTCATACTTGTTTCCCGTTAAATTGTTGTGAAACACAAAAGGTCCGTTCAACCTGTTACCAAGCACACCACACCATGCATTCACAGAAAATCTCCTTTGGAATTTGTATACATATGACTCATGTGGATTGTCATGAGACCACGTGTGCACATTCCGTGAATTATTTATACCGTCCCGGGTAAAAGACGCCTCATCTGTGAATAAAACGGCGCTTAACAGTTCGGGATGTGCTGTTATCCAGAGGCACAAGTCCATACGTTGAACATGGTCGCCTCGTTCCAGATATTGTAACCTTTGTTCATGGTAAGGATATAAATCTTCCTCATGTGATTTCGCCACACCTGCATACGTGATACGCAGACGCGAGAGGCCATTCTACGAGTGGACAGACGTGGACTTCTCGGAACCATCTCAAGAATGTTCTCTCGTGTGTCAATCTTTCGTACCACCTCCTTTTCAGACCGCACAGCAACACTTAGTAGACAGCCAGTATCACGCAATGTCTAGTTAATACGAGTAAAAACACCTCTAGACGGAATCCTTCGGTCGGGAAAACGCCTTTGGTATTCTTCAATAGCAACACGTGCATCGCCGTTTCAAAAGTCATACACAAAATGCATGTCATAATATTCCACGTAGGAAAACACAAAAGGCATTTTTGCAACTTCGCTCAAGGGACTAACCATAACGCAGGCTCATTTTACACTGCATTCCAGTCTCAAGGACATTAGCACTGTAGTGCGACGCATCCACTGTGCAGGTTGCATTATTTGGAACTGCAAGAATACGCCACTATTCTCTGGCCATTATCTCCGTAAATTTTCAACTTTGGTTATAGGTGATTTTGTTATACCGATATACTTTAACATAAGGAACACTCTTCCGAAGTCTCGCACATTCATTCTGGGACACCCTCTATATGTCTCTATCGAACAATTTAAACATTCAAAAGACAAGTTCTTTCGTTTGTGTGACTTGAAGGGGATGACCAAACGTGTGATGGGAGTTACTACTCCAAATTGCACCTGGTCACCCTCGGAGGAACCACTCTCACAGACTCTGAGAAAGGCGACGCCCTTGCCGAGAAACTTGAAGCTCACTTTCAGTCAGCTGCCGATCCACTGCCCTCTTCCTATCGGCCCATTAAACTCTTCATCAAGATTGGTAAATTATTTGAAAAGATCCTACTAGCTACGATCTGACTTGTAGGAGGCAAATGGGGACTAATGTGATACGAGCAGTTTGTGTTTAGACCCAGGCAGAGCACGTCCTTGTCGCTGACCCACCTCTTTGAAGGTTAACAACGAATTTCGGCGAAAATGACTTACAAGCGCAGTTATCCTCGACGTGGCCATAGTCTTCGATACCGTCAGGATCGATGGCGTCCTTTACAAGCTAACGATCTTCAACTTCCTATATTACATATTCCATACAATCTCATCCTACCTGAGTGGTCGGACGTTCGAAGTATCCACACAGAAGTCCACGTCATTTTTTCAGTACATGCGGGCTGGATTAGCTCAGGGTGGATTGATCTCCCCTGTCTTCTTCAGTCTGTATTTCAACGAAATGCCCTCACCCTCGCTCCACGTCGATTTGGCCCCCTACGCTGACGACACTGATTTCTTAGGCACGTCCAGCAAGCTGAATTCCCGCATCAGTTTCTTGGTGTCATAGTTCAGCAATCTTCAACGGTGGGTGAGCAAATGGAAAATCAACATTACTTTTCCTACGAGTACCGCATTAATCTTCCCGCGTACCGGACAGAGCTTCATCCAGCATCGACCAGTAACGCTCTTCGGGAACCAATGCAATGTGTGACACGAATAATTATCTGAGGGTGACTCCAGACACATGACACACCTGGTCGCCTCACATCGATCATATTAGGAAGAGGGCTGCTCAAAGAATGGGTATGATGGGTTCTTTCCTGAATAGGAAGTTTGATAAATCCGTCAGGAACGGAGTCCTGCTATATAAGCAGTTCATCCGCCCAATGATGTAGTATGCATGCCCCATGTCGAGGTCCGCTGCGCTCACCACTGTCCGGAGGGTACAGGTGTAACAATCCAAGAGTCTTGACTTCGATATTGGTGCCCTCTGGTACGCAAGTAACAGGCACATACACGAGGATCTGAGCATTCCGATATTTGCCGACCACATCACTGGCCTGATCGAGAAATTCGTTTCAAAGTTATCTGTTGTGGGGAACACCCTAGTACGGCAAAGCGACGTATACTCAAGCTGACTGAAGTTTGAACCCTTCGCCTGGCGCGAAAGCCAAGGGTGGCAGGGGACAGCAGGCCAGTCGAGGCCATTTTCCGCGATGGCCAAGTAGAATAATCGAATCGCGTTCGGCACTGAAAAGCCGAGAGCCCTTCGGTTAATCCAACTGAAGTTTTTCCATGATTTTTCCTCAATTTTAAAACAAATACCACGGTATTCGATGCAAAGTCGGGGCACGGTCCGCACTCCCCTGCCCTACGCTCGGCGGCTTCACATAAGCGCCTGAAAAAGTCGCATGTTTGCATTTTGCGACAGAACCAGGATGGGCCTTGAATCCAGACAGTCAAACAACCAAAGTTTATCCCTCCCATACTTAGTCCAGTGTAAACTAGCCCCTAGTCTTTGGCACGATCATTCAAGATCCTCAACTTGACTTCAAAATGGTTAGCGTAAGAATATTCACCTGTTAGAATTTAGGATGTTACTGAACCCAGGGATGTGGACAAACACATGAATGGCCAACTGAGAGGGGGACATAGACTTGCGTTTCGCGCATGTCTCTGCCCCCAGATAAAACTTTGGCTTTGCTTAGCTTGGCTTGACTTTGCTTGGCTTGGCTTGACAATTCCAGTCATACATCATACCTACCTGCCCATCAAGATGGAACAGAGTATTCCAAAACTTCGGAATATAAAATTCAGACGCCGGGTAATTTCCGAGAAGAGTGCACACAATATTCAGAATATGGCGAAAGTTTGAAATAAAAATCACGATTCTTTGCTTACCCTGATGATGACAATATAGGTCGAAACATGTCGCTGAAACCTATTCTATTAATTTATGTGGCTGTGTTAACTGAATCACATAATAAAAAGTGGTTTTATTGATTCGGAAATATTTTTATTTGTAAGAAGAATTCGGCAATATTTCACCATATCTAAATATTTGTGTTCAATCCGGTACCCATTATTCTTGTCATTTTACAGACAAATATTAACCTTTTGAAGCCTAATGTCACCTATAGTGTTCGTACCGCAAAGCTAACCTCTAAAGTTGCATTTTATGTATTTATTCAACAAATATATATAATGAATATTTTAAACATGGTATATATTCTAAGATTTTCTCTTCAAAATGCAGTTTGTTTCATTATTCTGAAGTATTTGGTGCCTGTATTATTCACATTTTATATACAGGATGTGCTAAAATTAAAAAAAATAATTCCGGCGCCATGAAGATAATTTTCCACTCAGATTTTGGAAAAGTTCTGGAATATAAAAAGTTTTTAAGCTACTTCTTTCCTCACACCAGTTGTTCGATTTGGGTGTGAGGACGGACGAAAGGATGGATGTAAGCACAACCATTAGAAACCTATTGCTCAATTTTAAGAAATGCACGAAATGCCTTATATAGTTCACTGTGTTACACATTTAAAACATTCACAAGGCGTGCACTTACTTTTATTTAAATGGATGGAACAAAGTTTGGCAATGGCGTAACGGTTGTAGTCAACTGCTATGATGTAGACTCGCCCATTCCACATACCTGATAATGTGACATAAATTAATGTTAATTTTTTAAGTGATTTCGTTAAAATGTATATTTTGGTATTTTTCTGCGTGAGGCAGGTAGAAATTCCATAATATTTACCGACCCATTAACAATTTCAGTATTACCATGTTGTGGAAAATAATATTATAACAAAAAATTTGGTTGTTTGGTTAATATCTAAATATTTGTGTAAATTTTCATATCCTACTTTTTATGAACTTGGAAAAATGATAAGTTTTAGACAGTGTCTCTATCAAGATCAGTATATCACATTATCCCCAAAATGTCAGCTGTTTACAAGAAGAATTTTGATAATTAATTGTTACATTGTCTTTGTGAATTATTGCGCTCATCGACATAACGTTTAACCTATACTTACGAACAGAGCAGTTTATATCGTAATAACCGGTACTGTTCCAGTTGGTTGCATAGCCGAAGACTTCGGTGTTACCTTGTTCACTGTAGAACACAAGAAGTTGAGAATTAGACATCACTACGTATATTAAAAATAAAGATAGGCCAGTTGCTGTGAAGGTGTCTCCTCTTTTGTTTGACGGTACTGAATAACAGAAAATTAAGTAGGCCGAAAAAATTAACGTTCTGTGCAATACCTTAGACACGCACATATAGGTGCAGAGTGTTCCCTGTGCCTCTGTATTTAATAATATCTCAAATCTCTGTAAATTTAAAGAATTCTATTTTTCTGTCTTAATCAGAATAATTTTAGCCATTCCTTAGGCATTATATGCCGAGAGATAGAGATGAAATTCTACGTGTATTATTGTATGTTTACAACTTTTAATGTAACAGTTGGAAGTCTGCTACTTAAGTGCAATAAGTATAACTGAATAACAGTTTTTTTGGCGAACGTGGCGTTTTTAACACAGCATGAAAACACATTGAATATCATGAGACTCTTTAACAAGTATTAAAGTTTTGTAATGATCTTATTGGAAACGTGAACACTGTTCACAGTAGTGCAGGGTCGGACATGTATTTATACCAATAAATTGCTATGGGCAACAAGTATTTGCCTTAAACTATATTTAATTATATTTATTCTATTAAATTTTTCACTTCATAATTTGTAGTAATACACTCCAATAATTGCCCTGCGATCTGTTTAATTTTATTACCACACGTTTGAATTCTAAATTTTGCTACATTATAAATCCTATAGATTCCATACGGTATTATCTGGTGACATTCATTCAAGTGTTCTAGCTCATGTCCGTTGATGGATCTCCATATTGGTGTAATTATTTTACGGTTATTAAAATCATCTCTGTATTAAAATGTTACTGTCATTTCGGTATATTATGGCCGAAACAACTGTGAATTCTGCCTAAGAAGAGACTGCAGGGCCAAATATATAATCAGTCAAAATTTGGAAAAATTAGAGTCAAAAAAGTCAAACACCAATATAACGCACCAATAATTATCGACCATACAACCTTTTGAATGGAAATCTCATCTTACAAACCATATCGATTTATCGTCACTAAATGCATAAACTTAGATTCTATATTTTGAACCCACCTTTTGTCATATACGTCGACGGTAATATAGCTCTTCTTTCCCACGGGACTTGAAAATGAAGCTTTAAAAGTCTCAAATTTGTTTTCAAAATTGTTGAATGTGTGCAAGAGAACGTACCAAGGTTGATGGCCTGAATACTGTAAGAATACGAAATTTGTGACAACTTCTGTTGAATTGAACATCATAGTTATTACGGGTTGTAACTTTATTAACTAGATTAATTCTTCTTTTAGGATAAGTAGACATTTGAACCCGGATCTCCCGAAATTCCACCATGAAGCAAATATTCGCAATTCGCAGTACATAAACACGTATGAAAGGCCGATTTCTTTTCCTACTGCCATTTCATAAGAAACTTATTGGAATTACAAAAATGTACTTTTAATCAGAACACTATAAATTCCTTTCAAATTATTTCTTAACAATTAATCATGATTCATTCAAATACTCGAAAGTACTGTCTGATATATCCTGTTGTAAGTCTGTTAATGTAACCACAAATGAAATATAAAACGAAGCAGAAGTTTTTAGAACTGCTTGTTGTAGAAATTATGTCAGTACAACAATACCCACCTTATTCCAATCAAAATCTATCATTTTAATACTCCCATGGTCGCATTCGCCCGAAACCAACGATGACGTAATGATTTGTCCCAAAACAATAATCAGCAGCATGTTGATTTTAATTCCTGTAATTTATTCAAACAAGTGATATGTAAATTTTCTTTGCCCATTCTTCCCCTTCGCACAGTGAACACAGCGACACACAGTTATAATATATCCGCTGTACTATAAGAGCGTTTAATGGCTAAAGGCAGACAGAAATCTGTACGTCGGCAAGACGTCTGTACAATATGTAACAGAACCAACAAGATGCACACAAAAATCAAACACATCCTGTCAGTGACTAGACTCTTTATATAGATGCAAGGTAAAATACCGTAAAGCTGTTTGAACAGATTTCCTGTTGAAGAACACTTAGTTGTTCGAAACATATCGTAAACAGTGTAATTGTATTAAACAATTAATGAAAAAATTGAACTTTTTTTGTTTCTTCTTACATAGTAATATCACCACGCACGCTTCGGAAAACATAAAGACTCTATAATTTTTCTAAGCTTTTTCGTCTATCACATTTCTAATTCAAACTTATGGATACAGAGTATATTTCGAGCAAGTGCACAGACACTATTTAATTTGAGATAACACAAAATTGCCTTATATCCCTTTCTTCATTTTTCCGGTGATAACACATTATTTGTACGTGTGTATTGTTGCTCAATGGTACAGACATTGCGCTAACTTCACGAAAGGAATTCTTCTGTTTTGTGAAGAAAAGTGATTCAGAATCAGACAATCTGCAGTCTGTTCTGTAGAAATTCACAGTTACATGCAGATCACCCATGAAGAAAAAAACTGGGATTTTTATGCACACTGTCTTTCATCAGTTCACTGTGAATTCTGTAGCTTGTAACAAATTGCATCATTAAGAAGGGTGTGTTAGTGACGTAAAAGTGAATAATAACAGACAATGCCACAATAAAATTGGAAACTGTCAACTGAAATTGGTAATTTCCTAATTCAAATTGTTTGTTTTAGCCAATGGACCGCGTGTATTGCTGTTTTGACTGAATATATAGTAAAGTGATATCGGCTTCTCTGCGTTTAAAAAGGCCAGGCTTTTCACAGACTTTCTGTCTATTTGAAATGCATTTGAAATAGCGTAACAAAATTGCGTAATTCGGCTGTCAGATTAATCATATCCATCTTTCCATCTGACTGTCTATCTGCAATGAAAAACTTATCAGGAAATGTTTTGAGATATTTTGAAAATCTCTCCAGAAAATTACTGTTTCATTAATGTCTGAAAACAAACTGCAAAATTGGAACATTAACAAATTGTTCTGTCTGTCTCTCCGTCCAAAGTTTTTCCGAAAAAAAAAATTTGTGCGAAATAAATGGTTTTAATTAAACGTATTTTTTGAAGATAAGCCCAAGAATTCTGAAGTCATTAAAATCTGTCAACAGTTGCAGATAATTTACGTGAAGAACACTGCATTTGTAAGAATATAACATCAATTATATTTAAGATATGAACTTTTAAAGGATTTTTAGAATAGCACATAACACATATTTCTTATTCAGTAACATATTCTGGAACAATGTTATGTGTTAAAATAAAGTTTAAGAGTATGTAGAGCCATAGGTACACGGACCTTCAATTTAAACATCGCATGGTTATTCCATAATTAAAAAGCAAGGCTAAGGACACTCAGAGAACCTACTGTTCATTCCAATATTTTATGAAGGAATAATCACTGAGACGTTTCTCAAGCTTGTGTTATAAATACATTACGTGACTTTTTGGCATTTAGTTTTCTGTTTGTGCGTGTTGGCTCCGAATGCTTAACTTTTAGTTAATTTAAAAGTGCTTAACATTTCTAATTATGTGATGTGTTGAAGAAACGTTTGACATCCATCGGTAAACTTTTTAGATGCATGACTTATTTTTAACAATATTCTAACTTCTAATGTCAATAAATATTCGACCCGAACATTATATTGTACATCATATTTTAAATGAAGTAAACCCTCGCCGTGGCATGAAAACACTCAGGTGTTTATTATTTAGAATATAACGACGCCTGTGTGTGTCTAATTTGTGTGATCTAGAAACATCAACAAAAAGACAACTAGCGCTAGTTTTGGTTCCACAGGTAGGATGTAACAAAATATTTACTTACAGAATTTAAAAATTTAGTCGGCGTCTTCTTCCAGTTCTTCAAAAGTGCGGCTGCTTCAGCCGTGTGGGTCCATTAATAAAGCACATTGCCAAATAAGTTTGCGTGTCGAAGACAAACATATTTTAACAGGAACAGCTGACAGGTGCCACAGTACTTTGTTTGTTTCATTGTAACTTTAAGGAAATTGTGGATTAAGTTAGACGAACGTGTTGTAGAAGTCTTACACACCACTTGCTGAAAAACATTTGTTTACGGCATTTTTAATTTAAAATTGTTATTTAAATTCTTCTTGTAAAATATTCTGTCTGAATGTATGTAGTTGCGTCTAAATTTTCGCTGAAATTTCGTGACATTTTTCAATGGATCATATTAACCTAAGATTTACAGTTTTTACGTAGGTGTTAGAGAAGCGGACGAACTCTGCGATTACTCATTGTTAGTCCTATCAGACTTATATAAATGTATTTTTTCTAGTACAACTCACCAGAACGCAAATGTTACAACATTCTGCTGTATTTAGCGTGTTGTTCCATTCTGATAATTTCACATTTACGCGGCCTTAATAACGAATCCAAATATGAAATATACACACAAAATTAAATGCACACACACACACACACACATATATATATATATATATATTACATAATTCGCAATGTTGCTAGCAATGTTATATATTTCACTCACACTCGCGGCTATATTTTCCATTTTCAGCTCTCTGATCGTAATAAAATTGCATTTTGGTGGGCATTAAGTATATTTGAACAAGTCTCCATCTGCATCGGTTTATGCGATAGTTGGACAAAAGCTAAAGATATTTGACAATACCAAAGAATCTTCAATATATATCATAACATTAGGCTGCTCCACAGAAAGAGCACTCGGATATAACCAAACAAGTTTTTCAGAAATTTTGTGGAATTTATAAATATAAGGAGATAATCAACAACAACTTGATTTTAAATTCTGCAATTCATGAAAACATGTGAATTGCCTTTTCCCTTTCTTTCCCTTCGCACAGTGAACATAGTGACGCACATTTATGACATATCGGCTGTTCTTCCACACGTCTTAATCGCTAAGGACAGACAGACGCATGATCTTCGTTTTCAAGTCATTCATCACTTTTTATATGTCAAATTTCCAAGAACTTTCCCAGTAACCATTTCATATTATGTTAAAAAAATTCTGATTACATCTGCTGCTTCGTTTTTCCATTTACTATCCTAAAGTCCCTTGATATTTTTTCTGGTTTTGAGATAAAGACATTAAGTAAACTGCACGAAGAACATTTTGGTAACAAATTGATGAATATAATTTAATTTTGTATCTAAAACTTTATTTCGGGTAATCTGGCAAATAAAGCCTAAAGGTCCATCTATTCCACTCCTCTAACCAAGCCAGGAAGAGCATCTCCCACCCTTTCCCAATTCCATTTATTAGGTTGTTATCACGACACCTGATCCCTTTACACGCAAACTTAAGTGAATGAGATAGTCGCAACATAAACTCGTAGTTACATTACCTCTGTCCTTCAATCCAGAACACAACAGCCTTACAGACCGACACACAAGACACGCTGTTTTGTTTGTTAGCAATTGTAAATTACTTTGAATATTTGACAATTTTTGTAATATATGGCATGAAATATAACAAATGACTTAGTGAGCATACAGGCACGTAATAAGTGCTGCAAAATATCGCAACAATCGTCTACATTAAAGGTAGCATGATCACAGTTGTGAGCAACATATTGTGAACAGAGTGCATTAAAAAGTTGTAACAATTTGAGAAGTGCACATAATGTCAAATATCAGAAACTACAAGAACCCTTACGTAATTTGCACATTTACTCTCTAATAGTACTGAAAGAAAATCATTTAGAGGAAGTGATGTTTCTTAGTGTGACCGTGAAGAAGGATATTCGCATCCTAATTTGTTCATGGTGGTTCAGTAAGTCTACATATTCAGCTACGTGGCGAAAATAACAAGTCGTCGCCGAGTCTAGTGATTCTTTGTTTTTACAATAAGTATAATAATTTTTAGACGCGTTGGTAAAGTTGATAAAGGAAAGAATTTCGTTCTTCATATCTTTCCGCTAATGCAAATATTTTTCCACTCGAATGGAATATCTTCCCTCCCACGGGAAGGATTTTCTTAAATTTTGACTTTTGAGTAATGTTTCCATCATATTTCCAGAAAAATAGAGTTTCATTAAAATTCGAAAAATCTACTTTGACCTTGACTTGGAGATCTATGTACAATTTAGATAATATTTCGTTCACTTAAATTTTGGCGCCAGAATTATTTTTTATTTTAGCACACCCTGTAAACGAAATGTGAATAATACAGGAACCAAATATGTTAGAATTATGAAGCAAACTGCATTTTGAAGAGAAAAAAACGGAGAGTATATACCATGTTTAAAATATTCAGTACTTATATTTTTTTAATAAATATATAAAATGAAACTTTAGAGGTTAATGGTGCGGTACGACCACGATAGTTGACATTAGGAATCTAAAGGTTAATTTTGTTATATGAAATATTTGACACAAATGTTTTGGAAAAATATTTTTCGGTCAATAACCTATTTGGGAGAATCGTGACACTGAAGAGCTAATGTGGAAGATTTGCTAGACACAGACAAGGTAATGATGATACTATAACCTGACGACTGTGCGTTGCATATAAGATAACTTAAACTACAAAACTTAATCAAATATCTTGTATTCCCTTCCTCCCTAAAGCAGCAATATTACGTCATTTTAACGTGTTTAACATTTTCGTAACTACGTCATATGTAGAGAATTATTTTGACGTGCATATGTACACTTGTTTAGTAATGTTCGTTTAACTAATTGCCAATCCTATTTTTCTATTTCTTCCTTGACTTCTTCTTTCCAGCTGTCCAAATTTGATTTATTTTATTGCATACCGAAATATTTCTTTCAGTATTTTCAGCATCCAGGGTAGGAAACAAAACCAGCACCTCACTTTCCCTAAAAACACTTTTCCTTACTAATCAGTCAAAATTCTCATTCCCTCAACTTACTTGCAATAATTCTGTGCAATTTATTTCCTTAAAACCGATTCTATTGGTTCCGTCAGTTTCTTTCATCTTTCTTCCAGGTCCAAAATTTCACAACCTTGTATCATTCTGGATTCATTCAACACCTCGATAGATTTTTTTAATCAATAATAGTATAACGGATGGTGCGAAGTTTTTCAATAAACATTTCGCAGCCGACAATACATGCGAATTTTTACTCAATAATATTCTAATCACCGCGTTTTGAACCCAATAAGAGTGAATTAAAATATATTTGATTCCAGTGCACCATGATATCTGAGTGTATTTTTCTTAGAAGTTTTCCATGCATCAAGATATGTTCTTCCAGTAAGAGCAACAATAGGTGTGGTTATCATTCAGTATCACAACAATACCTAAAAAGATATATAATAAAGAATGAAGTAAACTAAATATTTCGGACTAATGTGGCCAGCATCATGTTTCATCCGAAAGTATGGTGGTAGTGCTTTACAGGAGTGGTATGGGCATGTCAAGATGGTGAGATCTCAGCAACTGTGATGTTTGTTATATGCTACTTTTAAGGGGCACAGGAGTGGGGGATCTGTGATATGCGCTATCCTGGGGTGTGCAGCTCAAGTATGTCTGCTCGCTGCTATCCTATGTGAGTCTCCAACTGGAGACACACATAAGACAGCAGCGAGCACACATACATGAGTTGCACACCCCAGGATAGCTCACATCACAGAAACACCCCCTCTCCCTCTACCCATTAAAGTAGCATATAACAAACATCTCTGTTGCTGAGATCTCACCATCATGACATACCCATACCAATCCTCTAAAGCACTACCAACATACTTTTGGATGAAAATTTGATGATGGGCACAATAGGCCGAAACATGTAGTTAACTTCATCCTTCATTAAACATCTTTTTAGATATTGTTGAGTTATTGACTGACATCCAAACCTATTGTTTATACACACACAACGGTGATGGCTCATATTAGAATTTAGAATCATTTTTGATGTAGTAATAACAACATTTCTAGTAGGTTAGAAGTGAGGAAAAGGAAAGAGAATTTTTTATTTCTAAGTGAATTTGATATAATATCCACTTCTTATACACCTGCGTATAGTATATATCGTATTGCTTAATGGTCAATATTTAATGGCCTAGAAACTTTGAAATCAAATCCGTATGAAATCAAGAAATGAAAGTGCCTTTCAATTCCTTATAAGGGTCTTTGTGCGGAACTTCCTACTGTTATTGACTATCCTGCCTGCTGACAGTTATCTGGTATGTAAACCACCAAATGTCTGACATTTATGTTCTAGTCTTGCAAATCGTTTAGCACCTATGATCTTATCGCTGCTTCAGGGTGGTATTTCCGAAACTCGAGTTAAATACACACTTCAAACAAAGTAGCGATTGTTGCATGAATTAACACAACAAAAGTGTAGTTGAATAAACTGTGAGTAAGAAAATTTGTCATGTTTCTACA
>Ga0123354_10010988_pt1 | contig 13964 bp, 7 predicted proteins | sample TergutLab28metaG_2_FD_97872 | JGI IMG/M metagenome (GOLD analysis project Ga0123354, IMG submission 97872) | Labiotermes labralis P4 segment gut microbial communities from Petit-Saut dam, French Guiana - Lab288 P4 | ecosystem: Host-associated > Arthropoda: Insects > Digestive system > Gut ... | reverse complement strand
TTTGTTTTGTGGTCATAAAGGGTGTAGCCTGCCAGAGGTCTCAGTAACTTCATTTCTGCCGCTTCAATTCTTCGTCTTTGTAAGGCTGTTAGAGTCCAATTTTCTGACCCATATAAAAATGTACGTAAAACTAGTGTGTCATATATTTTCAAAATTGTTTCCGTTCTCACTTTCTTAAAAATAGTTCTCTTAATAGTACCTATTAATTGCAAAAATTTTGCTAATTTAAATTCTACATCGTTGGAAAATTGGTAAGATATACTGCAACCTAGATAAGTAAATTGGCTAACTTGTTCTAGAGTTTCATCATTTATAATAATTTTTGTTCTTAGGTGATCCATTCCAATGAAACGATAAATTATGATATGTAATACAAGTGTTTAGCAATTTCCTATTTTTCGATGAGCAGGGGGCTGGCCTGCTGCATCAACCCCCAACCTGGAGGACCAGGTGATTTTTGATCAAGGTTTTCTTCCTCTAGCCCTTGATATGCCAGTATCAAACTGCAGGGCAGCAGTGCTAGTTGTGGTTCGCCCCGAGTATTTTATTTCCCCAGTACCCGCCATATCTGGTGAGCGTTCCCCTATCTGCCACCAGAGGAGGTGCCCAATAGAAGACTAGCAACTAAACAGCATTATGTGGGACCGTGATGTGACCCCCAAAACAAAGACTCACATTTATCATGCATTAGTTAAAAGTACAATTACATATGCAGCAGAAACATGGTGTTTAAAAGCAAAAACGGTAGCAGAACTGAATTCCACAAAAACGGACTTTTGGCGACGATCGACTCGAATTTCCTGGAAGGACAAAATTAGGAACGCTATTATTAAACAAAAAATGAATGTAACAGGGTCTCTTTTAGACGATATTAAGACTGAACAACTAAAATTGTATGGACATGTTCAGAGAATGGAAGAGGGGAGACTACCAAAAAAAGTTATGAAATGGAGCTCACCAGGTAGAAGAAAACGAGGAAGACCTAAAGCTACCTGGGCAGAAGGGATTAGAGGACTGTTGGGGGAAAAGGGATTAATAGAAGAAGACTGGAATGACAGAGACAACTGGAGGAAGAAGATAAGATAATTGTCAAATGGGCGCAGCAAGATGTGGAAAGTCAAACAACCTGCTAAATAAATAAATACAAGTGTTTATATTATTTTCACACATGATATGTAAGAACACCAGTGGGAGAGCCAGACATTCTGTCTTGTCAGGTCGGGTCAACCCATAGTGCACATTCACTTCATGGAAGCATTGTTTAAAGACATCACTTTGTACATGGAAACACATTAATTGAGCAATAACACAAATTATAAGAGTTGCTTCTGTGGCCATAAATGTGGCCTAATTTTATTTTGTTAATTTCAGAAACATCTTTGGTCAGGATTACTTATTATTTTAATAACAGAATACTTCCCAGGTAATTTTCACGTTCGTACCGCGCGTCTTGAAATTATCAAAGTTTTATTTATTCACCAACTGATACACTAGTGAGTTGTCTTAGAAAAACAATATTAAAATTTACATTAAAACAGCTCCAACATGTTTCGGTGTTACAGTTACACCATCATCACTGTCGAGCAGTGATGATGGTGTAAGGGCTTAATATATGCAGCCACACCACCACTGTACTAACCACATACCGATATATTTTAATGGACTGTTTTAACAACTGTAACTTTAGTAAGCACAAATTAATGTGCTCCCTGATGATGGTGTAACTGTAATACTGAAACATGTCAGAACTGTTTTAATGTAAATTTTAGTATTGTTTTTTTTTAAGACAACTCACTAGTGCATCAGTTGATGAATAAATAAAACTTTGATACTTTCCAGGTAGTTTGCTTTTGTTTAGTGTTAGTACGATGCTATAGGTTACTTGATCACGTTTAATCACCCGCTACACAGCTCAAAAGGTCAACAGTACTAAGTCCCTGAGGATTGCTGTGGCAGTTCATGAACATATTGACATATTCTCAATGAAAGTGTGATGTATTTTAAATGTTAACGGTAATGAAAGGTGCAATCTGGAACAGATTCAATGTAAAACAGTGTATGTGAGCGAAGTGAAGTCACTTGTTGGTGTCGTGTATTGTATTCATTCTTAGGGCATCTGCAATCATGCTGATAATGTGTGGACATTTTGTATGCTCTTTACTATGTGGTTTGGTTGGCTGTGACTGTTTTTGAGTCTCTGTTCAACCACAAGTTATCCACAGTGTATTGTAGTTTTTCCACCCTGCGGAATGGTACCATTTCTAGGTTGAAATTCTCTTTCTTTTTCCTTTCCTTTCAACACACCTTAGAGAAATTTGTGGGATGTGGTTTTTTTGTGTGTGTTACAGAGATCACAATCACATCACAGAAGAATTTTCTATTAAGCTTTGATTTCCTTATGGGTTTAGCACAGTAATGTTGTTTGTCTGTGTGTAAGTTGCGCTAATTTGAGACCAACATTCAAACCAAGAGACAGATTTGGTGGAAACACATTCAACATCTGCTGTGTCGAATGGTACGGGCACTCCACGACTTAACACGGTTTCAGAATTTTTTTTTTATGTTTGGTTGCCTGTGCATCCTAATAGAATGAGCCTATTTTTATTACAACTTGATGCACAAATTCTTTATTTTGATACATTTATTATACTCCTCTACATGTTTCAAGCACTGTTATGCCCATCGTCAGGAGGACAAATTGTATTAGTACAGCATCTGGTACCATCACTCTCTTTAGGTGACTGTTCAGTACGCAGGCTACGAGAGACTGTTCAGTACAAAGGCTAGGAGAGTCCTCTCATAACCTGTGTACTGAACAGTCACCTAAAGAGAGTGACGATACCAGATGCTGTACTAATACAATTGTCCTCCTGAAGATGAGCATAATAATGCTCAAAACATGTAGACGAATGTAATAAATGTATTAAAATAAACATTTGTGCATCAAGTTGTTAATAAAATAGACAATTTCAGGTGTATACAATTAGGAAACTCAAAAAATAAAGAATTGGAAATAACGTATTTGAAAAACACACAAAATTTTAGCTTTGCAGGAAGGAATGCATAATGAGATGAAGGTGATGGAAGAATAACTCGGGTAGCAGGGCGGTCATGCTGCAGCTGATCAGTTTCTGATGTGTTGGAGTTTGGATGACAAGTGGGCTGCCTTGTGTATGTGTATGTAGTTGATGGCGTGGGTGCCGAGTTTTGACGTCCGTAAGATTTGACTTGCGCCTAATCTTCCAGAATGTGACTGTTGCGTAAGTCGCAGAGTGACCGTATCTTGAAACTAGCCACATATCCATTATAAGATGGGGTTTGTAATATTCACATTCTAATCTGTGCCCTCTTCTGTCATAGTTTTTGTGGTTCAGGAAGATTTATTAACTTATTCCACTTATGACTTGGTTTTTATCATATATGAAATATTTGATGTTGACTGATCTTTACACACATTACCGGAGTGCTGATAAGTCCTTAGCCCGACCAGGAAGGAAACAAGCTCAGAAGTATATCAGGGACGCGCGCGATCTCAACAACATCGAGATGCGAGCTGCCATCAAGTTTTTTTTTTTTCCTGCAAGTCAAGGCGCCGAAGGAAATTCAAGCCCTTCTGACAGAAACATTAGCTTATTTCTTTCCTGGTCGGGCTAAGGACTTATCAGCACCCCTATATCATCACTTTTGTGGTTAGGTTGGCCACCATAGTTAATTCTTTCTTTTTCATTACTTTCATTCCTTATGGGCTGTTAAATATTTTATCCATTTTCTATCCATGATGCACTTAGGCAACAATGGACATATTCAGGACTGTCCTAATGGTCACTTAATATGGCCACAAACTAAATGGTTCATTTTGTTTTTAAGTTACAACCCCATAACAGTTCTAACCATTGTGTGACATCACAGCTTATTAATCATGTCCAATCAGATGAACCAAGGAGAAATTCACCACAAAGCAATAAGTCTCCATGATTACTAGTGCCAACACCATATGGAATGTAAAAATTTTTGTACTGTGTGTTTGTTATTTGGTAGTAAATTGAAATTATTTGAAGATGCAGAACAAACATGAGCCTGTCAAGACCAAATCAACCCTCTAAAGACGAAGTGCAGACCACTTTATTTAAAGACCCAGTCCGTACCGCGCTGTAAATAGTTTTCATCTCGGTTATAAAAACCAATCAGTTTATGCTGTAAGTGGTACAATCGCTGTTTGTTCTCAGATAAACACAAAACACATAAATACAGTGTGGGCAGAGCGTACAGTTGTTGAATGTTAAACCTGTTGGTGCAGCATGTAACCGGCAGGCTTTAGAAGGTTAAATGAAATCTTCTTGACAGTCCATATTTTTTTAATGCATGACATCTCTCAAAATCAGCTTAATTTTAATTGTAACTAATTTTCATGTTCGTTTTCAACTACAGACAGTTTGTTGCATTACTGTATGCCAAGCGTCACTATTTAGTTTAAGTATTAGTGTCCACTAAACATGTGAGCATAAATACAAGTTGTCCATATGTGTTCCCTTTGTCTTACATCACATCTAGATTGTAACCTGTTAAAGTCAATTGACTTAAGAGAATGTGCTTAAGACATCATGTCATGAAGACATATGGGAAGTGGAGGTAGTGCGCCACTCATTTTTAATTCCAGCACTTACATGCAGGTGAGATGAAAGCTTCAGTCCCTGAAAGAAAACCCCCCCCCAGTACTTGTTGGGTAGGAAGCTGTGTGTACCCCAGATGCAATCTGGATGTAATGGCAGCAAGAGAAACCATTGTCCTTGCTGAAAATCAAATCCTGATCACAACCCACATATAAGTTTGTCTAATAATTGGACTATCCAAGCTCCTAAGTTATATATATATATATATATATAATGCTTGTATGGCTTGTATTAGTTCTAAAATGCTTGCACTGTCCTGTGTTAAAAATTTTCTTATATTAATTATACCATTACTTCGTACGTGTTCAAAAATTGTTCTTTCTATGTGTAATTTGCTCCCAGTATCTGCCTGTAATGAAGTGTATCTCAGCATACTTTACTGTCCTTGTAAATAACCAACTTGATGCACAATTTTTTCTTGTATAGTCATTTCCATTCTCTACATGTTTTGGGCAGCCACGTGCCCCTCATCAGGAGAATTATTGTATTAATGCGCATTAATACAGTAATTCTCCTGATGATGGGCACGTGGCTGCCTGAAACATGTAGAGAATGGAAATGAATATACAAGAAAAAATTGTGTGTCAAGTTGGTTACTTACAAGGATCATACCAGGATGTATGGTCAGCAGAACATAAAACGCTTTACTGTCCTTTGTGGTCTCTTTTAACCTCTGACTGACAAACAGGGCAACGTTGTCCCATTAAATGTATACTATATTTTGCCCAAAAGGAGATCACTTCGAGCAGTGGGAATTTAAATTGAATGATGCCTTGGCCAGCAACAGAAACCTCGCATTTAAAAGGCCATACTCTAAAGATTCAGACTGCAACATGACATGCCTGCTGACAAAATTTGTTACGTCGGACTGTGTGACAGAGACCCCCGTTGATGTCCTTTTAATTTAACTAAAGACAAGCCTTAACTTGCTGTTTTGTTGTTACTGATTAACTTTAGGTCTCAGGTTTAGTAGACCGAGCCTAACGTTATTCCTCTATAACAGCATTAAAGAATGACTGTTATCACATCACTACAAAGAGGTCTTCAACCGACATCAGTGATTTTCATACATTGGTTAATTTTAATATCTGAATTCTCATAATTTTAATTTGCCATGTTTAATGCGTCTGCCATAAATGTGGTGCTGTATTGGTTTCATAAATTGTTTTAAGAACAATCCTGATACAGTAAGTACAGCATCTAGTTTTTGCTAGAGTCTGTGCCATTGGAGACTTCAACAAAACAACTATTCTAAACTTTATTGAACAGAAACATTTCTTGTAACTTCGGTCATTCTGTCATATGTATTTGTGTCACATTCTTATAAAGAAGGTTTTCCTGTTTTCCCCAGTTGTCTGTGGAACCTTACATTAGGCCACAATTTCATATACCACATCCTTACCATTTAAGACTAAGTCTTTGTGGATGAGATTATGTTTTCAGTCATAAGCAAAACTAGGAATTAAATGTCCATGTATAAATGCAGAAAGCTTTGATTCTACATAAAATGTCATTTTCGTTTTTCGCAGAATGGATTGTGAAATGGACATCATTCTATATTTTTTTTTTGTAGGTTATGTTGGTATTTTGAGGAACATAATGTTAATAAGTTAGAATTGTAGAGCATTGAATGTGAACTATAGAAAGAAATACTTCCCATGTTTTAAAAATAATTCTTCACTGCCACATGTAAGTGATGATTGACTGTAGATAAATTGATCTGAATTTACATCTGTTCCAGATTGAAATTTGTGCAATACATGTTATATAATAGCAACAAAATATTTCATGCATCGATACTGAACAGACTCTTGTTAAATATTTGCGAAGGTTAGGAGGCAGTTGTTGTGTGTGTCAGATTGTAATTCATAACACTTTGATACTGAATGGAGATTTTTTATATCAGAGATATAATGTATTTTAGAATGATATTGTGGGGTGATATGTAATTTGTAGGGTTTGGTTTTTACACAGCTGTACTGAAAACTATTTTATGAGAAAGGTTGGTGGCTTTGATGTACCGTACCATGTATATAGATGCTTCCATATGAAAGCCTTGTACTTACCAGTTGTATGATTTAAAGCTCTCAACACTGTGTGAGCCAACATTAGTTCAGTTGCTCATCTGTCTCAGAACATTTGGACATAAATTTCCACATAATGTGCATTTGCTTCACTGCTGTCAATTTTATATTCATTTCACAATTCAAATGTACTTCAACGTCATTGAGTCTCTGCCGTAAGAGTATCACAAATTTGTAGGACATCACAATCGAAAATTTGTATGATATGCTTGCTATGTGTATGTGCACTTATGCCCTCCTAGTTTATTTCTCCCCGTCTATATTGTAAGTAATGCTATGTGCAATAATTTTATCATATCTTCTGACAGAACAGCATTTATAGTGGATAAAGTTTGTTATATCTGTCTTGTTTGTTTGTTTGTTTTTTTTTTTTGCATTTAAATATTAAGAATTACATTATCTTTTAATATATCAGTGTACAAGGAAGCATAAATTAGTATGATGTAAATGTCTCCTATGTACTGAAATTCATTATCTTTTGTGCAATTGGCAAGGAGGCATGATATGTGTGTAAATGTCTGTGCCTATTTCTATCTCAGACGTACCTACAAACAGGTACTTCGTTATTATGGTTTTACTCCGTAAGTAGTTTTCAATAACTCTAACTTGAGTGGGTAAAGGTTAAGAAACGTTAGAAGTTCCTGTGCATTGCTAAGAACTGTGCCATGGAAACATGGAGATGCATTCTTATCGTTGGCACTAGATGAAAATGAGTGTTCACCTACATGCCCCAACCACTATACCATATGGAAATAACCCCAGGTACCTGTTGGATAGGAGGCTGGATGGATCCCAGAGCTGTTCTTGACACTGGGGAAGAGAAAAATATCTTCTTCTTACAAGGTAACGAATCCCAATTCATTTTCCAGCCTGCAGTCCACCCACTGTACTGACTGGACTATCCCAACTCCAGAGCCTAAATGGCTACAGATTAAGCTACAATAAACTTTCATTTTAAAGTTAAAATGTCAGTGAATTTTAAGCTCATGGTTCCGTGCATCATAATTCAGTATTAATAAAAATCCAACCAGATGCAACAGTATGCAGATATTTATTTACTGCTAAATTACTCTACGTGTTTCGGGCGTCACAGCACGCATCATCAGAAGTACTAAAAACTGTAACTGCAGCCTCTGGTACAGGTCATAATATAGGTACATCTACTTCCCTCCAACGTGACGGAGGGAAATAGCTGTACCGTTGGTAGGACACTCGCCATGTGCTTTAATATATGTGTCTAGGGAGTCATTAGTTCGAAATGACTGCACCAGAGCCATTATCAGCCGTAGTGAAGGAGGCACTGACAGTACAAAAGTGACTTTTATTTGTATGTCAAAACGAATTTTTAATCTAGGATTTTTTTGTACTGTTAGCTAGCAAACCTTGTAATTCTGGCTTTGAGAAACAGATGACAATTTGAAAATTATACAAACAGGAAGTTCTGGGAAGAATGTATTATACCCGCTTTACGTTACGTGCCTTCACCTCTATATAGATGGTTCCTTACACTTACGACTTAGTGATATTATTTCTGTGTACTGTCTGTTAATATAAATTTTCCTTTAATTGGCACTTACACTGTCTCTTGAATATGCGAGTTCTTATGTTTTCACAGTGGTATGGATGAGGTATTTGTTCTTCTGGGGAATGACCCTGCATCACAGAGTGATTGGTTTCCAGTGTTTCAGGACAGTGTATTGGTCTCATCAACAAGTGTCATCATTTGAATATGGCACCACTACTGTGTCTCCAAAGTCAGAACCAAGTACCCAGTGACACAGGGTACCAGAAGAACTTATATATCTTTCCTTTTTAGGCATGTTTTTGAAATTGCAAAAAGCAAATATTAGCTTTATCTTTTCTGTCCGCACAGAACAACTCATCTCCAACTAGATGGATTTTCGTGAAATCGATATTGAGTATTTTTCTAAAAACTGGCAAAAAAATTAAATTTTTATTGAAATCTCTTAAGAATAAAGGTTACTTTACGTGAAGACATGTCTGCATTTATGATAATATCTCACCAAATTCTTCTTAGAATGAGGAAAGTTTGGGACAAAGTAGTAGAGAATATCGAAACACACATTTTATGTTCAATAATAACGTTTTTCCAAAAATTGTGCCGTTTATGAGATAATGTGGAAAAATATGGTAGAGCCAGACAGGTAATGATAACAGTATAATACAGCACATGCACATTGAATGCTGGATAACAAAGACAACAGACACACACTCAGAATGTGTAATACTTATTGCTTCTCCACAGCAACAGCCATAACCAAATGCACCTCATTATTATGTTTACAGGTACGTTGGCTCTTATTGATAATTAATGAGCTCCATGTTTTTTAAATATCTCACGGAAAATTAAGTTATTATTTTCTTTGTAGTGTTTGATGAAATGCTACAAAATATAAACATTGCTGCAGAGGAACTCCCATTTCATATTAGTTTATATGGTATATCTTTGTAGTATCACTGACCATTTGACACTAACTGCAATACTCGTTTTTGTTCCTAAAGCAGAAGGTAAAATTAATATCAATAATTAACAGACATTTTACACTCCTTTATTTTCTAGGGCGTGTATGTGACATTGTGGGCTGGGTAACATAGTCGATATAGCGATTGACTACAGGCTGGACGGTCCGGGAATCGAATCCCGGTGGGGGGGCGAGATTTTCTACAACCTGTCGAGACCGGCCCTGGGGCCCACCCAGCCTCCTGTACAATGGGTACTGGGTCTTTCCCAGGGTTAAAGAGCAGCCGAGGCATGACGCTGAACCCCCTCCCCCTTCTAGTGCCATAGTCAAGAAAGAGTAGAGCTATACCTCTACTCCCCCTATGGGCCATACAGCCCTGTACAGAGCCACAGTGCCTGCACAAGGGTGCATTTTACCTTTACCTTTACCTTTTTTATGTGACTTTGGTTGTTTCTGTAAGTCCTGTGTCAAAAATGATCATTTCCTGTTCTGAGTTTTGTAGTGTTGTTGTTGTTGTTGTGTGTGTGTGTGTGTATATGTGTATATATATATATATATATACACACAAAAACACACTTTGATAGACTTCTCTGTCTCACGCTTTTGATGTATCGATTATTTTGTGTGAAACACCTGCTGGGAGCTCTACATCTAATAACTGTGGACAAGGACAGGCAACGTTCGATGAAACTTTGTAATCTTAGATGCAAACTGTTGTGATAACCAACTGTTCTACTCCTCTTGGGATAGATACTTCTAGCAGAAAAGAGAATAGAATTGTAGATACTTCTCTGTCACATTTAAAACAGAGTTGCCAGTCATTACTAATGTTAACATTTTTGTGTGGTACTTTTCATCTGATGTTTCTTGTTTAATTCATAATTGTAATAGTGAATTATGAATGTCCATGGTCAGTAGTTGAAGGCTGGCTCAGCAATCGTTAAGTCATGACACAGCAGAATATCACACACATAAAGCAAAATGATTATATTCTGAACTGTGGCTTTAACATGGTCTAATATCTGTCAAGTATTTCTTGCATGTTTAATCACTGTCCAAATTAAAATTGTGGCATTTAGCATAGCTAATTAAGTGTAGTCTGACATCTGCTGAACTGCTACTTTGATTGGAAATGTGCAAGAAAATTATTCATTAAAATATTTCTTACAAAGTGAGTGTGTTCATAATCTTCATTTTGAGTTCATTGGCTCTTGCAGATTCGATTTTGCTGTAGTTCGGAAGTAAATAGCATTGTGGAATATTTTTCAACTGGTGAAACAGTTTGTCCACACTATTCATTATTTACAATTACAAATTTCTGAGTCCATGCCTTCAGCTGTTCCATGTTCTATATTGGATTTTATTATCAGTAGCAAGGAATACAGACTTCCATATTCGTGAAGTAGTACTAGATCCTAAGGTTTTATTTATGACATACTGTTTAAGTAGTATTGCTTTCACTTTATGTGATATTATTTTATATAGATCTGTAAACAGACTTGTGTATACATTATAAATCATGTTTCTGGTGTACCTTGGTTTCTCTTGTAGATATAAAATAGCTGTATTGCCAAAACTAATCTATAAATGAGCACATGGACATAATAGTCTCATGTGATATTTAGGTAATATTACACAACATGAGACAATCATGTTTTCAATGCCATCCAACACTATGAGTAGGCATCTGCTGAATGTCAGTAAATAGCTATGTGTGCTATTCGTCTCCCAGTAGAACTCTTCGAAACATTAAAGCCTGCCAGTATGATTCACATTTGTAAATCGGCACATTAAGCCTTTCATGTGTGCCTCCAACCGGCAAGCACGTGTAATATCCATCTAAATATGGGTGTTCATGATGTCACTACTACAGAGTTTCCAGAGGGTACATTTTCTTAACCGTTATACATAAATGAAAACCAAACACTGAAATGGTTATAGTAAGTGCACTTATGTTTGCACAAGTTGTAGCCATCATAAGCATGTGCAGCACATTTCATTAGGGTGTGTGCCCAGGGAATTTTGTGTTTAACTTTTTTTATTGACGCCCATTCATTGCATACTCAGTCATAAACGACATTATTTTCATTCACCAAACAAACTAAAGGAAATAAAACTAACTATTGGCACATGTTATGTAATGCAGCAGTCCATTACTTTGTGGCTAAAATAGCATATCATTCATTCCAGTGGCATGTGCAGAATGTGACAATTCCTTGCTGTTCTCAGGAGCTTCTTCCATTCCTCTCTGTTATGTACTTTTTCCTGCCACCCTTCTCCACCAACTGTTCTTCCATCCTCTCTCACCTCATCTTGATATCTATTTCTTGGTCTACCTCTCAATCTTGTTGTTCCCAAATTCATATATAATACCCTTTTGGGAATTCTATTTCCTTCCATTCTCTGTACATGCCCAAACCAATGTAATCTATTTAACTTTATTGTCTCTATTATAATAGGTTTTTTTACACTAGCATAAATTTCTTTATTGGTTAATATTCTCCAATTTTCTTTAAAAGAGGGTATCATGCAATTAAATTAAAACAGAGCTATTTTATAGACATTAGGGTGTGCCTGGGCACACTTAGCACACCCTGTATGCATGCCTGTGGTATGCAATGACAGTTTACAGCCCCTAAATGTCATAACATCTCTGTAGGCACAGTTTCAGCAGCTTCAGCGATCAGTTGAGTTTATCTGTTTGTAAGTACTGTGCGCCCATACCATATTGCTTTTGATAAAACCCCACAAGCAAAGTCAGGTGTCCAATAGAACTGAGGGGGGAAGTGATCAACCTTCACCTTCTCATCCAGTGCCCAGGAAACCTGTCGCCAAGTTCACAACATTGTTTTAATGGAGAATTGCTTTTTCTTGCTGAAAATATTCAGATTTGCATTCTTCCTTGTCCAGAAATGTGAATTTCTCTGGCATATGAAGCTAGATGGGAAATGTAGGTCTGATATCTTGTCCTCCAAGATCACTGACTTTGATGTCCACATGAATTTTCCATGTTTGGTTGTACTGGGCAGGTCGCTGTTGTAGATAAATAGAATCAACTGATCCCTGGATTTGTTGAAATAGTAACTTCAGAGATTCTGAGATGTATGTGGGCTGAAATCGGATGTATTAGATGTCTGTCTTGCCCTTGAAGGGCGGCATGCATTTACATTTACTGACAAAAAAAATTTTTTTTTGTGTTAACCTTTATTTTGGTGTTTCTTAATGTATGGTTAAGGAAATATGGCCTCCATAAACTGTGGGGTGAATTTCTGTACACCTTGTGTATATGATAGACACTTCATATTTTTTTAAATGAATTACTTCACTGCTTTAGGTGTGTAACTTTGAATAAAATGAAAACTGGCCTGACAAAGACATTGCAAATAATGCCTATAATAAATGTATTATTGTCAGTATGAAACTTACACAGAATGGCAGTAGTGTGACAGACTTCTCTTATGAAGTCCAAAATCTTAATTTCTATTCAAAAATTCAGTAATTATTATTATTTGTGTGTGTGTGTGTGTGTGTGTATGTAAAATATTAGATTGCTACCAGTTGATGGCTTAGCTAGGACATGGGTGGATGTTGTAAACTTATACATGTTACATTCTATTAAGAGTGTGAGACCTCATGTTGCACTTCTTCTAACTTCCCCATAGTCATCCCATGGTACAATCATAGTTATTAGCCAGTTACGTTTTGTGTTAGACGTAGGGTGTTACGTGCTCCTACCTCATTTTTTTTCTGCTCTCTCCTGTGACAGTACAGCTTGTTTGGTAATTACTTATAAACTCATTAGTAAATTTCAAAATCTGATGTTGGTTTTGGTAAAATACCGGTACTTGTGTTTCATGATGGAGGTGGAGATGACAGTGTGTCTGGTCAAGAACTTGGCTGGAAAATATTCTTGGGCGGTCAGTCGCATCAGTTCACACTGAGTTGTCTGAGGGCCTTGGCAGATTTCACTGCGGTCATTTGCCATTAAATCTTCATATGTTATAAAGAACTTGACTGTTCCACTGGACTGAAGTTTAATGAGAGGTCAGATTTGGTAATCTTCTTGGTCAGGAATAAGATGGACTCTTAAAATGTATTGTGCTGATACAGTGAGGATATTGTGCACCAGATTATCTAATTTTCCTATGTAAAAGTTGGGTAAAGGGTTACAAACACGCTGTGTTATTTGAACGAAGTCATCCCGTTGCGTATTGATTCTATATATTCACTTTATTATACATATTTTAGTCAACACAACTATATAACAAAGGCACAGGTTAAAACAACATGTTTTGACTTATAAAGTCATCGTCAGGCTAAGCTAAGAACTATGAAGCTCTTTACAATGTGGCTGTGCGCATTTGAGATCCCATATGGCTCACAATGTGTGCTGTGATTCATACCATGTATATAATGTGACTTATATCTGTTACACTATTGTACCTGTATTGGGGGTCAAGTATGTGACGTGTGTTAGTGTGCTATTTCCTTGGATCGTTGTTCACTGATTGGGCTTCTGGTTGTTATGACCATTGTGGTTGTATTGGTTCTCCTGTTTTTAGTTTCCTGGTGGATTGGGGGGGGGGGGGTCTGTCCACTTGTTCTTTGTAGTCTGTTACTGCTTTTTGTTTTGGATCGGTTCCATCTTGTCTTGTTCTGCAATTATGAAATCAGATAATTTATGTTCTTTCATAACAGTTTGAGTTTTGCCATAGACTGGGTTTCTA
>Ga0123354_10010987_pt1 | contig 13965 bp, 9 predicted proteins | sample TergutLab28metaG_2_FD_97872 | JGI IMG/M metagenome (GOLD analysis project Ga0123354, IMG submission 97872) | Labiotermes labralis P4 segment gut microbial communities from Petit-Saut dam, French Guiana - Lab288 P4 | ecosystem: Host-associated > Arthropoda: Insects > Digestive system > Gut ... | reverse complement strand
TCCAGCATTTTCCCTTTCCCCTTGAATATCAACGTCGTTAAGTGATTTTCAGCAGGGAATAAAACGATATTTCATCGCCTCCTATGCTGAATATTCCTTGAATTTCAACCTCCCATTCCAAACCGGCATGATTGAAAAAAGCGGATTCGATACGCCTTCAAACCTCTACATGTATTTTAACCCCCGATCTACGCTTCGATTGCTCGTGGTTGCACTAGATACAAAGCAAATGACTGCTATAAAAACTGTAAACTGTTTTTAATAAAGTATCAGGAGAAATGGTTTTTCTGTTGAACAATGTTATTAATTCATCAAAAAAGAGTTGACAATCGCTATCTTTTTTTACCATTTGTTCCATTATTTTCTCTGCGTATTCCATCCTGACTTTTAGAAAATTTTGGTTTTTCTGTTCTAATTTTATTCCGGATAAAGTATCTATATTTCTACACTTTACTAATATTTCCGGAATATTGGCAAACCTATAACCCTGAACGGCTAAGACCGTCCATAATTTGTAATCTTCAGCGTTAAAATATGAACCTTTGTACAAGTTTTGCCCAACTCTACAAACAGACGCTTTTCGCAAAACAACAGTAGAATCGACCATAGGATTAGCCAGTAAGAATAATGAAATGATTTGTTTATGTTCAACAGGCATCTTTGCTGTTCTTCTTTGGTTTTCTGTAATTTCCATCCATGAACCGCAAACATCTGTTTCCGGATGCATTTCCATAAAATCATATTGCATTTGCAAACGGTTAGGAAGCATAATAGAATCTGCATCCATCCTGACAATATACTTTCCTTTCGATTCATCAATACATTCATTAAAATCAGATTTGCAGGCAATCAGGCGAATTCGCGGATCAGTATATGATTTAATAACAACTGAATTTTGCAAATCCATTAAAACTGTATCTGGCATTAACAACTCAAAATCATTGAACGTCTGATTCAAAATACTGTCTATACATTCTTTCAGGTGTTCAGGCTTTGCGCGATGTACCGGCATGATTATGCTCAATACCGGCGAAGGTTGAAAGATGTCATCATTGGTTAATTGTTGCCAGATTTTAAAGATTTCAATATTTAGAACATCTCTGTCCTCAATGTGTTTGTTCCAAAAAATACGATAATGTGATTCATCTATTTTTAAGAGCCTACCAAAGTCGTAGGTATAATTATTGAAAATGTATAATTCATTTAAGTTCACAATACATTCTTGTCTTTTATTTTGCTTGTCTATGACGTATGTCTTATTTGCCCTGCCTTCGGCTTTATAAGGCTGCATAAATAAGCGATTCCCCTGTTGTTTGATTTTTTCATCCAAATTTTCGTTATCATAAAAAATTAAGGTATTAGTTTGCCTGTTCATTTCTATCAACCGGATGTGTTCGTGAAATTTTATTCGGAACAATCCCAAATAAAATTCGTCTAAATCGCGAGGTAGCGCTAATTTATTATCATATATAAACTGTATCTCCTCAAAAAATAAAAAACATAACTTTCTAAAATACTCTGTTTTACCGCCATAAAAAAATCCTCCGCCTTTATCATTCCAATAGGGCTTGACCATAAAAAAATCAGGAGAAAAGAAATCATAATAATCGCCTATCGCAAAATCAGCGTCAATAAAAAAGATATGAGTATATGCGTCCCAATTATTTTTAATTTCCAAATAATCGGCAATGATGTTATTTTTTAGTAAAGCAGTATAAGGCCATGTCGTAGTCTTACAAGGGATAATAGTTACGCCGTCAATTGTATCGTTCCGGTCGGTAAACAAAAAGTAATCAACAGAATGATTTTGTTCGAAATATTTTTTATTATAAGGAAAATAGCGTCTCACCGAATCAAAATAAACAGGATCTTTCCCTACAGCCATTGAAAATAAAGCAATTTTATTCATCAGAAAGCAAGGTTAGTTTGTTTTTTGTAAAAAGCGTATAAAAGAAACCAAACACATCCTCCGGAGAAAATAATTTTTTCACTTTCAATGCGGATATATTATCGAATAGAGCCTTTATTTCCGGATAACTATTTCCTTTCTGTTCAATCAAATATTCCGTTATTTCCTGCCTGATTCGCCTGCCAGTTTCCTGCTGTTCATTTTGCCTTGATCGGCTTACCTGCGTTTCAGAAATGCGATAAAACAACAAGGGTTGCGATTCGATATAGAAAACGCCTTTTTGTTTGGCTACTTCAAACCACAACTTATAGTCTTCCGCGCAGGCATAATGTTCGTATTGCAAATTGCGATCGGATAGGAAATTCCGCCTGATCATAGTAGTAGGGTGATATAGAAAATTACCCTTGAGCAGTTGCAAAACGGGATGCTCTATCAGCCCATTGTCGCCGCCGGATATCTTGCCTCTGGGTACATTTTCGCCAAAAGGAATCATCCATGTTCCGCATATAGTAATCCCCTGCTCTTCTTCCATAATAGCATGTTGAATTTTCAAACGGTCGATGTGCATAATGTCGTCCGCATCCATCCGTGCAATATATTTTCCGGAAGCGCATTGCAATCCTTTATTCAAAGAGCCAATAAAATCGTGACTGTTTTGCAGTAACACAATGCGCTTGTCCTGAAATGAGCAAATCGCAGACAACGTATCATCTTCCGATCCATCGTCGATAATGATTAATTCTAAATCTTCATGTGTTTGTCTCAATACGCTTTCTATGGCTTCCACCACTGTTTTTCCCGCATTATACACAGGCATTACTACGGATATTCTACTCATATATGCTGTTTTGTTTCTTTTATTAAATCGTAAATTCGATTCATTATTTTTGAATGATCAAACAGTATTTTTGAACGAGCCAATGCTTTCCTGCCCAACTGCTCCCTCAAATGTTTATCTTCAATCAGTTTTTTCAATCCTTCATAAATGGCTTGTTCTTCTTGCGGTACAATCAGACCACAATCAGCCACAATTTCTTTAGCGCCGGACACTTGAGTTACAAGTATTGGCTTCCCCAGACAGAGAGCTTCACAAAAAACAAGACTGTAACTCTCAGTAAAAGAAGTAGAAACAACTATATCGGAGGCGGTAAAATAGGCATAGGGATTTTGCTGAAACCCTTTTAACAATACAACTTGTTCCAATGAATATTGTCGAATAAGTTTTTCAATCTTTTTTTGCTGATTGCCTTCGCCTATAATCCAACATTCGAAATCGAAGCCATCGTTGATCAGTTGGCTTAGAACAGGTATTAGCCGAAGATAACCTTTACATTCAATCAATCGTCCCGCGCAACAAAGGGTGAGTTTATTTGTATGTATGGGCGTTGATTGAGCTGTTGCTACAATTTCGTCCCTGTCGATGGGATTATGAATCATTTGTTTTTCCGTTTGAACATTCGGAAATAATTGACTAAAATTTTGAAGCGATTGTTCGGAAACAAATACAATCCTGTCCATCTGTGAATAGCACCATTCTTCTTCTGCATCGTTTTTGTAAAAACCGGTTGTCCAATGAAAGTTATATAAATCGCAATGAATCCATGCTATTTTTAACGCCCCACTCTTCAAATGAGCAATATATTTGGTTGAGAACCCTTCCTGAAAGGCAATTTCCACATCATATTGCTTAAACCGGTAACTGTCAACGTTCTTATAAGTAAACCAATTAACCTGTGAAGGTATTCTGTTGAAATATACGCCTTGATTGAAAACAATTAATAAATCAACCTCAAACTGATTATAGTCGATAGTTTGGAGGATTTTGATTAATACCTTTTCAGCGCCTCCGCTGTTTAACGAATCAATGCTAAACAGGATAGACCGTTTCCGAACCGGCGCTGTTTCCGCACTGATAATCAATTTTTTATAAATGGTAACGGTTTGTTCCATCATGTTTTCCAGATTGAATTGCTCCCTGTATAACTTTCGGGCATTTATTCCCAATTGTATTCGCAAGTCCTCGTTTTCAATCAGGGCAATTATTTTTTTAGACAATTCGTCCGTATCAACACTTAAGCCGAACACTTTTGAAAAAAGGGTATTGACCTTCAACGCATTGACGCCATCGCTAAACATCTCATCCAAACCATCGACTGCTGTTACAATAACCGGCAAACCAAACATAGCCATTTCTATAGCGGTATAACTGCATTGTTCCTGTATAGATGCTATAATACCTATATCACTTTCCCTGTAATAACGCTGTAATTCTTCAAAAGTAATCTGTCCCAACAGATTCACCTGCAGATCGCTATATTCTTCCATGATCTGTTTATAAATCTTAGGGCTGTAATTTCCTGCTGTATTCAAACAAACCGAATAGCCTTGTGCTTGTACTTTTCGCAAAGATTTCAAAATATAAAATATGCCCTTGCTTTCAGTGTGAACGCCCACAAACAGGCAACGAAACAGATCGAAGCGGCTTTTCTTCACCACACGCTCAACATCATTTCCCAAGTCATTAATGCCGTTGGAAATAACACTTATCCGTTTATCCGGCACATTCATTATCTTTTGCAAAAAATGTTTGGCGCATTGCGTTACGCAAATAATCTGATCCGGAGCCGAATAGGATTCCCATTCGCAATTATTGGTAAAAAACGGTTCTTTATTTGGGATGACAGTTGTATTCAAATAATAAGTTGCATATAAGTGATTAAATTTCTTTGGATTTCTATTGTATAAATCTTTCCAAGGAATGCAATGCAAATGCGTGATAATCTTGCATGGCAATTGGCTGTTAATATAAGACGCCAATGCAATCAAATTCAAAGTATGAATATGGATAATACGGTTGGGTTTGTTTTCAAATAGATGCTTGATAAGTAAAAAAACCTGTTCGTTGTATTTTTGAAACCAATACCGTTCGCCGATAATTTCGTTGTATTGCTGAGGCTGCGGAATGATTACATGCATATAGTTTTCCTTTTTTTCTTCTTTATGAAATAGCACAGCACCTCTTAACAGTTGAATCCTGTAAACATGGATAAAGGGATAATTTTCAAGTCCCGTTAATAGTGTATTTACATACCTGTCCACTCCCGATGTGTTATGCTCGTTCGACATATCTAACAAATATAGATTAATTTCTTCCATAAATCAAAATAGATATTTGAAACGAGAACAATCTTCGCCCTCTCGGCTATTTTCCTTGTAAACCCAATATAATAATAGACGTGCAACTCCAGAACCATAACCGGCAATTAAACTATTGGAAGAAATGGATTGAAGTAGTTTTTTTTCATAGAAGGGATTATTCCAATCCCATAAATCTTTTTCCAAAAAACGAATTTGTTCTTCATATCGTCTGTTATCCGTCTGATTCAATAGATACAATAAATCTATCCTTTGAGCAAGAGTTAACAAGTTTGGATATACATTTTCTAACCCTTTTTCTTGCATAATTAGAAACATATCCTTTTCACCCTGTTTTTCTAATAAAAAACCTATCGAAAAATCGTTTGGAATCCGTCCGCGCTTATATAGTGCTATATAATTGGTTAATAAATCAGGTGAAATCATATAATCGGGAAGCAGTGACGCAATACTTAAATAAGACCTGAATATATGAATTAAATTATAAGAAATTGGACTAAAACATTCGGATTGGATTTTTGAAAATATTTTTACTAAAGACAGGGAAACTTCATCTAAAATCTCAACTACCAACTGATATATACAATCCGATTTCTTCAAATACCACAGTAAAACAAAAAAGGGAATAGATACCAATTGGTGTTCGGAATAAGGAGCAAAAACACGAATTCCCTCTATCAATCGACCAACATCTTCTCCAAATAAATCATCAAAGTCTGCATCTATAAACTTATACTCAATTAAATATAATAATGTAAAGCCGATATCCATTGGCTTTGCATTTTTTTTCTTTTGTCGTAATGCCAACACGCCTTGCAACAGTTCAAAAGCAATATTTTCTATTGAATCATTGTTCAAACGCTTTGCCATTTCGAATAAACAAAGAGATAAACCTAACTTTCCATTATTCAAATCCAAGTAATTTGTTGAACAGGCATTCAACAAAATGAAGTCAACAAATTGTGAAATTTTGGAGGAGACGTCACAGCCCATCAGTCTCTTTTTTTAATCGATATAATACTTTATTGATTTGTTCTTGTTTTTGATCAATAATTCTACACATTTCAAAAAAAGGTTCTTTATTTACACCTTGTAAACGATGGCTTTCTCTAATAAAAATAAAGGCATCAAAATGATGGGGAATATAGTAATAACTGTAAGCGTCTTTACTGTATCCTCCTCGAAAGAACAGGGCAAAAGAAACTATACCTTTAGGCAATGAATCGGTAGGATAGAAAAAGCAATCTATCTTTGTGTTCAATGCCTGCTTTTCAAAACTGTATTCTGGAGGAATAGGTAAGGGGGTTACTGTGTTATTTCCGTACATACCGGATGTTGCTAATGAATCTTGTGAGAAATAACCTTCTCCTACTTGACAGGATAATGTATAATAGCGGTTTTTATACTTTTCTTCCAAATAAGATCCCATGTTATGAATTGGAACACTATAATTTACATTTATTGACTTGCTAACATGATAACTGTGAGCATACAGAATCACCTTACAAGTAACATTCGAACATAAATCCATTATTTTATTTACCTTTTGATACATCCTGTATTCTCTTTGAATTACATTTTCAATACCTGCTCCCGATTGTGGATAATCGGAAACAGAACATCCTTCTATTAAATACACTAAATATTGATGACTGATCGAGTCGGTTATCGTTTTCCAGTAGGGATCGTTCAAAATTTTATTTTTTAATGGCTCAAACGTTTTGTTCTTCATTGATTGCAAATAAAATAAAGAATCCGACCTTGTTTTGGAAATTTTCAAAAAGTAGTCTGGCAGGTAAATTGCTCCATCCCTCAATTTATCATCCATTCCAAACACATGCACTTTCTGCTGATGATTCGTATTGTAAGCACGCACCCATTTTAAAAAATCTACTAATTGGCAACAATCGGTAAAGGAGCCTTGCAGTTCATCTGACAATTCCGTTTCAAAATTTTCATCAAGGACACCTTGTACATACAAATCCCATCTCAAGCACATATCCGCCGGTTGTTCAAAAACTATCATTCGTCCTTTTTCATAAGTAATCAAATAGCGAAGGATTTGATAATACAGCTCTTTAATGTCTTTACTGCCATGAGTAGATTCTCCCAAGCCAATCAACGGTTTATCTTTCCAATCTTTAATTTTTGAAAAAGAATTTAAATCCGTTATTGAGACAGGGATAATGGCTTTTTGTGTCAGTTTGCCGGATGAAAATATCGAAACAGGGCAATCGTTCATTTTTATTCCATTTTGATAAACAGTTAAACTACTTAAAGCAATCTTTTTATTTTTATCCTTTTCTAATTCTCCCTGGTATCGGATACTTACACTTACTGCTTTAATATCTTCATATTCTATTTTTAACTTATGTAATGCCCAATCATTTTCTTTAAGAATATAAATAGAATCATGACTTACCGGATCGCCTTTTGCATTAATCCCTGTCACTGAAAATAGGACAGAATCAACTTCACATTTTGTTTTCAGTATAAGAATGCAAGAATCACTTTTATTTTGTTGAGGTAAAATGATGGTTTTTCCCAACACTAAAATTATACTTTTTCCCTTCATATTCGGTATCGGCATCGCTCTTTTCCACGCATCAGAGACTATTATACATGGAAATGCGTCATCTACCACTTGCATACTGTCAATAGTAATAATTGCATTTACGTGGCGATACACCCACGAACCTTTATCCGTTTCATTTTCCATTGTACTTTGAAAACGGAGATCATACAATTGCTCAAACGTTTGTGGATACATCATCTGATTACAGACAAATAGACTGCAACAAACGAATATAATTTTGTATAGATTTCTGAATTTCATATTTCAAAATTTATGAAATTCAGGAATTAATCCGGATCGTCTAAAAAAAGGTCTTCAAGATCATCTGCCGAAAAAGTTCCGGAACATTGATTTTGTTCATCCCAATAAGTAAAAATTCCACCACTTCCATCATTGCCTGATGTAAAACCTGTAATTGCAACCATGTGGTCAGAACCGCTAAAGTTAAATCCTGCCATAGCTCCGCTAAGATTATAATCATTCCAATTTGTTCCGGAATCAAAGTTAGAGGTATTATAATTACAACAAGAGCCTCCCATAAAATTTGAGTATATCGCCATGGCTTCATTTGCCGAACATCCCATACCGGCTGAAGCGTCAGAAGTAACGGGACAATCTCCTCCTAATTCTTGAGTATTAATGTAATTAGCGTACCAATCATGGACTTCTTGAAGAGGAGTCCCAGATAAGTAAGCAACTGTTTGCAAGACACAATCAAGGGAGCCCTGTCCCCAATAAGTTGGTCCTCCTCCCAAAAATTTTTCTGGATTTTTCAACACTTGTAATTCTTTTGACATTGTTTCAATGTCTAATTTTCTTAATGTTCTCATAATTATACTAAATTAATTTGTTTATAAATTTGGTTTTTTTAAAATTATTTGCAAATGTGAAAAAAAAAAATGATATTTGCAAATATTTTTTCAATTATTTTTAGGATCAGATGATTATTAACACTTTTCCACACGAATTTCAGATGGATGCCAAAGATTGCGGACCGGCATGCCTAAAAATCATAGCTAAATACTATGGGAAATACTATTCACTGCAATATTTGCGCGATTTGTGCGGGATTACGAGAGAGGGCGTGTCATTCCTCGACATAAGCTATGCAGCAGAGAAAATCGGTTTGCGTAGCCTATCTGTTAAAGCAACAATTGATGACTTGGTTGAAAAAATTCCGCTTCCCTGCATCATCCATTGGGACAACAATCATTTTATTGCAGTATATAAAGTCACTAAAAATAAAGTATATGTATCCGACCCAGCTAAAGGTTTGTTGTCGTACTCTCATAAAGAATTTGTGGGGAAATGGTACAAAGAGAATGAAGCAACCGGCGTGTTGATGGCTTTGGAACCGATGGCAAACTTTAAACAGATAGAAGCGCACGAACGAATCGAAAGGTTCAAAAGCTTCGAAAATATCCTGAACTATTTCACCCCCTTCAAAAACGCTTTTGGTATTTTATTTGTCGTCATGCTGATAGCGACAGGTTTGCAGGCGCTCTTGCCTTTTATCTCCAAAGCGATAATTGATACGGGTATTTTCTCCCGCGATATTTCGTTTATACAGTTGATGCTGATTGGAAATATTGTCCTTGTGTTGAGCGTTACCCTGTCGAGTATTTTGCGCGACTGGGTGCTGTTGCATGTTTCCACCCGCGTGAGTATATCCCTGATTTCTGATTACCTGATCAAACTGATGAAGTTGCCTGTTAGTTTTTATGAGAATAAATTAGTTGGCGATATCCTGCAACGGGCTGCCGACCATGAGCGCATCCGCAGTTTTGTTATAAACAATTCGTTGGGTATGCTGTTTTCCATGCTTACTTTTTTGGTGTTCAGCATTATTCTGTTAGTTTATAATACATGGATATTCTTTATATTTGTTGCCGGCAGTTTTTTGTACGTGGTATGGATACTAACCTTTTTAAATGTCCGCAAAAAATTGGACTGGGAGTTTTTTTCTCTGAACTCCAAAAATCAAAGTTATTGGGTTGAAACAGTAGGAAACATTCAGGAAATAAAAATCAATAACTACGAAGATATCAAACGCTGGAAATGGGAGGAGATTCAAGCACGTATCTACCGTTTGAGCCTGAAAGTCCTGATGATAAACAATACGCAATCGCTGGGCGCACAATTTGTCAGTCAAATGACCAATCTGGGCGTTACTTTTTATTGCGCCATAGCGGTAATTCATGGCGATATCACTTTCGGGATGATGATTTCTACTCAATTCATCATCGGTCAGTTGAATGGGCCGATATTCCAATTGGTCGGATTTATACAGTCGGCGCAATACGCCAAAATCAGTTTTATGCGCATCAACGAAATTCACCAATTGAAAGATGAAGAAGATACTTCTTCAATTATTTCCAACAATATCGAATTGCCGAAAGACAAAAGCCTTGTTGTTAAAAATCTGTCGTTTGCCTACTCGCCTCATGCACCCATTGTAATAAAAAATCTTTTTTTGAAAATACCTGAAGGAAAAGTAACTGCCATTGTCGGCGACAGCGGATGTGGAAAATCCACTTTGATGAAACTGTTGTTGCGCTTGTATCTGCCTTTATACGGAGAAATCTGCATCGGCGACATGAATATCAACAACATTAGTCTGCGGGAATGGCGCTCGAAATGCGGCTCTGTGATGCAGGACGGAAAACTGTTCAACGATACGATACAGAACAATATCGTGCTGAATGATGAAAATGTGGATTATGAAGCTTTGCAGCAAGCGGTGGACGTCGCCAATATCATGCAGGAGATTGAAGCTATGCCTCAAGGCTACCAAACCATGATTGGCGAAATGGGTAGAGGATTAAGCGGAGGGCAACGGCAACGCTTGCTCATCGCCCGCGCACTGTATAAAAAGCCGGATTACCTGTTCCTCGATGAAGCCACCAATTCGCTGGATTCGATTAATGAACAGAAAATAGTCAAAGCGCTGAACAATGTTTTTCAGAATCGCACGGTGATTGTGATTGCTCATCGCTTGAGTACGATACGGAAAGCCGACCAGATCATTGTCCTGAAAGCCGGAACGATAGCCGAAATCGGCAATCATCAAAGCCTGATGGAAAACAAGAAATATTACTACGAATTAATTCAAAGTCAATATGAATTGGAAACGGAAACAGAATGACGAAAATAAATCCGCTCGTCGTAGTGAAGAGATAACAGACATTGTCGATCGGATGCCGATGACTTTTGGTCGTTGGGTAGCAATAGCTGTCGTCCTGTTTGCCGCCATGATAGCGCTTTTTGGATGGTTGATCAAATATCCCGAAACTGTTACCGGACAGATACAAATCAATTCGAGTAATGCATCGGTAAAATTGGTAACCAATGCTTCGGGAAACATCCATCTGATGAATTATAAAGCGCAGGATGAAGTTGCAGCAGGATCCTATATTGCAGTCATCGACAATTCTGCCGTAACGGAAGATGTTCAGAAAATAGCCGGATTGATCCGGTCGTTCAACCCGATTGAAGAACTGCACCCTGGAATGCAGTCCAAGTTTCCTGACAAAGTTTCGCTTGGCGATTTGGATTTAAAGTATTATTCGTTTTTATCTGCATTAAAAACCAGTTGCGATTATCTGAAAGACAATGTATTTGAAAAGCAAAAAGCAAGTCTTTTGGATGATATTCGTTGGAAAAAGAATCTTCTCGACGAGTCGGAGAAATTATTGATTATCATCCGGCAAAAATTGGATATATCTCAAAAATGGTTCGACAAATACGCCTCGTTAAATAAAAATGAAATTGTAACTTATGAATATGAAGTTGACCAGAGCGCCAATGTATATTTATCGTCAAAACAGGATGAAGAAAATTTAAAAAAAGAAATTGTTTCCGATCGAATGCAGATAGAGGACGATCAAAATCATTTGAATCAATTGACTGTGGAACAGAAAGAAAAAGAGCGGCAAAATCGTCTGGATTTACTGTCCACCTATCATGATTTAAGAGATAATTTAAAATTATGGGAACAAAAATATGTATTGAAAGCCCCTTTTGAAGGAAAAGTGGAGTTTTTGAAGTTTCTGGTTGAAAATCAATTTGTTCAAGCCGGTGACGAACTGTTTGGTATTATTCCTGAAGAGAATACCATTTTCGGACAGGTTTTACTGCCTGCCGCAGGAGCAGGCAAAGTGAAACTTGGTAGCCGCGTTATCGTTAAATTAGACAATTACCCTTACACCGAATTTGGTTCGATAGAAGGAGTTGTAAGTTCTATTTCTTTGCTTGCGCAACCTAAAAAAACCGAACAGAGCGTAGTTGAAACTTATTTGTTGAAAGTTGATTTACCCAAAGGACTGACAACCAATTATGGCGAAACATTGGATTTCCGGTATGAAATAGGCGGGACGGCAGATATTGTTGTAAAAGAACGGCGATTGATTGAACGATTGTTTGATAATTTAAAATATAGAACGAAGTGAGTTGAAAGTTGAAAATGAAGAATTATTCTTTTTTACTATTATTCTTTTTGTGTAGTTTTTCCTTTTATGCTCAGGAAAACGAATTGAATCTGAGATTGGAAGATTGTGTCGAACGGGCTGCTGCCGGTTCATTGGATGCATTTAAAGCAAAGAATCTGTATTTATCAAGCTACTGGGAATTTAGGTCTTTCAAAGCAGGTAGATTGCCAACAATATCGTTTCAGTTTTCGCCTTTGCAATATACAAACAACATTACCCAGCGATACGATTACAGCCAGAATATTGACGTTTACAGGCAACAACAGTCCATCATCTCCTCAGGCGGTATAAATGTAACGCAAAATTTAGATTTGACAGGAGGAACTTTTTCTTTTAATACCGGTTTGAACTATTTACGAAGTACAGGTGATGGCGTTTATACGCAGTTTTCAAGTACGCCGGTTCGGTTTGGTTATTCGCAATCGTTATTTGGTATCAATAGCTTTAAATGGTCGAAAAAGATCGAACCTTTGAAATATGAAAAAGCCCAAAAGCAATTTTTGTACGACAGAGAAAAAATCTCACAAACGGCTGCAAGTTATTTTTTTGCATTGGCTTCAGCACAGTCGGAATACGATATGGCGGTCGAAACGATCTCTTCCTCCGATTCATTATACGCCGCAGGAAAAGATCGAATGCAAATATCTTCAATTTCACAAGCCGATTTATTATCGCTGGAATTGGACAAGATAAATGCGGAAAATGCCTTGGAAAATGCTTCTATTCAATTACAACATGCTAAAGACAATTTTGTTACTTATTTTGGTATGGACAGGGAAAGTAAAATTCATTTAATCTTGCCAGAAAAGCCAAGTGATATAATGATTTCAGCAGAAGGCGCATTGCATTATATGAAAGAATTTAACCCTGATGTTCTGTCGTATCGTGAACAAATTCTTGAATCCAAGCAAGCATTAGAACAAAGTAAAAAGTCAGCCGGTTTTGATGCAAGCGTTTCAGCCAGCGTTGGATTTAATCAGGCAGGAAGCAGCTTTGAGGCTGCCTACACAAATCCCTCCCGTCAAGATGTGGTTAATATCAGTTTCACGATACCGATTGTTGATTGGGGAATCAGAAAAGGGCGGGTCAATATGGCGAAAAACAATCTGAAAATAACACAATTATCTGTTGAACAAAACGAACAAAATTTAGAATTGACGCTGTCAGAAGCTGTAACTGAATTTACTAAACAGCAAAATTTATTAAAAAAGGCGGAACAAGCCATGAGTATAGCAATCAAATCATACAATATCAATAAACAACGATTTATTCTCGGAAAAATCGATGTTAGTGCGCTTACACTATCTCAAAGCCGTAGGGAGGATGCCCAGCGCAACTACCTGTCTATTTTAAGCAATTATTGGAGTTGTTATTATACCATTCGAAAACTTACACTTTTTGATTTTGAGAAACAGGAAAGTCTTTCTTTTCAATTTGAGAAATTGCTGGAATAAGAGGAAATATTAAAAGAACGTAGATCGTTGAAAAATGTTTCCAAGTCCGGTTGTTTAAGTTATCATGATAAGTCGATACAACTTATCAAGGCAACTTGAATAAGCATATTTAAATAACTGATATTTTTTCTAAAAAAAAACAGAAAAAGAAGAAACTATTTGGACGACAAGCGGCATGTACGAATATTATATTTATTATAATACAATTACAATTCTGTTAACACCAGTTTTACAACTGATACATTAGTTGTCTTTCACGTGCCTATTCTAAGCATACACCTCCAGCATTTTCCCTTTCCCCTTGAATATCAACGTCGTTAAGTGATTTTCAGCAGGGAATAAAACGGTTTCGCCGCGCCGGATTTCGATGGAATAGCCGTTGCT